>Ga0070679_100000652_pt1 | contig 29531 bp, 30 predicted proteins | sample KBSC63BmetaG_FD_65652 | JGI IMG/M metagenome (GOLD analysis project Ga0070679, IMG submission 65652) | Corn rhizosphere microbial communities from Kellogg Biological Station, Michigan, USA - KBS C6-3B metaG | ecosystem: Host-associated > Plants > Roots > Rhizosphere | place: USA: Michigan... | reverse complement strand
CCTTCGCTGGAATGACAACACCTGGGTGTACCTAAAATAACGACTCGATGAAGTCGCCGATGGCGTAGTCCGGGGCGCAGACCTCGATGGCCGCCAGATTCACCTCGCCGGTCCAGCGGTTTTCGAACACCCATTGTTCGGCGGCGAACTTCATCTGTTTCTGTTTGCCTTTGGTGATGTATTCCAAGCCGCTGCCTTGGGCGTCGGCACGGCGGTATTTTACCTCGACGAAGTGAACGCAATCGTCTTTCCGGGCCACGATGTCGATCTCGCACAGCCGATTACGCCAGTTGCGGGCAATGACATCGTAGCCGTGTCGAACCAGGAACTCGGCGGCCGCCTGCTCGGCTTGTTGCCCGGTCGCCGTCGAACTCATGCCGCTGCCTCGAGCAGTCGTTTGATCGGCTTGAATGACCGCCGGTGGAGATCACTGACACCATGTTGTTTGAGTAGTTCCATATGCAGCGCCGTGCCATAGCCGACATGTTTGCCGAATTCGTACCGAGTGTACCGGCCATCAAGTGCTGTCATATAGGTATCACGGGCGACCTTGGCGACGATGCTGGCCGCGCTGACCGCTGGCACGCTGTCATCGGCTTTGATGACCGCTTGAGCCCGCGGCTCATCCGGGAAGTAATTGATGTTGCCGTCGATGATGACCTGTCCGAACTCGATATCTATCTGTTCCAGCGCCCGTTCCATCGCCCTCTTGACAGCGGTGGTAATACCCAGCGTGTCAAGCTCGGCCGCCGTTACCCAGCCGATTCCCACTGCCAATGCTTCTGCGTGAACCGCCTCGGCCAGCTTTTCGCGCTGCTTTTTGCTCAGTTTTTTGGAATCCCTCAGACCGGCGAGCACACTTCCTTCGACAAGTTTTTCCGGCAACGCGACCGCACCGGCTACCAGCGGACCGGCCCAACAACCACGTCCGACTTCGTCTATCCCTACCGTAATCATGCGGACTATTGTAAGCCACACACCGTGATGTGTGAAATAATCGAAAACTGTGCACACAAAAAACCTCGGGTTTCCCGAGGTTTTGTCATAGGCAAGGTTACTTAGGCTTCTTCGTGCTTGGCAAGGGCGGCTTCGGCCTTGGCTTCGAGTGCGGCTTCTTCGGCGGCTTTGGCTTCGGCTTCGGCCTCCGCGGCGGCGGCGACTTCTTCCTTCAGCTTCTCTTCTTCGGCTTCGGCGGCGGCGTCATGCACGGTGTTGACGGCCTCGCGGTCGAACTCGACGCCGCTCATACGTGCTGATTTGCCGGTGCGATCACGCATGTAGGATAAGTAGTTGCGGCGGACTTTGCTCCGCTTGGTGACTTCGACTTTGAGGACCAGCGGACTGTGCAGCAAGAAACTCTTCTCGACGCCGACACCACTGGCGATGCGACGGACCGTAATCCGGCTGGTGTGGCTGCCCTTGCGATCACAACGGATAACCAGACCCTGGAAAACCTGGACACGCTCTTTGCTGCCCTCGCGGATCTTCTGGTGGACTTTGACGGTATCACCGCTCTTAACGTCGACAACGGCCGACTTGCGGTACTTGGCATTGATTTTCTGAATAACACTTTCCATATCCGTACTAGATTACACCATTTTACATCTATAATCAAGAGTCTTAGCCGACAACGCGGTAGATTTCTTCGAGCGTGGTTTCGCCGGCGATAACCTTGAGGGTGGCGTCCTGCAACATGGTGCGCATGCCACTTTTGATAGCGGCGGCTTCGATTTCCTGCGACGACAAGACTTTGCCAGGGCGTTCGAGCAGCAGCCGGATCTCTCCATTCATGGTGAACTGTTCGCGAAGGGCGAGCTGCCCGCGGAAACCGTACGGGTTATCAGCGGAGGAACCTGGCTTGTAGAGCTGGAGGCCATCAAGGTTGGGTCGTTCCAGGCCTTCGGGCAAGGTCTCCAGCACCTCTCGAATCTTGGCTAGCTCGGCCTCATCAGGAGCATAGGCCTGCTTGGTGGCGTCATCGAGTTTACGGACTAGGCGCTGGGCCATGACCAGACGAATAGCCGAAACGAACAGCGGATTCTGGCCGATGACATCCATGAGCCTAGTCAAGGCGGCCGCGGCTGATGAGGCATGGTAGGTACTGAGCACCAAGTGGCCGGTCAGGCTGGCCTGCAAAGCCGTCTTGGCCGTGTCGTTGTCGCGGATCTCGCCGACCATCACGATATCGGGATCGAGACGCAGGACAGCGCGCAATTTCTCGGCGAAACTCTTATCATCGGCGCTTTGGCTAGTAACGGAAATCTGCGTGATACCAGGGAACTGATATTCAACTGGATCTTCGATAGTAATAATCTTGCGCGCGTCGTTATTGAGGGAATTAAGCATTGAGTACAGTGTCGTCGTCTTGCCAGAGCCGGTCGGACCTACCACTAATACCAGGCCGCTAGGCTTAGCGATAATGCCATCAACGATTGCCCGTTCCGATCCGGATAGCCCTAAGCGATCGAGCGTATACATGCTGGCGTCCATATTAAACAAACGCATGACCACATCGATGCCATTGATGGTCGGAACGGTCTCCAGACGGACGTTCACATCGACCATATTGCCATCTGCCATTTTGACGGCTTGCGCGATATGACCCTGCTGGGCTTCATCGGAACTGGTACTGATGTTACCGGCGCTGGCAATCGTTGAGATAAGTAAGCGATACTTCTGCTGGCTGAGCATGGCGATCGGATGAAGCACACCATCGATGCGTAATCGGATACGAACATCGTTTTTCTGGCATTCCAAGTGGATATCAGACGAGCCTAAGCGGTGCGCCTGTAGCACGAGATAGGCCAGCATATCATCGGGCCGCACCTGATCGAGAATGGTGGTCAATTCTGATACCAACTGGTCGGTACCGGCGGTATTAAGCGCGATATCTTGATATACGACCTGCTTGGGCGGATCGTACAGCTGCATGTAATCGCGGAAGCCGGCATCGGAGATGATCGCGAAGTTTATCCGTTGGTCGCTGAACCGCTTACGGATGTTCTGCATAGTAATCTGCGAAGTTGTCGTCGTGATGCCGAAGAAGATATTGCTCTGGTCGGCCCGCAGCGGCACGACCCGCTGGGCGACAAGTTCAGGGATAGTAAGGATATCCTTGTAGAGTACCTTTTCGGCGATCTGCGAGGTATCGACATAATCGAGCCCGAGGATCCGGGCCCGTCGTTGGGTAGAGAGTTCCTCGTCGGCACGAGCATCTTGAGACATAGTAATGATTATAAAGCATGAGCTCTTTGGTCGCTACGCTAATACGGGTATACTGAGCCTGAAATGCGTCAAATCGTTGTAATCGCCCATGATATCCGCAGCACCCACAATGTCGGGTCGTTATTGCGCACCGCCGAAGGGCTAGGCGTCAATCACGTGTACTTCACCGGATACACGGCTTATCCGACCTATCCTGGCGATACCCGCTTACCACACATCAGCAGCAAGCTGACCTGGCAGATCCACAAGACGGCGCTCGATGCCGAGAACCTGGTTCCGTGGTCGCACGCGGAGGAGATCACCGAATGTATCGACAAATTGAAAGCTGATGGTTTTACTGTCGTGGCATTGGAACAAACAGAATCAAGCATGCCGCTTCCGGAGTTTCAGCCGACTGAAAAAGTCGCATTGCTCCTTGGGCGGGAAGTCGAAGGCGTCGAGCCGGAAATACTGAAACTTTGTGACATTGCCGTCGAGATACCGATGTTCGGGCGTAAGGAATCGTTCAATGTCGTCCAAGCGGCGGCCATCACCTTGTACCATCTTCGATTCAAGTAAACATCTAACGGACCGACAGAGAACAGCTAGCAGATGACAGAAATTTAGCAGATTTCAGATAGCAGGCACGCTGCGACTAGATTCATCCGATATCTGTCATCTGAAATTTTTCTGTTTCCTGCTCTTTGTTTTCTGTTCTCTGGCACCCTCACGGTTGTGCTATACTGTGATTGATATTCTAAAAATAAAATCATGACGCTAGTCGCAGCCAAAAAACCACCAAGCCACCACAAGAAGACCTCCGGCAATCATCACCGGAAGACCAAAGATTATCACAAGCCGTATTGGCCGTATCTGCCGATTTTGGCCGTGCTATTGCTGGGGGTCGTCGTCAACGCCGTCTGGCCGGCTCGTCCCCATGACGGGGTACTGGCGTATGCCACCGATATGAGTGTTCAGAGCCTGTTGGATGACACGAACGCTCAGCGTACCGGTAACGGTTTGGGTAGCCTGGGGCTGAACGCCCAGTTGGATCAAGCCGCCCAGGCGAAGGCCAATGACATGGTCGCCCGTGACTATTGGTCCCATAACACTCCTGACGGCCAAGCTCCCTGGACATTCATCACCGCCGCCGGCTACAACTACCAGACGGCGGGAGAGAATCTAGCGTATGGTTTCGCGACCGCCGCCGATACGCTGACCGGGTGGATGAACAGCCCAGGACACCGCGCCAATATCCTTAATACGACCTATCAAGAAGTCGGCTTCGGTATCGCTAACAGCCCGAACTACCAGGGTACCGGTCCGGAAACGGTGGTCGTGGCCGAATACGCGCAACCGGCAGGTAGCCCCGTCGCCACCGCTACGCCCGGTACGACGCCCACGCCCGCCGTTAAAACCGCCCCTGTTACGACCAGCAGCGGCACTACGGCCGCCCAGAGCCAGGCCGGTGGCTCGGCAGCCGATCAGCCGACCCCGGCCGTCGCGACTACCACGCCATCCGCCGCTTCGCAGACCAATGGTAAGTTCGGCGTCACCGCGGTCGTCGAACCAAAGGCTCAATCCGTCAAAGAAGTCCAGCTCATTACCGCTGGCAATGCCGCCTGGAGCGGATTCGCCGTCGCCGTCGTGGTCGCCGCCGCCCTCGCCCTCTTCCTGCTGCGGCACGCGGTAGCTTGGCACAAAGTGATCCGCAAAGGCGAACGGTTCATCATCAAGCACCCATGGCTCGATGCCGTAGCGGTGGCGATCGTCGTCGCCGGATTACTCCTCTCCCGCGTCAGCGGCGTGATCAAGTAAAGCCGTAGTCGCCGTTGTCGCTCCGCGACTTATTCATGATGACAAATGGAACATTCGGCCAGCCGGCTGTCAGTGCTTAGCTCCCCGTTCCGATTACTGGATTCTGAGGTTGTCGGCGCCGACCAGCTCCCGGAGCAAGTCCAGGCCCTCGCTATCCGTATTGATACCAGTCGGGAGTTTGATGACCTGCTTGTTAGCCGATTCGCCAAGGACTAACACGACATCGGTACCGCCTTGGAAATCATCGAGCGTCTGTTTGAGCGTCACGAGCACTTCTTGGTCCTGGCTGCTGTGCAATCTGATGTAGACGCGCTCGCGAACTAACGCAACCGTTTCGGAAGTCGATGACGCCGCGGCTTTGGCGGCCCGGAGCGCGGCTTTCTCCTTCGGAGTCTTTCGCTTTTTGCCCGTCAGTTGATAGCCGGCCGCCTGAGCGGTGGTGATCTCGCGGGCATCATCAACCATGATTTTAACCTCGCTACTGATGTTGCCATCGCGGTCTTTGGCGCTGACTTTGCCGCGCACCAGCATCACTTTGTCACGCTCCCAGAGCCCGACCGTCTGCTGGTAACTGCTGGGGAACAGGATAATTTCGACTTCGCCGAATCGATCTTCCAGCTTTACGAACGCCATCTTCTGCCCGGTCTTGGTGGTAATCTCACGGATATCCGTGACCGCTCCGCCGATGGTGACCGCCCGGCCATCATGAGCCGGTTTCAGGCTGTTGAGCGGTACCGTCTGCTCGGCCAGGAAAGCCTCGAACAGTTCGAGTGGATGCTGGCTCAGATAGAGACCGAGCAGCTCCCGCTCCCAGAGCAGCTGTTCGCGTGGGTCGGCGCTCGGCGCGACGATGTCCATGGCCAGGGTCGGCTTGTGACTGTCATCGTCGATGATAGCACCGAACAGATCGGTCTGGCCGCTATTTCGCTGTTTCTGTAACCGGGAAGCGTACGCCAGCATCGCGTCCAGATTAGCCAGGAGTTGATGCCGCTCGCCGAATCGGTCGAAGGCGCCGGATTTGATGAGACTTTCCATGGCCTTACGGTTGACGACCCGCGGATTGACCTTACTCAGGAAGTCTTCCATGTTCGCGAACATTCCATCAGCCCGGCCACGTAGTATTTCCTCGACGGCGCCGGTACCGACGTTCTTGATGGCGGACATGCCGAAACGGATCTGGTTTGTTTCCGGCACGACGGCGAACTCCACGAACGATTCGTTCACATCGGGGGGCAGCACTTGGATGCCCATGTGCTGGCATTCGGTGATCTCGATCGCCAAGCGATCCGTATCGTCGTAATCGTTGGTCATGACCGCGGCCATGAAGGCCGAGGGGAAGTGTGCTTTCAGATACGCCGTCTGGTAGGCGATCAGCCCGTAGCAAGCGGCGTGGGATTTATTGAAACAATACTCGGCGAAGTCTTCCAGTTGTTTCCAGAACTTCTCCATGGTCGCCGGATCGATGCCGGAAACGGCCTGACCGCCCTCGATCATCCGCGCCTTCATCTTGCGCATCATGTCGATTTTCTTCTTACCGATGGCCTTGCGCAGCGTGTCGGCCTCACCACCGGTGAAACCGCAGACCTCTTTGGATATCTGCATCACCTGTTCCTGGTAGACCAGCACGCCGTACGTGCTTTTGAGGGCGTTTTCCATGCTCGGATGCAGGTAGGTGATCTGGCGCTCACCGTGTTTGCGGGCGATGAATTCGTCGATGAACTGCATCGGGCCCGGCCGGTAGAGCGCCACCATGGCGACGATATCTTCGAAGACGGTCGGTTTCAGATCTTTCAGATAGCGCTTCATGCCGGCAGATTCAAGCTGGAAGACTCCGGTGGTATCACCACGCGCCAGCAGTTCATAAGCGGGTTTGTCGTCCAGCGGCAAAGTGTTGATATCGATGTCCGTATTGTAGACCCGCTTGATGATACGCAAGGCGTTCTTGATGATCGTTAGGTTGGACAGACCCAAAAAGTCCATCTTGAGCAGACCGAGCTCTTCGACGGGACCCATGGAATATTGGGTCGAGACCACGCCTTTCTGAGCCATTTCCAGCGGCGCGTATTCCACGATGTCGTGCGGCGCGATCACCACGCCGGCGGCATGGATGCCATGGCTGCGGATGGTGCCTTCCATCTGGACCGCGAGGTCAAAGACCTGTCTGGCAGTCTCGTTGGTTTCGTATTCGCGCTTCAGATCAGGATCCTTGATAAGTGAGGTCGAGAGCAAGATATGGTGGCCCTGCACCGGTGGCGGAATCATCTTGGACCAGCGATCGGCTTCGGCGTACGGCACCTGCAGCACGCGGGCAACGTCACGTACGGCGTTGCGAGCGGCCATCCGTCCGAAAGTCACGATGTTAGCGACGCGTTCGGTCCCGTATTTCTGCACGCAGTACTGGATAACCTCGTCCCGGCGGGTATCCTGGATATCGATATCGACGTCCGGCATACTGATCCGATCCGGATTGAGGAATCGCTCGAACAGCAGATCATACTGCAAGGGGTCAAGCTCGGTTATCTTCAAAGCGTAAGAGATGATCGACCCGGCGGCGCTACCACGACCCGGACCGAAGACGATACCGGTATCCTTACCCCAGTTGATAAAGTCCGAGATGATCAAGAAGTATCCGTTGAAGCCCATCTGGTCGATGACACCGAGCTCGTAATCGGCCCGGATGATCGTATCCTCGGGCACTAGTTTCCGGGCCTCAGCCTCGGTCAGATTGACGGCGCTCTCTTCGGTGGCAGTACCGTAGCGCCACGCCAAGCCACGCCAAACCAGTTTGTGCAGATAGGAACGCTCGTCCTCGCCCTTCGGCACGGGAAATTTCGGGATCAGGATCTTGCCCAGCTCGATGTCGACCTGACACCGATCGGCGATGACCCGGCTATTGCGAATAAATTCCGGATAATCTTCGCCCCAGCGATCAATGATTTCCTGCGGGTCAGTGACGTGCAGCTCGAAATTAGCCAGGCTCATGCGCTTTTCGTCGCTCATGAACGAACCGGTCTGGACGCAGAGGAGCACCTCGTGTGCCTGCTGGTCCTCATGCTTCAGGTAGTGCGCGTCGCACGTCACCACGCACGGTATGTCGAGCTCTTCGGCCAGTTTGATAAGCTGCTTGTTGGCGCTCACCTGCTCGTCCCACTTGCTCGGATGCTTGGGGTGACCGTGGTCCTGGACCTCGATGTAGTAGCGATCGCCGAAGACGCTCTTGTACCAGGTAGCCAGCTCGACCGCTTTGTCGTACTGGCCCTGGCGGATAGCGTCGGCTACTTCACCGCCGATACAGCCGCTGAGGACGATCAGGCCTTCGTTATGCTTTTCGAGCAGGGCGTGGTCGATCCGGGGTTTATAGTAGAAACCCTCGAGATTGGCCTTGGTCGATAGCTTCATGAGGTTCTGATAGCCGGTGTTATTCATCGCCAGCAGTATCAGGTGGAAGTTCGGTTTATCCTTGCCCGGTTCCCGATCGTACATCGTCCGGGCGGCGATATAGGTCTCCATACCGATGATCGGCTTGATGTCGCTTCCTTTGGCCTCCTTATAAAAGTCGATCGCGCCGGAGAGCGTCCCGTGATCGGTCTGGGCGACCGCCACCATACCCGTTTCTTTGACATAGCGAATCAGGTCCGGCACTTTGGTCAGACCGTCCAGCAGACTGTACTGCGTGTGGTTGTGCAGATGCACATAATCGCTCGCCACGAGCTTTGTCATAACCTCAAGAAACCCTCATGCTTTATCAATACAGTATAGCGTAGAGTCCGCCCCGACGTCAGCCACAAGATTCACAACACCAACCGGACCTACTTCCTGACAAGCGCGAAACAGCTAGCGATTTCCTATGTCGTGTGAGGCTTGCCGTGGGATCCTTCAACCATTGAATAACAGGTACGTTCCAGCGAATATGACTATCACGGACACGATTTTTTGCAGTAGGTGCTTCTTGAGCAGGCTTTCTTTGTTCGCAATCGGAATGAATAACGTGGCTAGCACGCCGAGCCCGATGACAAAGAATGGCTGAAACCCATTCACGAGCGTTACGAGAGCGAGCGGCGCCAGCAGGCTCGCGTAATTAAAGCACGCCCGGGCCAGTATATTAAGCGATTCATTGGCGAGGCTTACCGGAAAGACTCTTTTACCGTTACTCTTGAAGATGGCGACGAAATCCTGGCGAAAACCTCGAAAAAACGTCAATAAGAGCAGACCACCGAGAGCCGTGCCGAGGTACTGATAGAAAGCCGTCGACCAGAAACCCGCGTCCCGTCCCACAAATTTAAACAAAAAGGCTTCGACGGAGAAAAGCGCGGTCGAAAGCATCATCAGACCGAATACTGATTTCTTAAGTCGAAATTTGTCATCAAGATCGAGCGTGATAAGCATCGCGCCCGCCAGAATAACGATTCCGGCGACTATCTGATTCGCGGCTAATTTTTCGTGCAAAAAAAGCAACGCCAAGAAGTAGGTATACAGCGGCTGCACTTGAAACAAAGGGACAACCCGGGAAGTCTCGTCTTTCATCAGCGCGAATATGTAGGGGAATACCGCCAAAAAATAGATAAGGCCGGCCGCCACGACGATAAGCGCGGAATGCATCGGGATATTCGAGGCGTCGTGTTTACAGAGCCAAATACCCAAACTGAATACCAGACTAACGATCGAGGTGAATATCATCAGCGTGCCCGGCCGCACATGCCGGTAGAATCTCTCGATTAGGTATTTGTCTATGTGGTTGTTGACGCTCCAAAGAAACGGCGCGGCCAAGGCGAGAACGAACCAATTCATCGGGCGATCATGCTGCTACTTAGACAGGTAGTCGCGAAGGTGATGGATGGCTTTGGTGGCGTCGTCGATTGCCCGTTTCAGATCCTTGTCTTCGGCGTCGCCTTCGTGGATACCGCTGAGGACGGCTCGCGCCTTCTCCTTGGAATCGCGGGCTTTTTCGAGCAGGCTACTCAGTTCCTTTTGGGTCTTCTCGCTCAGCTCGCCGGTTTTGGCTTTAGCTTCGCCCATCAATTTGTCGAGCTCGGTGTGTAGGGTTTTGAGCTGCTTCTCGGCCTCGCTCCAGCTCTTCTGGGCATTGGTTTTTATATCCTGGCGGGTTTCCTTGCCGCTCTTAGGCGCGGTCAGGATACCGGCGACATAACCGGCCGCCGCGGCCACGGCCGTACCGACGGCGAATTTCTTAGCGGTGTCTTTCTTACTCATCATAACCTCCCTTATCTCTTAAGTCTTTTATGATTTCTTATGCTTGGTAACCGTCTCGACGATGTTCGCGAACGTCCGCAGCGCGCCGAGCGGTCCGCTGGCTTTCTTGAACATCTCGGCGGCGGCTTCGGCCGAATCGACGACCTGTTCGCCCTTGGCGACGATGCGCCGCACGCTTTTTACGACCTTCAGGATCAAGGCGGCGACGATAATGGATAGAATCAAGAACAAACCCAGTAAGCAACTGAGTACGATTACGAGGACGTCAAATGTAGTATTCATGAGGCGAAGTATAGCATAACGGAGCGGTCTAATCTGTAGGATATTTAACTACTCGAGGTCGATCGATTGCAGATAGGCCTTGAACTCCGGTCCGAGCTCGCTGTGCCGGATCCCGAATTCCACTACCGTCTTGAGATATTCCAGCTTATTACCGGTGTCATAGCGGGTACTATCCTTGATCTCGCAGCCATAGAACGCCTTGCCATCTTGCAACATCGGCTGAATAACGCTGTCCGTGACGTAAAATTCCTTACCCTCCGGCAGCTCGGCCAAGCCTTGTTCGAGGTAATCGAATATCTCGGGCTTGAACAAGTAACCGCCGACACCCGCGAAATCGGATGGCGCCTCGGCCCTGCCCGGTTTCTCGACGACCCGGTCCATCTTGAGCACGTCATCGCGTACCCGCGTACCACCCAGGACTCCGTAGCTCTCATATTCGAGGTCGGTGCTGATGCGGAGACAGGGGATGATGCTGGCGTCAAACTCTTCGTATCGGGCAATCATCTGTTCGAACGCGTTCGGCGAAGCGACCGTCAGGTCATCGGCGAACGCGTAGATGAACGGCTCGTTACCGATGAGGTGGGCGGCATTTACCACGGGCGTGGCGGTACCGTACGGGCCCTTTTGACGGATGTAGACGAAGTTCGCAAGGTTGGCGATCGCCTGGATCTCATCGATAAAATGCTGCTTCTTAGGACCGCCAGCACGCAGGTTATTGAGTAGATCTTCGCTTGGCGTGTCGAAATGATCCTCGATTGAGCGCTTATTGCTACTCCCGACGATAATGATGTCTTTGATACCGGCCGCGACCAGATCCTCGACGATATACTGGATAATCGGCTTGTCGATGAGCGGCAGCATTTCCTTCGGCATGGCCTTGGTCTGCGGCAGGAAGCGGGTGCCGAAACCGGCCGCGGCGATAACGGCTTTGGTAACTTTTCTAGGCGAAGCGTTATCAGTCACCAATCGATTTTACCACAACCCGCTAGGCGGTCCGCAGCCGCTCCAATTTGTCATAGGCCATCACTACGGCGACCGCGTCGGTCATCAACCCTGTCCGGGCATTCTCGAGCAACTCGTCGATACTGATGAGACGAAGCTCAATGAATTCGTGCGCTTCCAGCCGTTGCTCGGCGTCTGGTATGCAGCCCGTCGCCAGGTAGTAATGACGCGTCGTGTTGGTATACGCGTCCATGCGGGCGATACCCAGAAACTCCAAATCGCCGATTTTGTAGCCAGTTTCCTCGGCGAATTCCCGCCGGGCCGCCAGCTCCGGCTCTTCGCCCGACTCGACGAAGCCGCCAGGTAATTCATCCATGATTTTCTCCGGGCCAGTTCGGAATTGGCGGGCGATAATGACCCGGTTGTCCGGTGTCAGGGCGATGATCGCCGCCACGCGCGAGCCATCCGGGTCCACGATATCGAACGTAGCCGACGTACCGTCCGGCAGCGCGAACGTCTTGGAGACGATAGTCCGGTAGCCTACCTTGGTAACTTTGGTTGGTTCGATCCGCTTCCAACCCTGGTCACTCATAGCCCCAGCTGTTTCTTGATTAATTCCTGGGCGAGCGAAGGGTTAGCCTTGCCTTGGGATTGCTTCATCACCTGGCCGACCAGGAAACCGATGGCTTTCATCTCGCCGTTTTTCACGTCTTCGGCGGCTTTGGGGTTTTCGGCTAGGACTTGCTCTACTATCTTGGCGATGGCGCCTTCGTCGGAAACTTGGAGCAGGTTCTTGTCCGCGGCAATGGCTTCCGGGTCCTTATCTGTTTTTAAGAGTTCAGATAGCACTTCTTTAGCAGCCGTTGAGCTGAGTTTGTTGGCTTCGACCATTTCCGAGAGCTTTATGAGGTTGTCATCCGAAGCGCTCACCTCTGTTACATCTTCGGTGGATTCATCGTCAGATTGGGGCTGCAGCAGCCAGAAGGCTATCCGGCGGGCGTGCGCCGCGCCTGCGAGCCCGTAGACGCGTTTTACCCGCTGAGCAGTCTCCGGTACGGCTACGATATCAGCGGTGGTCTTCGCATCTATCCCCATCTCTGTTAGGATGGCCCGATAATCATCAGGTAAATCAGGCATTTCGGCCTTTACCTGCTCGATGTACTCATCGGTCAAGGTAACGGGGGGCAGATCCGGATCAGGGAAATAGCGATAATCATGGGCGTCTTCTTTGGTACGCTGGCTGAACGTCTTCTGTTTGGCGTCGTTCCAACCCCTGGTCTCCTGGATGATGGCGGTGCCCTTTTCGAGCAATTCGATTTGTCGTTCGACTTCGTAATCGACGGTCTTCTCGACGCTGCGGAAACTGTTGAGATTCTTGGTCTCGGTACGGGTGCCTAGTTCTGATGTCTTACTGACGGAAACGTTGACGTCGAAACGCATGTTGCCGTAGTAGAGGTTGGCCTCGGATACATCGGCGTACTTCATGCGGAGCCAGAGCTCTTTGGCATAGGCTTTAGCTTCGGCGGCACTGTGGAGGTCGGGCTCGGAGACGATTTCCAGCAGCGGCGTACCGGCCCGGTTGAGGTCGACCAGGCTGTACTCTTTGCCGGCCGGATGGATGCTCTTGCCGGCATCGGCCTCCAGGTGGGCCCGGGTGATGCCGATGGTCTTGGTCTCGCCGCCGACATCGATGTCGATATGGCCGCCGAGGATAATCGGTTCATCGAACTGGGTGATCTGGTAGCCCATGGGCAAATCAGGATAAAAATAATGCTTGCGGTCGAACTTACTGAATTTCTGCGGCCGGCTGTTCAGCGCGAAGGCGGCCCGGGCGGCCAGATGGACGGCCTCTTTGTTAAGCACCGGCAAGGCACCGGGCAGGCCGATGTCGATATGGCTCACCAAGGTGTTCGGTGCCGCCTCGCGAGCATCGTTGCCGACGGCCGAGAACAGCTTCGTCTTGGTCTTGAACTGCACGTGGCATTCGATACCGATGGTGACTTGGTACTGCTTGCGAACCTCCAGGTTGATCATAATATGCTACCATTTTCGTTTTTACGGAGCTGTAGCACGTAGCATGTAGCATGGGCTAGGGAGGGAGCTGGGGCAGCAAAACCCATACTACATACTACGTATTCCATGCTACTCATCTTATAAGGCTCCCAGATCCTTCAGCGCGCCGCGGAAACCAAGCAAGGCGGCCACGACGTCTTTCTTCTTCAGCTTGGTAAAATCCTCGTGGACCAGTTTGTTCCGAAGTTTGTGGCCGAACCAGACCTCGTCGTTAGCGGTCAGGGTATGCTGCGCCGCGACCAGACGCTCACCCATCGTCTTACCCTTGTACTTGCTGCGTTTGAGAGCCTCGTCGAGCAGTTTATCGGCGTTGATGACGGCCAGGGGCCAGGTATCCTTGTTGCTGCAGAGGCTTTGTGTCTCTTGCCAGCGGCGCTGGAAGTACGCCCGGTTGAGGTGCTTCGGCTTGCGCCGCACGAGCCGGTTGACCCCGAAGATCAGCGCTAACAGCACGATGACCGCGACGATCGTGATCAAGGTGTCGACACTGACTGATGTTCCTAAAATACTCATACGCTCACTACCTCTTCCGTTGCTTTGGCGAATCCTAATAATGCGCGATCAGCCCGCTGGGGCGCGATCAACTGCAGCCCGACCGGTAAATTTTCGCTGGTGCCGGCGGGGATACTGATCGCCGGGACACCGACGAGATTCACGGCCACCGTCATGATATCGGTCAAATACATCTGCAGCGGATCAGCGACATGCTCGCCGATTTTGAAGGCGACCCCCGGCGAGGTCGGCCCCAGGAGGAAGTCGACCTTGTCGAACGCCTGGTTGAACTCATTGATAAGCTTGGTCCGGACGGTCTGAGCCCGCTTGTAATACGCGTCGTAATAACCGCTGCTCAGCACGTGGGTACCTATCATAATACGCCGTTTTGCTTCCTTGCCGAAGCCGGTGGCGCGGGTCCGGATGTAGCTGGTTTCGAGATCCTGGGCAGCAGGAGCGCTGTAGCCAAATTTCTGACCATCGTAGCGGGCCAGGTTGCTGCTGACTTCGGCCGGACAGATGATGTAGTAGACCGCGAGCGCCGCCGGTAAGGAGGGCAAGCTGAGCTCTTGGATGTCCGCGCCGGCCGCTTTCAGTTTCTCGATGGCTCCGTCGATGACGGCTTTGACGCCGGGCTGCAGGCCTTCGCTCACGTACTCTTTGATAACGCCGACTTTCTTACCTGCCACTGTCATTCCGAGCGAAGCCGAGGAATCTCGTTTGTCTGCCTCGGGATCTCTCCGTTCCGCTGACGCTTCAGTCGAGATGACATACCCCTTCGAATCCTTTTCGATAGTCGTACTGTCCAGCGGATCTTTGCCAGACATGACATCTAGGACTAGGCTGGCATCCTCAACGGTACGCGTTAGGGGGCCGATGACATCGGTGCTACTGGCCATGGCGACGACACCGCTGCGGGAGACCAGGCCATAGGTCGGCTTGTAGCCGACAGCGCCGGTGAAACTGGCCGGTAGACGGATCGAGCCGCCGGTATCCGTTCCCAGCGCGAACGGAACCATATCCAAGATGACCGAAGCCGCCGAGCCGCCGGACGAGCCGCCGGGCACCCGCTCCATGTCGTGCGGGTTCTTGGTGGTGAAGAAATCGCTGTTCTCGGTGCTGGAACCATGCGCGAAGGCATCGAGGTTGGCTTTGGCGACGCAGATGGCGCCCTCGGCCTCGAGCTTGTTGACGGCGGTCGATTGATACGGGGCGTTGAAACCTTTGAGGATATTGCTGGCAGCGGTGGTTTCGGCGCCGAAGACCAGAAAGTTGTCTTTGGCGATGAAGGGTACACCGGCCAGGCGTCCGACCTGCTCACCTTTGACGATGTGCTCATCGATGGTCTTGGCTCGGGCGCGAGCGGCTTCGTCTAACGTGGCGATGATCGCCTGGTATTCCGCCTTATCAGCAATGGTCTTTAGGGCTTGCTCGACCAGTTCGGACGCCTTGACTTGGCCCGACTGTACAGCCGTGGCAATTTCGGCGATCGATTTCCACTGGCTCATGTTCGCGCTCCGGTATTTTGTAGCATGTAGTAAGTAGCATGGGGCATGGGGTCTTGGAGAGCGAAACCCATACTACATACTGCATACCCCTTGCTACAGTTCATGTGATCATCCGATTTACTCTGATCTGGTTATTCTCGACCGCTGGCACGTTCTTGAGCAGATCCAGGGGATCATAGCCATAGTCGGCGATTTTGTCATCACGCGTGACGTTGGTAAGCCCGGTGACCTGGCTGGTCGGTTCCAGACCGGAGATGTCGATGTCATTCAGCTGCTCGACATAGTGTAGGATTTCGGCCAGTTCTTTCTGAAATTCCGTGACCTCGGCATCGGTCAGTTGAAGCCGCGCGAGTCGGGCCAATTTTAATACATCATCACGTGTGAGGTCTGCCATATCCATTCTAGTATAGCAAAGCAGTAACAGGGGAGCTATATTGACATAGTTTATAGACGAGTTCGTGCCATTGTAAGATTTCTTACAAACATTCTTTACTTTGCCTGATTTGGAGACTACGCTTATGGTACATATTGCGACCCAGAAAGAAACATGGCTGCTCCACTACGCTTCAACGGTACTGCTGCCCATAGACCTACCGCCCGCTCAGGGTTCGTGGAAAACGTGGCTATCGATGGCGCGCGCGTACAGTACCGTCTCGCCGGCCGTATCGGCAAGACAGCGACCATCGTGGTGACCGGGCTGCTCGGCGTCAGCGGCGCCTACTCGGAGCTGACGGACGCGATCGCCGAACAAAGCGGCCGCGCGGCCATTTGCATCCGCCAATCTCGCACGCAAGGTATCCGAAGTTTGTCCCCGCACGCGCTGTTGCACCCGGATGGTCTGTTGCCTCAATCGGTCCTGGGAGTCATGGGCGACGCGCAACGTAAGTACGGTATCGAGCTGTTCGATTTGCTGGGTCATTCGATGGGCGGATTGGCGGTCTTCCGGGCAACCCTCCGACAGCTCCAGCAGAATAGCGGACCAACGATCCGATCGATCCATCTGCTGGAGGCCGCCGGGACAACGGAAGATTGGCTTCTGACATACGCGCTGCACGCGCCAAAAATGCTCAGTGAAGCCCGCCAAGTAGCCCAAAGAAGTCCGCAATTAGGTGTCGAACTCCTAGGTTTTATCGCCCGCAACCCGCTACGGTTGGCCGGCGAGACACTGCACACCAGCCTGAGCCGGCTTGATCCCCAGAAGCTACATGACATCGGCCGACAAGGCATCCGGACGACCGCCGTGAATTACGTCCGGGACCCGTGGCTACCGGGGTTGGCCGCCGAGCAGCGCATCGGCCAAGCGGTGGATGTGTTCACGCTAGGCAATCCAGAGGTCGCCGGGCACTTCGCACCGCAGCTTTATCCCGAAGCCGTCGCCGCGGAATATTTGCAGACCCGCAGCCTGGTTAGCTGAGTTCCGCCCATCAAAGGCGCCGCTCTACATTTTGGCTTTGATGTCGCTGATCATGTCGCGGAGTTCGGCGGCGGCTTCGAACTGGAGGTTGGCGCTGGCGAGCTCCATCTGGGATTTCAGGTCCTTGAGGAGGCTACCGTACTCGTCCTTGGGGATTTTCTTGAGGTCAAGCTTCGCGCGCTTGGCTTCGTCTGATAACTCCGGGCGCATACTGCCCGATTCGATGGCTTTCTGGATACCGGTAGCGGTGATACCGTGCTCGGTGTTATAGGCTTCCTGGATTTTGCGTCGGCGAGTGGTCTCGTCGATGGTTTTCTGCATGCTTTTCGTGACATGGTCGGCGTACATGATGACATGGCCATCGACATGCCTGGCCGCCCGGCCGACGGTCTGGATGAGGGCCTGCTCGCTGCGCAGGAAGCCTTCCTTATCGGCGTCAAGGATAGCCACCAGCGAGACTTCCGGCAGATCCAAGCCTTCGCGTAGGAGGTTAATGCCGACCAGCACGTCGTAGACGCCGAGCCGAAGGTCCCGCAGGATATCGGTGCGGTCGAGGGTGTCGACGTCGCTGTGCAGATAGGCGACTTTGATGTTCAACTCTTGCAGATATTCACTGAGGTCTTCGCTCATGCGCTTGGTCAGGGTCGTGACCAATACCCGTTCGTGCTTTTCGACAGTGGCGCGGATCTCGGCTATCAGGTCGTCGATCTGGCCTTCAATCGGCCGGACCTCGATTGGCGGATCAAGCAAGCCGGTCGGGCGGATGACCTGCTGAGCCGGCTCTGGGCTACGACTAAGCTCGTATTCGGCCGGCGTGGCGCTGACGTAGACCGCCTGGTTCACGTGGCGCTCGAACTCGGTGAAGGTCAGTGGCCGGTTGTCAAGGGCGCTCGGCAGCCGGAAGCCATAATCGACTAATACTTCTTTGCGGGCGCGGTCGCCGTTATACATGCCGCGGACCTGCGGGAGGGTCATGTGCGATTCGTCGACCAGCATCAGGAAGTCATCAGGATAATAGTCAAGTAAGGTGGCTGGTTGCTCGCCCGGCTCGCGGTTCGTCAGATAGCGACTATAGTTCTCGATTCCCTTCACGAAGCCGGTTTCCTCGAGCATCTCTAAGTCGAACCGGGTGCGCTGCTCGATTCGTTGGGCCTCGATCAGCTTATTCTCTTTCTTAAAGAATGCCACCCGTTCTATCATTTCCTGCTCGATACTGCCGAGAGCGACCTTCAGTTTGTCTTGCGGTGTCACGTAGTGACTGCTGGGAAAGATCTTCAAAGTATCGCGATTTCCAAGAACTTCCCCTGTTAATGGGTCGATCTGGGTAATTTTCTCGATCTCGTCGCCGAAGAAATCCATGCGGTAAGCCAGCTCCTCGCCAGCCGGGTAGACATCGACGACATCGCCCCGTACCCGGAAGGTGCTGCGGTGGAAATCGACGTCATTGCGCTGGTACTGGATATCCATCAGCTGGCGGAGTAGCTTGTCGCGGACTCGCCGTTCACCGCGCTTGAGGTTGATGGACAATCCGTCGTAATCCTCGACCGAGCCGATACCATAGATACAGCTGACGCTGGCCACGATGATGACGTCTTTGCGGCTGAGGAGTGAATCGGTGGCGGCGTGGCGCAGCCGGTCGATCTCCTCGTTGATCTGGGAATCCTTCTCGATGTAGACATCTGAGCGAGCAATGTAGGCTTCCGGCTGATAATAATCGAAGTAGCTGACGAAATAGTGGACGGCGTTGTCCGGAAAGAAGTTCTTGAACTCACTGTACAGCTGCGCCGCCAAGGTCTTGTTATGGCTCATCACCAGCGTCGGTTTCTGCGTGTTCTGGATGATATTGGCCATGGTGAACGTCTTGCCGGAGCCGGTCACGCCCAACAGAGTCTGGTCGCGCAGGCCATCAGTAATACCAGCGGTCAACTGCTTGATCGCCGCCGGCTGGTCCCCCATCGGTTGATAGTCACTCTTAAGCTGGAACTTTGCCATCCTTATATTGTAGCAAGTCGGCTAATCAGCTGTTATGTTTTTGAAGTCAGCAGTAAATGCACTCACTATATTCCCGAACTTTTGGGAAGTGGCTGTATCTGGAATATAATCACCCGTCTTACTAGTCTCCCAACATTCTGGGCCATACTGTTTTTTGGTAGCAATTGCATACCGATAATCACCGACAGCTGTACGATTACCGAACAGCGGAGAAACATTGCCATCATCAATACTTGCGCTTGGTTGCCAACGCAGATCATTGACGGGTAGCCGTAGGAGATACGCGATATATTCGCCCGCGCAGCTTACCCCGGCAGGACCGGCAAGATTATCTATCTGTGTGGCGTATACCGTTAGATTGGTCGGGCTAACGGATGATTGCTGGACTGTGGGGTCAATCTTGTAGTAAGCCCCCGAATCAGCTGCACTGAGAGGGATCCTTACCCCCCATTCCTTAATGATGAGGTATTTTTGTGTGGACTGCGTTTTATCGGTAAACGTCTTGCCATCTTTGGTAACGCATTGTTCCGGATACGTGGTCAGTGTCTTACTGCCCTTGGCGGCTTTACAGTCAGCGAAAGAAGTCACGGCTTTAACAGTTGTTTTTGGAACTGTGGTCTGGGCACTCTTATTGGCAGCATTCAGGCTACTGTCTGCAGATTTTTTGCTGTGCCAGGCGAACCAACCAGTGAACCCGACGATAGCAATGATAATTACTACTAATACAGCTTCAACTGTCGCAAAACCCTTTTGATTACGCGTCATGTGCCCCTTCATCTTATTCATAGCTGAATGATTTGATGATAGTCGTGGCGGCCTCGAAGTCGTCGCTGGCCAAGAAAGTATTGATCTGAGCTGACGTAGGCTTCGATCCGGCAGCATACTGGTCCGCGATGGCCTTCGACCGTATGCTCACACTGGTATTGAATATATTCGGATCGGTTGCGGATTGTTTGCCCAGCGTATCTTTGGTCAAGATGTTATTCAGGTACACATCGCAGGCTGAGCTGCCGACCTTGAACTTAGCGATATCCGAAGCGGGCACCAGCTCGCTCGCTACGGTCGGGGAGTCAGACCCAGCCTGAGAAGTATATGTCGCAAGTGAAAATTTCGGATTGTTTAGCGTGGTAACCTGGACGGACTTAATCGTGCCACTTTGCGGATCAGTCGGGTCGCACGCGCCCCCTAATCCACCTAGCCCCTCAACATCCACATAGACATCGCCGCTTGGCCCGACGATCTGCGTCGAGTAGGGTCCCCCGCTGTGTGTCACCTTCCAGGTTTTCGGATAGGTTAGTGCCACATTGACACTGGCTGGAGCTACTATCTGCGTGGTCAGTGTTTCGGCGGGCTTCGTGGCGGCTTTTTTCTTGCCGACAACGTTAGTGCTCGTACCAGTATTCGACAACGTGGCGTCAACCGACTGCTTGCTGTGCCAAACGAACCAGCCAGTGAAACCGACGATGGCGAGAATGATAACGACGAGTAAAGCTTCCACCACCGCGAAACCTGATTGGTTGGTAGTGCGGGTCATTAGGGCTCCTTTGCCGTTACGCTTAGTTAGTAGAGATTGTGGTACTTGCGGTGTTCTTCGTCAAGGAATTTCGTCAGGTCATGGATGAGTTTGTCGGAATCTTCTTCGAAGGTGACATACGAGCCATGACGGAGCGGGTGCGCCAGGCCCATCAGCGTCTGGATCTCTTCGGAGACACCACCGGCGCCCTGCAGGAAACCGATCGGCGTGTCAGTTTCCATGGCGATCGTGAACTCGTGCAGCGTGCCCAGGCGGCCGCCGATACTGACCACGGCGTCACTGGAAGTGATTAGCAGCGTGTCGCGGCCGACATAGTGCAGGCCGGTGTAGAGAATGGTGTCATAGGCCTCGATGGGCAGATGATACTTCATGACATGTTCGATCTTGCTGGCGGCCGGGCTAATACCGACGCTCATCTTGCCGCCGGCGGCTTTGTAGCCTTCGGCGGCGTAGTTTGGCAAGCCGATGGTCGCCCCGGTCAGCAAAGAATGTCCGGCTTTAGCGATAGACGCTCCCAGCCTAGTCGCTAGTTCCTTACCCTCTTCGACACTCTCACCTTTGGCCGCTCCCGATACGCAGATTTGGTACATTCCCACCCTTTTCCTGTTTATGTTAGTGCCGGTTGTGGCACTAATTCGGCCTGTAGCTGGCCGATGATTGTCCGTTCAATATTCTCATGCTTTAAATATCTTAGCAATAGCTCGTGCCATAGCGACAACTGACCATGCTCACTGATGCGATCGGCGAAGCCGAGTTGGTTACTGTGGTTGAGCGCCGCGTCGATGATATTCAGCGATACCGGCTGATGATCATGCAGCAGGCTCAGGTGTCCGGTACCGCACCAGAAACCCAGCGACGGCTCGATGTGCTCTAGGAGCCGTTCCACGGAGTGCCAGCCGAGATCGTCTATCTGGACGTGCGGTTCAAAAACAGTGGCGTTGAACGCGTCTTTGAAACGAGCGTAGAAGCGCTGGACGATCTGCCACGGCACCGGCTGGTCGAGGAGTTCGGCCGTGACCGTCGGTTCGGCGCTGGTGACAGTCCGCACGACCGTTCCGAAGTCGGGTTTGACCTGGCAGAGTTTGAGGAACGTGCTGGCGGCCCGTATCTCGTTCAGGGCGTGCAAGGATAAGATCAGCGTAGCGGTAGCCGCGGCTGGCGGTTGGTCGCTGGCTGGCAACGGCAAGATGACCAGGGCGCCTAACTCTTTGAAACTCAGGACGGTGTGACGGCGATCGCGGACGATATCGGCAGCCAGGGTTTGCCAACGTTCGCTCGTCGGATGAATGATCGCCACTTTCCGGCTTTCGAAATCACGGGCCCGCAATTTCTTATACGAATCCTTGAGCTGCTTGTGCCAGGCGGATGACTCCACGGACATGGCGGCAGCGTAAATGGCCGCGACCTGCTCGTGCTTGACCATCGAATCGAACGATCGATACCCCAGACGCTTCATAGTCTTCTTGGGCAAGGATTTCTTGAGCAGCGACTTAGCCACCGTGGCTTTGAGGGCGAAGGCGTCATTGATCAGGGGCAAGGAGCGTAAGGTGTGGGCAACGGCCGCGATGGTGTCGTCTTGCTTGGACGTCGCCCGCAGTGCCTTGACCAGCCGTTCATCATCCGCCTTGAAGCGTGTCTGCAGCGCTTGATACAGCTCCGGACCGGTCGTATCGTGTGGATCGAGCCCTAAGTCGCGAAGTTTCGCCTTCGTGGCGCGGCTCAGCTCAGCGGTCAGCTGAATATCAGCGTTCGGGTGGCCGCTTGCCTGCTCCAGCTTGCCCAAGCTAGTGCGGAAACGATGCTCGTCGGTTCCCAACAGTTCGGACAAGATACGTGTCATGGTTACTCACATCTTAGCACAAGCAGGATGTAAACAGCCAATTCGAGATTTAGCAGAGAACAGATGACAGATAGCAGAAACCTACAGTTTTTCGGGTTTGTACCAATCGGGGGCTTTGCTGAGCCAGTGATTCAGCTCTTCTTCGGTCAGAAGACCGGCTTGGGCACCGAGTTTCTGGACGACGCTCATGGAGTTGATGGGAGCCCATTGCAGGGCGCCTTCGATGATATTGCCCTTGGCGAGAGCGGCCATGAACGTGCTGGCGAAGGCGTCACCGGCACCGGTGCGATCGACGGGATCGGCCGGATCGGGATAGAGCGGCATTTTCCAGCGGTTTTCGCCGTCTGAGGCATAGGCACCGGCCGGACCGTCGGTAATGACGACGATCTTCGGACCGAGAGCGTGCAAATGGTTGAATAAGTCATGGAGATCGGCGTGATTACCTCCACCAACCAGGACCGCTTCTTCACGGTTCAGGATAAGCAACTCGCTGCGCTGGTAAATCCGCTTCAGGCGCTCGGTGCCGGCTTCCATCTGGAAGGTGCCCGGCTGGAAGGCGAGCTTGACGTCGGGATGATGATCCAGCCAGTCAGATACTTGGTCGTGATATTCGATAGCGTGCTCGCTGATAGAGCTGAAATATATCCATCTTGGCACTTCGTTGGGACGCAGGTGCGGCCAGTGGTAATCATATTCCTCGTGCTTAATAAGTATCGTGCGCTCGGCCTGATAACGCAGCACGTAGTGGATGTTGCTCTTCTTATCGGGGTTGACGCGTACGAAACGGCTATCCACCTTCTGCGCGTGCAGGGTGGAGATCATGTCCCGGCCCTCACTGTCATCACCGACGTTGGTCACAAACGAGCTGTTGAGGCCCAGACGCGCGAAAGCCACGGCGGCGTTGGAAGCGTTGCCTACGGCCTTGATGGTCTCGGCTTCTTCGAACGGTATCTTGGTGCCGAACGGCACCGCCAGCCACTTACCGTGCTCGTTAGTATAGGTGTGCTCGTAGCTATCGAGCATCTTGATAAATACATCGGTTACGATATCGCCGATACTTATGACGTCTGGTTGTGCGCTCATCCCGTAAATCCCCGCCCTTTATTACGATTTTTACTCTTCATTAACGTGTTACCAGTTCTCATATTGCTACTTCACGGGACACGTCCCACCACTTTCTTATGCGTTACGCTTATGCTTTAGCAGTATTGTGCCATAAGGTCACGGGTTTAGGCAAGCCTATTCCTTGATAGCGTCCATGGCTTTAGCTGTGCCCGCGCTGACCCGATCCGCCTTTTTCACGACGTTTTCGGGCTTTTCGGCCAATGTCTTGACGGTGCCATCGACTTTTTCCGAGAACTTCTCGACGGTATCAGCGACTTTCAATAACTTCTTATCCAGATCACCGTTCGCCAGGTCTTTGATGAGATTATCAAAAAAGCCCACGGCTTATACTCTGGCCTTCCCCGCCGAGTTGAAATCAGCCAGTTTGGCTTCGACGACCGCCTGGACTTCCGAGACGACATAACTGTTAATCAATTTAGCGACCGAATACTCGCCCGGGTTTTCGGCTAATGCCTTTTCCAAAGATTTGCGGTAGGCGAAGCGCATATCGCTGTTGATGTTCACCTTGGTCACGCCGATCTTCACGGCATCACGGAAGTAATGCCCTGGCGTGTCGCTCCCCCCATGGAGACTGATGTTAGCCGGGATGACGTCACGGATCCGCTGCAACAGCTCCAAATCCAACTTCTTCGGTACCGGGTACTTGCCGTGCAGGTTGCCGACAGCCGCCGCGAAGGTGTCGATGCCGGTAACCGCGACGAAAGCCGCCGCGTGCTCAGGGGTACTGAAGGTTTTTCTGATTTCTTCGTAATCGATTTTCTCGTTATGGAGATTGGAGGATCCACCGAAGTAATGCGGTTCACTTTCGACCAGCGCGCCGGTGAACTTGGCGAACTCTACGACCTCACGGGTAGCATTGATGATATCTTCGTCGGAAGCGTCGTGCTTGGCTTGGCTGACATCGATGTGGATGAACTCGAAACCGGCTTCGATACCGGCCTTGGCGGCGGCGACACTCGGTGAGTGATCCAGGTTGATATATATCTCCAACCCATAATCGCGTTTGAAATTATCGACCATGTCACGGACGTTGGCTAAGCCGATAGTGTCGACTTCGCCTTGGCTAACCTCCACCAACACCGGCGCCTGGTTCTTGGCGGCGGCTTGGACGACAGCTATCAACGTCGGTTCGTCATCAAGGTTGAAAGCACCGAAAGCCCAGTGTTCAGCGCGAGCGCGGTCCATGCTAGCACGGGCTTTGGTACAGTTGTCGCGGATTTGTTGCAGACTCAATGGCATTTCTATTTCTCCTTGGTCATATTAATAGTACTGGCGGCAAGTAGCTGAATCATCTGAGGCTTAGCTGTCGCGAACGCATTTGTATCTATATGGAAATATACCGTGCTCTTCTGAATCTCACCGAGGCATGATTCGCTAAATTGGGCCTCAGCTTGGACGTCTGATTTTACAGGGATCCACTTTATGTTGGCGCACAGCAGCTGGTACCGATGCCCGCTATCATCGCGTACGACACCCTCGTACGTAGCATAAGGGGTCGTTGTTGCGCCTTCCAGCCCCGCCGTCTGCTTAATCAATGCGCTTGCCCATGAGGTAATATTCGTATTTTCTACCTTCAGATTCGTAGAACCCCAAAGCACTGCGGTCGAATAGCCAGTCGTAGACATCTGGCCAGCCGCTGCAGTGAAATACTGTGGCGCGATAGCAGTAAACTGCGTATTAGCACGATCCAAAAGCGTCTGGCTATATGGCTGCATATCACGCTTACTTGCATCTGCGAGAGTAACTCCAGAAACCGTATGCACAGCAGGTATTTTCGGCAGGCTTACACCACTAGTCGTTGTCGTCGTAGCTGGCACCGAAGGGTTGCTGCGAGCATGTACGAGCAGCCCAACGACTACCAAAGCGGCAATGACGATAAGTGAGGCGAGCACTCCGACAAAAGCGATACCGTCTTGGTTCTTACTATTAAATGTAACTTTAAACATGCTTAACTCCTTCTCGCGGTGACATCATGTGCTGCCAGGCGGATGTGTTTGGCGTCGAGACCGAAATGGGCCAGTAATTCAGTCGGTTCACCGGATTCACCGAACCGGTCCAACATACCGACCCGCTTCAGCGGTGCCGGATATTCGTCAGCAAGCAGTTCTGCGATAGCGCCGCCGAGACCACCGGTAATCTGGGCTTCCTCGGCGGTCACGACGCAACCGGTCTTGCGGACACTTTTGAGAATAGTTTCCTTGTCGAGGGGCTTGATGGTCGGACAATGGATGACTTCGGCTTCGATCCCGTCTTTGAAGAGCAATTCAGCGGCAACCAAGGCCTGATACGTCATGGTACCGGTCGAGATAATGGTCACGTCCGCACCAGGGGTATAGACATAGGCCTTCCCGATTTCGAACGGCGTCTTATCGGTAGTGATGATAGGGGTCGCTTCCCTGGCCAGCCGCATATAGTTCGGCCGTGGATCCTTGGCCATGGCTAGGGTTATCTTTTCGGCTTCGACACCGTCGCCAGGCGCCAGAACCACCATGTTCGGCAGTGCCCGCATCAGGGCCAGATCTTCCAGCATCTGGTGTGTCGCGCCATCGGGCCCGACCGATACACCGGCATGCGAGCCGATGAGTTTGACCGGCTGGTCATTCAGACAGATGGTGGTCCGGATCTGTTCCCAGCAACGACCGGGCATGAACGCGGCGTAGCTACTCACAAACGGAATCTTGCCCATAGCGGCGAGCCCGGAACCAACGGTGACCAAGTTTTGCTCAGCCACGCCTATCTCGACGAATCGGTCTGGAAAGGCGTCCTTGAACATGCCGATCTGTGTCGAATCGGTCAGGTCGGCACAAGCCGCCACGACATTGACATCAATCTCGCCAGCTTTCTTTAGTCCACGTCCAAAGCCCTTACGGATCGGCTCACTCGGCAAATCTTTGGCCGTAATATCAACTAAATGCAAATCACTCATGTCCACCTCCACCTCTGATCCTGCCTCTTTGTAGCATGTAGTAAGTAGCATGGGGCATGGGGTCTTGGAGAGCGAAACCCATATTACATACTACATACCCCTTACTACTCATTCGTGTTCGCCTCGGATCTTGCCTTGGAGGGTGCGGAGTTCATGGAGGGCCTGTTTGGCTTGTTCGTGGTTGGGGGGCATGCCGTGCCAGTGGAAATCGTTCTCCATGAAGTCCACGCCCTTGCCGGGGATGGTGTGAGCGACGATCATGACAGGTTTTTCATGAATAGCCTTGGCCATAGCGCAGGCATCAATGACAGCTTCGATGTCGTTGCCGTCGATCTCGATGACATGCCAGCCGAAGGCTTCCCATTTGCCCTTGAAATCTTCCAGCGGCATGACGTTTTCGGTAAAACCGTCGATCTGGATATTATTGCGGTCAGTAATAGCGGTGATATTGTCCAGCTTGTACTTGCCGGCTAACATGGCGGCTTCCCAGACATTGCCTTCGTCCTGTTCACCATCGCCCATAACCACATAGACTCGGCGGTGTTGCTGGCCGTCCATCCGCATCGCCAGCGCCATGCCGCTGGCTTGGCTGAGGCCGCAACCGAGTGGGCCACTGGTATTTTCCAAACCAGGCAGCTTGGTCCGTTCCGGGTGGCCCTGGAGCCTTGAACCGAGCTTACGAAGGGTCATCAACTCCTTCTTATCGAAGAAACCGGCCTCGGCCATGGTCGCGTATTGCACCGGGACGCAATGCCCGTTGCTCAGCAACAGGATATCCCGTTCGTCCCAATCGGGTTTCTTCGGATCATAATTCATGACGTCGAAATAGAGGGCCGTAAAGACGTCGGCCAAGCCTAACGGACCGGCGCTGTGGCCGCTACCGGCATGCTCCAGCATCCGGATGATATCCTCGCGGATATCCGTTGCCTTCTTTTCTAGAGCCTCGAGAGAATATACTTTTTTACTCATTTATCCGACGTCATCGCACTTATGCTAATACTTTTCGTAGTATAGCATACGCAGCGGCCGGATCGGCGGCCTTCTGGATGAAACCACCGACGTTAAGGACATCGACGCCAGCCTCCGCCAGTCGGCGGGCGTTGGTGTCATTGACGCCGCCGTCCCAGCCGATCTCGATAAGCGGCTTCAAGCGGCGGATCTGCTCGACTTTCTTGAGCAGGCCGAAGTCGACCTCGCTGCCGCCCTGGTAGCCGAGGTTACCCGAAAAAACCAGGACATGATCGATATAATTGAGGGCGGGAATAATGGCATCGACGGCGGTACCCGCCAACAGCGCGATGCCGACCTCGATGCCATGCTTCCGGAGCAGCTGAGCGAAGCCGAGAAAGTTACCTTCGGCTTCGGCGTGGAGGATGACCAGCCGCGGGCTCAGCGCCAGAATGATTTCGGCGTGCTCGGCCGGCAGCTTGTACATGACATGCAGGTCGATGGTACGGTTGCCACGCCACCAGACCTGGTCGAAATTCACCAGCCGGTGGGGCGCGAACTCGCCATCGGCCACGTCGACGTGGATACGATCGGCGAACGGCTCGATGAGTTCCATCTGGCGGCGATAGTCGTCCGGGTTATCGGCTGTCACGGTCGGGCACACGGTCACTAGCATAATCTTTATGATAGCAGAAATTGAGAGGCAAAGCTCCACCTCACACGTCATTCCCAGCTCGACCTATTCGTCCTGTCGGAAAGGCAGGCGGGCTGGGAATCCAGTCACTGCGCCTCGATACTTGCCGAGAAGGTTGGCTATCACTGTGGTTTCACGAGCAGGGATACATGAAGCCGACAGTAGATTTTGTCGGCATTTCTACTGGATTCCCGATCAGGTCGGGGATGACGCGCTGCGAAAGTCTACCCAAAACTTGATATCCTATCCGCAAACCCTAGAAGCTAGTCGTCGAGTTTGGCTATCCGGCGAGCATGGCGCTCCTCACCGGAGAATGGCGTTTCCAGCCAGATGCTGATAGCAGTCTGCATCTGATTCATGTCCAGAAAGCGGTCCGAGAGGCTGAGGACGTTGGCATCATTATGCTGTCGTGATAATCTGACAATCTCATATGGATCGTCACTCATCGTACCCTTGGCATCGATAGCGGTCTTGGCGATAGCCGGGCCGTAAAACAGCGCTGCCCGGACGCCTTTGATTCGATTAGCGGCAATCGCTTCGCCCTGGCCGCTCCCGCCCATGATAATACCACGGTCGCATTCACCGGAAGCCACCGCCTGAGCAGCCGGAAACATAAAATCCGGATAATCATCATCGGCGTTGAATTCGGTCGGGCCGAAATCGACGTATGTATGCCCGAGGGACTCTATGTACGTCTTGAGTTCGCTCAGGGCCTCGAAGCCCGCATGGTCAGTCGTTATAGCTATTTTCACTGTTAGTCAGGCAAACCTGTGATACATTGTTTTTGACTCTCGCTCATCTGGCCCACTCCAAACAGCCGGGAGTAAATCAGCCATAACGGCAGCACGACCTGGCACGTCATTTTTCTTAAGTGTCCTGGAGCGCGTATACCTGCCCCCGCTAGTCACGATGTGGACTTCGGGTGGCACAACCGTCCAATCTATGGACGTAGTCGTATCCATCCGACCTCGTGAGTCGCCATACTCAACCGACATGAGAGCACCGGCGTAGCGACTAATCCGTAACCCCCTCGGGGTGACGAACAATTCGGAAACCGGATCAGTGCCTGGTTCTTCAGTTCTCGCCGCCAAAATTCTTTCTTCGCAAGACTCACGAAGCTGGACGAGATTGATAATCGCTTCATCAGTAGCACCCTCAGATCCTGGCATCGTGTCTCTCCAAATTAGCTACTCCTAGCTTAGTGGGTCTATCCAAGATTATCAAGTTCTTGCAAGCGACGTTTGAAGCGCGGCGCGGCGGCGAACGGCGTGTTGATCCAAGCGGTGATGATCGGTTCGGCGTCTTTGGCACGCAACACGCGAGCTGACAGGCAGAGCACATTGCAGTCATCATCATTGCGAGCTGTCCGAGCCTCGCGCATATCGTGACACAGACAGGCCCGGATACCTTTGAAACGGTTAGCGGCGATACACATCCCCTGGCCGCTGCCACAGATGAGAATACCGCGTGGGTCAAACTCCTCGCTGGAGAGCATAGCCGAGACGACCCGGCCAGCGAACTGCGGGAA
>Ga0070679_100000649_pt1 | contig 29629 bp, 27 predicted proteins | sample KBSC63BmetaG_FD_65652 | JGI IMG/M metagenome (GOLD analysis project Ga0070679, IMG submission 65652) | Corn rhizosphere microbial communities from Kellogg Biological Station, Michigan, USA - KBS C6-3B metaG | ecosystem: Host-associated > Plants > Roots > Rhizosphere | place: USA: Michigan... | reverse complement strand
ATTTCGTTTCCTTTATAATCATAAACAGCGGTGTAAACTTCCATACGCCTCGCATCGATCATGGGACAAAACAATGCATCCCTTTCTTTCGTTCCCATTAACGAAGTGTAGGCCATTAGCTCGAGGGAATTGTATGTGATTAGCGGAATGTTTAAGGCGTAACACAATCCTTTTGCTGCAGCTAATCCCACCCGAATACCTGTATATGAGCCGGGACCAGAAGAAACTCCAACAGCGTTTAGCTGCTTAGCTGAAAGAGATTCCTGTTGAAGCAAATTTTTAATGGCAACATGCAGAAAAGTAGCATGTTTTTTTGGTTCATCATTCATTAAAGTGCCCAGAACTTTTCCATCTGCTGAGAGATTTACAATTGCTGTTTCAGTAGCAGTATGAATATTTAGGATATACATCATAATGCAGGCGTGGTTTCAAAATATTTATTTTTCAAAAGGGGAGCTATAGCATAGCGTTTATCCGTTTTTAATAGTTTATGCAAAAGCAGGTAAATATTTTCAATACCAATTTTTTCCTGCCATTCGAATGGGCCATACGGATAATTAGTTCCTAGTTTCATCGCGATGTTGATATCTTCTTTCGAACCTATCTTTTCTTCAAGGGCAAAAAATGCCTCATTAATTATCATGCTAATAATGCGTGCCGATACCAATCCTGGCTCATCTTTTACAAAAGTTATATTCCATCCAAGTTCTTTAAAAATTGCAGATGCGGCATCAGTATTAATAGTCGCTGCTTCCCATAAAGGCCTGTCTAAAAATCCAGGCCATCCATTTATTCTGGTAAAGTTATCCGGCAGTTTTAAATCTTTCAGCGTTTCTATAACGGAGTTAATGAAGACTGGTTTGCTGGATATTCTTTTTATGTCCTGCGGAAATGAAGTTTCAATAAGATAAAATACGGCATCATAATCATCAATACTTGAACTGGAATGGTTTTCTGCAAAAATTAATTTTATACCAGGGTTAGTATTTTTTGATAGAATTTCCTTTTGTTGCTTTTCATCAGCCACAATAATTACCCTCATATTAATTTTTTGGCAAAAATAGGTTTGTTATTTGATGGAAAGTTTTGCAACTTTATTGCCCTCATTCAAAATAAATGAACAAGCAAATAGTAAATACTTCAAAAGCTCCTGACCCGATAGGCCCTTACAGCCAGGCTGTAAAAATTGGCGGAATGCTTTTTATTTCAGGGCAGATAGCGATAAAGCCCGAAACTTCGGAGCTTATAATTGATGATATACAAAAAGAAACAGAACAGGTTATGGCAAATTTAAAAGCAATTTTAAACGAAGCGAGCCTTGGCTTTCAACACGTAATAAAAACAACTATTTTTCTAAAAGATATGAGCCTTTTTTCATCTGTCAACGAAGTGTACGGAAAATTTTTTGAATCAGATTTTCCTGCAAGAGAAACAGTAGCAGTAAAAGGCCTCCCCAAAGATGTAAATGTGGAAATAAGCATGATAGCTGCAGAATAAAATATTTAATCTTGAAAAAACAGGTAATTATTACATCGAAGGTTCACAATTATTTAATTGATGTTCTTCAGCAAAAAGGGTATTCAGTTCTTCATTCTGAAAAAATAAGCTATGAGGAATTGAGCGCTATTATAAGCCAGGCATCGGGCCTTGTTGTAACTACCAGATTGCCTATTGACAGGCAACTTATGGATAAAGCAACAAAACTTGATTGGATTGGACGGCTCGGAAGCGGGATGGAGTTAATTGATGTAGAATATGCATCTGCAAAAGGCATTCGCTGTGTGAGCAGCCCCGAGGGAAACCGAAATGCTGTGGCTGAACATGCCTTAGGTTTGTTATTGAATCTTACCAATAAAATAAGCTCTAGTTTTGAGGAAATAAAAGATAAAAAATGGATAAGAGATGCTAACCGTGGCATTGAAATAAGTGAAAAAACTATAGGCATAATAGGCTATGGTAATACAGGTTCTGCCTTTGCAAAGCTGCTTTCTTCATTTGGAGTAACTGTTCTTGCTTATGATAAATACAATTTTGGATTTGGTTCCGGATATGTGAGAGAAGCTAACTTAGAGCATATATGCAGGTATGCTGATGCAATTAGTATGCACGTGCCACTTACCATGGAAACCGAACACATGGCCAATGAAAAATTTTTCAACAGCCTTGAAAAATCACCTTTTTTTATATCAACATGCCGTGGCAAAGTAACTGATACCACTGCTTTGATTGCAGCGTTAAAAAATAAAAAGATTGCAGGCGCAGGCCTCGATGTACTTGAAAACGAAAAATTTGATACTTATTCTAAAGAAGAAAACCAGCGGTTAAATACGCTTTTGGCACAGCCAAATGTAATTCTAACCCCTCACATTGCAGGCTATAGTGTAGAAGCCTTTTATAAAATGGCAAAAGTTTTAGTAAAAAAACTTGGACTGGAATAATTTATTAATTTTTTTTATATTTGTATACATACAACGTCTCATAGAAAAATGAGACGTTGTATTTTTTTTCGATTTACCGGAATGAAATAAATAAGTTAAAAATGAGGTTATGAGCCAGATCAACTATGTAACACACAACACATTCGAACAAATGAAGGCTGAATTGCAACACATGAAAGGTGTTGATAGGCCTGCTGCATCTAAGGCTATAGGTGAAGCACGCGAAAAGGGAGATTTAAAAGAAAATGCTGAATATGATGCGGCAAAAGAAGCACAAGGCCTGTTAGAGGCTAAAATAAAACAACTGGAAGCCATAATTGCCACGGCAAGGATTGTGGATGAAGACACAATAGATACCAGCAAGGTTTCCATACTTACTAAAGTAACGCTTACTAACCTTGCCACAAAAAAGCAGGTGACATACCAGATTGTATCAGAAAAAGAAGCAGACTTAAAACTACACAAAATATCAGCAGCTTCGCCAATAGGAAAGGGCTTACTTGGTAAATCAGTAGGTGAAACTGCAGAGATCAAAGTGCCTGCAGGCATGATAAAGTTTAAAATAGAAAATATTACTGCATAATAATTTCGGAATATAAATATCATTTATCGTCGCTAACATAATAATCTAATGACAATTTTTTCAAAAATAATTGCCGGCGAAATACCCAGTTATAAAATTGCTGAAGACGAAAAATTTTTTGCGTTTCTTGATATAAGTCCGTTGGCAGAAGGGCATACATTAATAATTCCCAAAATGGAAGTTGATAAGTTTTTTGACATTCCTGATGATTACCTTGAAGAGATATTTTTATTTGCAAAACCTATTGCCAGGGCAATTGAAAAAGCCTTTGATTGTAACAGATGCGGCCTTGCTGTTGTTGGCATTGAGGTGCCTCATGCTCATATGCATTTAGTGCCAATCAACAATGCAGATGATTTAAACTTTACAAGAAAAAAATTAAAGCTTTCGGACAATGAAATGAAAACTGCACGGGAGAAAATTCTAAATAATATGTAGTGTATAATTTTTTAATAAATATAAAACTCCTCATTCATTTTATTCTCTGAGGATTTTTTATCATAAATTCTTTCCAGCCATTTATTTTTTTTGATGTTTTATTCATAGGGATATTTCCCTGGAAATGATGGCAAACGGCAACTGCAAGAGCGTCTGTGGCATCATAATATTGTGGGTTTTCTTCAAAGCACAAGATGCGTTGCAGCATCTTTAAAACTTGCAATTTATCTGCATTTCCGTTCCCTGTAATTGACTGCTTTATTTTCCGGGGTGAATATTCCGTAACCGGCACGCCTGCCTGCATTGCTGCAGCAATCGCTACGCCCTGCGCCCTTCCCAGTTTTAACATGCTCTGTACGTTTTTTCCAAAAAAAGGCGCTTCAATTGCAAGTACATGAGGAGTATGCATTTTTACAAGTTCGCAAACTTTTTCGTGTATAATTTGCAATCTTTCATAAGTATCTTTTTTTGAAGAAAGCTTTAATACATCCATCATTATTAAAGTAGCTGAGCCTGCAGAAACCTCAATTATTCCATATCCCATCAGCAGTGTCCCGGGGTCTATACCCAGGATTATTTTTGAATTTGTATGCAATTGAAGATTATTTTTGGCTTCGTCAACAATAGTAATTGCTGACTAAAATAAAGAAACGATTATCTTGTAAAGCTACATGATCCGCACCCGCAAAAATATTAAAATAATATTCAAGTATATTCTTGCTCCTTTACTTGGCACATGGCTTTTTTATTCGTTGTACAAGCAAATAAAAGACCAGCCGGATCTTCAGCAATCACTTCATCTCATAAAACAGGCGCCTTTTGGACACCAGGCATGGAAATTTTGGATTGTCATTTTTTTTGTATTCGTTAACTGGGCATTTGAAGCAAAAAAATGGCAAATACTTGTGAAAACACTTCAGCCTATTACTTTTATCAGAGCTTTTAAATCTGTATTAAGCGGCGTTACGCTTTCTTTGAACACACCTAACCGCATTGGTGAATATGGCGGCCGCATCTTGTATGTAAAAGAAGGGAATAGAATTAAAGCGATATCATTATCAATTGCGGGAAGCATTAGCCAGCTTATTATTACCCTGGTAATGGGCTGTGGAGGATTGACCTATATTTTATTATTTAAAAGTAATTATTCTGCTGCCCTGCTGATGGGCCTCCCATTTTTTTGGCTCAAAACTTTATTATTTTTATCGGCATGCGTAACAGGCATTATTATTTTGTTTTATTTCAGGTTATCCTGGCTTATTAAGCTTATTGAAAAAATTCCTTCTGCTGCAAAATATGTTCAATATATAAATGTGCTCGACGATTTTAATGTAAAATTATTGTTAAGGTTACTTTATCTGTCTTTCTTTCGTTATGCTGTTTTCATCATTCAGTATATATTACTGCTTCAGGTTTTAGATGTGTCCATATTATGGATAAACGAAGTTTGGATTATAAGTGTTCTTTTTTTAGTGCTTGCAATTGTACCTTCATTCGCAATTGCTGATCTTGGAATAAGAGGAAAATTCAGTACAGAACTTTTAAGCTTTTATAGCACAAATACCGTAGGTATTATAGGCACTACATTTGGTATATGGTTCATTAACTTATTTATTCCCGCTCTTGCAGGAAGCATTCTTATATTAAGTATTAAATTTTTTAAAGACAAATAATTAAGATTGAAAAAACTTACAACAATATTTATTTTATTCTTTGCTTTTACAACTAAAGGCGGCGATGAATTTTGCGGCATTACCAATACTGCATTTCAGGCCGGTGAAACAATAACCATGAAAGTATATTATACAACCCTGGGAATGTACGTTGGAGCTGGTGAAGCAGTATTTTCAACCAGTCTCGAAAAATTTAATGGCAAAACAGTTTATCATTGCGTTGGCACCGGCACATCTTATTCTTTCTTTGATAATTTTTACAGGGTTCGGGACAGGTATGAAACTTATATAGATACGGCCACGATGCTTCCGGTAAAATTTATACGCAATGTAGATGAAGGTGGTACAAAATTTTATGATAATGTCACTTTTAATCACAGTGCGGGCACTGCTGTTAGCACCAAAGGAGTTTACAAAATAGGCTCCTGCATCCAGGATGTTATAAGCGCTACTTATTATGCCAGAAATATTAATTTCAATAAATACAATCCTGGTGATAAGATTCCATTTGATATGTTTCTCGATAATGAAACATACCATCTTTATTTAAGGTATGAAGGAAAAGAAACCATAAAAACTAAATATGGAAAATTCCATGCGATAAAATTTAAGCCCCTTCTAATTAAAGGAAGCATTTTTGAAGGCGGTGAAAAAATGAATGTGTGGGTAAGTGACGATCCCAATCATTTGTTGCTTCGTGCTGAGAGCCCAATTTCGGTGGGCACTATTAAAGTAGATATGATGGGCTACCGGAATCTTCGTTATCCTCTTACTTCTTTAATCAGTTTTAGGTAAATAAATTGAATTTTATTTTTTCTTATTATCTGAAAAATTTATTGCTGCTAAAATCAGGATACAAATACCTGTAACAAGATATAAAACCGAGAGAAAAATATCTTCATTGTGTGAAAGTACAGTGCCATTAAATTGCTCTTTCACGAAAAAATAAATAATACAACCCACGCTTAATAATAAAGTAATTGCGGCGATATTTTTCATCTTAAAAAATTGTATAAGTCAGTCATCATAAAATATCTGCCAGCATAAACGTTTCGTTACTGCGTATACCCTTGTCCGTTAGTTTAAGATTACAACATTCTATTACAGGATCATGCTCAAAAAAAAGCAGAAATTTTTTTTGCAACGCCTCGTTAAGAAACTGTTTTTTCTCTCTAAGAGTTTCTAATGGCCTTGTATCGTAAGCCATTATATAAGGCACAGGAATGTGAAATGTTGAGGGAAGCAAATCAGCCATAAAGATAATCGTCTTGTCTTTGTACTGTATTTGAGGCAGCATCATTGATTCCGTATGGCCGCTTACAAAACGCACATGAATGTTTTTTGCAAATTCAATTTCATCCATCGTATCAATAAACTCTAATTGTCGGCTCTGTTGTATGGGTAAAATATTTTCTTTTAAGAAGCTGGCTTTTTCCCTGTCATTCGGGTTAGTTGCCCACTTCCAATGATTTTCATTGCTCCAATAAGTTGCGTTCTTAAATGCCGGCACAAGTTCATCTCCATCTTTTTCAATAGAGCCCCCGCAATGGTCAAAATGAAGATGAGTTAAAAATACATCTGTAATATCATCTTTACTAAATCCATGTTTTGCTAATGATTTTTCCAGCGTATCATCGCCGTTCAAGTAATAATAACTGAAAAATTTTTCATCTTGCTTATAACCCATTCCGTTATCAATAAGTATCAGCCGGCCTTCGTCTTCAATAAGCATACACCGCATCGCCCAGTTACACATATTATTTTCATCAGAAGGATTAAGTTTTGACCAGATGCTTTTTGGGACCACGCCAAACATAGCGCCACCGTCAAGCTTGAAATAGCCCGCATTTATGGAATAGAGTTTCATAAGAATGATTATGCAGCAACCTGTTCACTAAAAGCAAGCTGCTTTTGTTTGGAAAGAGTGAAATATAAGATAATAAATCCTATTATAAAAAAACACATAATTACTAATACTGAATTTTTCATGCTACCGGAAATTTCTTCAATTAGTCCAAAGCTTAACATGCCAATTACTACCGCGATCTTTTCTGTAACATCATAGAAGCTAAAAAAAGAAGTAGTGTCTTTTGTAACAGGCATTAGTTTTGAATAAGTCGATCTGCTGAGCGATTGTATGCCACCCATTACCAAACCCACAACTACGGCAAGAACATAAAAATACATTTCAGCATTCATGCCTTTGTCGCTCATTATGGCTATAAAATAAGCACCCAGGCACACTAATATCCAAATAACAATTACCCATAATAACGTTTGAAAATTGCCAAATTTGTCAGATAGTTTTGCCATGATGTAAGCACCCGCAATAGCAACTATTTGTATAATAAGCAGTGTAATAATTAACTTTCCCGTAGGCAATTTTAGTTGTTTGCTGCCAAATAAAGTTGCTACCAGCATAATCGTTTGAACACCCATGCTATAAATGAAAAAGGCCAGTAAATATCTCTTTAAGACAGCAAGTGTTTTTAATTGATTAAAAACTTTTTTAAGTTCTATAAATCCATTTGCAAAAACATTATTATCTGGCCGAAAGGCCGCAGGCGCACCCTTAGGCATCCTGTTAAGGGTTATTTGTGCAAAGCCAAACCACCATACGCCTACTAACAAAAATGAAAAGCGGGCGGGCATGGTAGCATCGTTTTGCATGCCAAACCATTCGGGTTTAAAAACAAAAATGAAACAGACTAACTGCAAAAGAATGCTGCCTATATAACCCATAGCAAATCCTTTTGCACTTATCCTATCCCTATCTTCAGGGGCAGCTATTTCAGGCAAGTAAGAATTATAAAAAACGACACTGCTCCAAAATCCAATGCACGCAAGTATAGTGCATAACACGGCTACCCACAACGTATCGGCATTTTTAAAAAAGAAAAGCGAGCAGCATGAAACACTGCCAAGGAAACAAAAAAAACGAAGAAAACTTTTTTTGTTTCCTTTATAGTCGGCGATGGAAGAAAGTACAGGCGACATGAAAGCTACAATAAGGAAAGCAAATGCCAGCACATAAATATATAATGCGGTATTAACGAAATGCCTTCCCAGAAAAATAACTTCATTACCGGCATTGTTAGCAGTTATGCTTTCATAATAGGCAGGAAAAATAGTGGTAGTGATAACAAGGCTATAGACCGAATTAGCCCAATCGTACATGGCCCACCCGTTTATAACTTTTTTTGAAGCAGTTTGCATGGCAAAAATTAATTATTCAAATTATAGAAAATTTTTTAAAAGAAATAATTAACAACATCGTACAACTGCGTCTATGCTCTCCCGTTATTGATTAAGATAACCCGTGTAAAGCATAATGAGCAGTACAATTCCAACCAATACCCTGTAAATACCCCATACTCTGAACCCGTACTTCTTAAGCATGGTAATGAAAAATTTTATAGCAAGCAATGCCACAATGAACGCTACGATATTTCCAATGGCAAGAATTTTTATTTGTTCTGAACTAAAACCACCATATTCCTTGAAGTATTTATAGAGTTTATAAACTGTTGCGGCAAGCATGGTAGGCACAGCTAAAAAGAATGAAAATTCTGCGGCAGCACTACGTGTAAGCTTTTGCTGCATTCCGCCAATAATAGACGCAGCACTTCTGCTTACGCCGGGTATCATCGCTATACATTGCCAGATACCAATTATAAATCCTGTTTTATAGGAGACTTCTCTTTCATTGTGTATTACAGGATTTTTGAAAAAATTGTCAATAAATAATAAAACTATTCCACCCGCCAGCATGCTTATTGCAACAGTAAGAGAGCTTTCGAGAAGTGCATCAATTTTTTTTGAAAAGATAAATCCAAGGATCAAAGCCGGAATAACTGCCACTGCAAGCTTTACATAAAACTGCCACCGCGAAAAATCAAAGAACTTTTTCCAGTATAAAACAACAACAGAAAGTATAGCTCCTAACTGAATGGCCACCGTGAATACCGTGTTAAAAGCATCATCGTTTATTTTTAATAATTTCTCTGCGATGATCATGTGGCCCGTCGATGAAATAGGGATGAATTCGGTTATGCCTTCTACAATTCCGATAATGATAGATTGTACTTCAGTCATTAGTTTTAATTAATCAATTTTATAAAAGCAAATAAACAAAAAAGGCGATGATAAATCACCGCCCATTATAATTTTAAATGAAACTATTTTGGCTTTTTCATAATTGCAAAAATCTCTACTATTAACCCTCCAACAATTAATATCGGGGCGAGGGTTATGCGCCTGAAGCTATAGATTTCATTATCGTTGAATACATTTGGATCACTGCTCTTGCCACCCGCCATTAAGAAGAATCCAATAGCCATTACCACAAGCCCAATCAGCATCCATTTATAATTGTCTTTAGTAAACAATACAGCGGCTGGTGTATTTTGGGCACTACTCCTTTTAGAAACAGGTGCTGCCGTGGTTGAAGTTAAAGTTTTTTTTGCGGGCTGTGTTTTCATTGTAAAAAATTTATTTTGCAATATTAATGCATCTAACAAAAATTCGTTTGTTTAATACAGATCATCCAGCTTCATTTTTAAATATTTAACTACTGACCTGTGCGTGCTGAAAAGTGTTATGAATATTCCAAGAATAATAATGCCTGCAAAAATCAAGATCATATTTTTTGTATCATGCAGCACTTGGAGGTAAGGTACAAATTTTTCTGAAAGCTCTATAAATCCAATCATAAGTCCAATGGCAATGCCTGAAGCAATAAGCCCGTTCACAACCGCACGGCCATCCAACGGCTTTGAAATAAACCAGCGTGTAGCACCTACCATTTGCATGGTTTTAATTAAAAAGCGGCTGCTGTACATGGCAAGCCTTATAGTATTATCGATCGAAACTATTACAAGTAGCGACAAAATGATGGCCACCACCAGCAATACCAGCGTAGTCGTTTTCACAAACTGGCTCACACTTGCAACAGTTTCTTTAGGTGTTTGAAACTCTGAAACCGTAGTAGGATAATTAGTAAGCAAATAATTTTCAATTTTTGAAAGGCTGTCTTTATCAACATAATTTGCCTTTACATAAAAATCTATACTTTCCGGAAGCGGATTATTTATAGCCAGCTTCCTCCAAAGTGTGTCATTCTCTTTTGTATATTTTTCAAGCGCTTCTTCACGAGTTATATATTCAGTCTTTACAGCATAAGGCAAGCTCTCAATATAATTTTTTACACTGTCTATTTGTTTTGCACTGGCCGTACGGTAGAGGTAGGCATGCAACTGAATATTTTCCTTAAAGTAATCTCCGGTCTTTTTTATATTAAGAAATATCCACCCTACAACTCCAAAAAGAAATAATACAAGAGATACGCCAATGATGGCATATACATAAGATGGCTTTCCTCTTTTTGCTGATGATTTACCGGCTTGGGACATAATTTTTAAACGACAATTTGAATAAAAAAAGTATGATGTTAAGCAGATGGCAAATTTAAATGATTTTAGACAGGTTTAGTATTTTTGCACAATTACTTATGTGCTAATGTAATTTACACGAAGCATTGCTGGTAACAATCATTTAATGAATAACATTTCTTTCACAAATAATAGAAGAAGGGCTTTATAATTTTTCTTTCATAAATATTTTTGAAAACCCAATTATTCACAATAATATATTTTACAAAAAAATAAGTAGTGAACTATAACAATGGAATACAATTTTAGAGAAATAGAAAAAAAATGGCAGCAGAATTGGAAAAATGATCAAGTATATAAAGTAAGTAATACATCAGTAAAGCCAAAGTTTTATGTATTGGATATGTTTCCATATCCCAGCGGTGTAGGTCTGCATGTAGGCCATCCGTTAGGCTATATTGCCAGCGATATTTATGCACGCTATAAAAGGCTGAAAGGCTTTAATGTGCTGCATCCTATGGGTTACGACAGTTTTGGCTTGCCCGCAGAACAGTATGCATTGGAAACAGGTCAACATCCTGCTGTTACTACTGAAAACAACATTAAGACTTTTAGACAACAACTTGATAATATTGGTTTTTGTTTTGACTGGAGCAGGGAAGTAAGAACAAGCGACCCGAAATATTACAAATGGACACAGTGGATTTTTCTTCAGTTATTCAATAGCTACTTCTGCAACACACAACAAAAGGCAAGACCTATAAGTGAGCTTATTGCAAAGTATGAAACCAAAGGTTGCAATCATTTTACTGCAGAAGAATGGAATGCATTCGACGAAAAAGAAAAATCTGAATGGCTTATGAAACGCAGGCTGGCCTATTCTGCTTATGGCGAAGTAAACTGGTGTGAAGCCTTAGGGACTGTATTAGCTAATGATGAAGTTATAAATGGGGTAAGTGAACGTGGTGGACATCCTGTTGTAAAAAAGAAAATGCGTCAATGGTATTTGCGCATTACGGCTTACGCCGAAAGATTATTGGAAGGTTTAGAAAAAGTTGAATTTTCTGATGCCATGAAAGAGATGCAACGGAACTGGATTGGAAAAAGCGAAGGAGCGGAAATGGAATTTATAATTGACAATTCTCAACTGACAATTAAGGTTTATACAACCCGCCCCGACACCATTTTCGGTGTTGATTTTATGGTACTGGCTCCTGAACATGAACTGGTAGAAAAGATTACCACAGATGAACAACGGTCAAGCATAGACGAATATCTTACTTATGTAAAAAGCCGTAGCGACCGGGAGCGCATGGCAGAAGTGAAACAAGTTACCGGAGCTTTTACTGGTGCTTATGCCATTAATCCGTTTGATGGAAGAAAAATTCCGATTTGGATTGCAGAATATGTTTTAGCCGGATATGGAACCGGAGCTATTATGGCCGTGCCTTGCGGCGATCAGCGTGATTTTGATTTTGCAAATCATTTTAATATTCCTGTTACTAATATTATTGGTGAATATTTTAATGGCGATGAAGCCAATCCAACAAAGGAAGCAACGCTTATCAATTCCGGTTTTTTGAATGGAATTAAAATGAGAGATGCAATTGATATCGTTCTGAAAAAAATTGAGGAAGAAGGTATTGGCCATAGAAAAGTGAATTATAAAATGCGTGATGCAGGCTTTAGCCGCCAGCGTTATTGGGGAGAGCCATTCCCTATTGTATATCATAACGGTGTCGCATATTCGCTTTCCGAGGATGAATTGCCTGTTGAACTGCCTCATGTTGAAAATTATAAACCGGGTCCGGAGGGTGAAGGGCCACTTGCAAATATTACGGACTGGGTAAATCTTGATGATGGCGACAAACGCGAAACCAACACAATGCCTGGTTACGCAGGTTCTTCATGGTACTTTCTTCGTTATATGGATCCACATAATGATAAAGAATTTGCAGATAGAAAAGCAACCGATTATTGGAACCATGTAGATGTATATGTTGGCGGAACAGAACATGCAGTTGGACACTTATTGTACAGCCGTATGTGGACCAAAGTTTTGTACGATTTAGGATTGATAGGTTTTGATGAACCGTATAAGAAGTTAGTGAATCAGGGAATGATACAGGGTAGTAGCAGATTTGTCTATCGGATAAATTTTGCCTCAAAACACGGAACGCTTAATATTCCCGATATACCGATTTTTATTTCTTCCGGCTTATATACCCAACTACAGAAAGAGTTAATTACAAATAATGAGTTAAGTATTAAGGCCACAAATGAGATTTCAAGCTTAAGGCAATATAATGAAGAAGGATTAATATGGACATCTATTTATGAATTGCACATAGATGTTAATATTGTTGATGGTGTCGAATTAGACATCACTGCCTTCAAAAGGTCTAAACCTGAATTCTATAAGGCTGAATTTATTTTAGAGGATGATGGTAAATACATCTGTGGGGTTGAAACAGAAAAAATGTCTAAATCAAAATACAACACTGTCAATCCAAATGACCTCATCGACAAATATGGCGCCGATACTTTTCGTATGTATGAAATGTTTCTTGGCCCGGTTGAAGCAAGCAAACCGTGGGATACAAAAGGCATTGAAGGTGTTCATCGTTTCTTAAAAAAATTATGGCGCTTATTTTACGATGACGTAAAAGGTAAAGTTTGGAATGAAGAAAAGGCCAATGGTGCTGAACTTAAAATCCTTCATAAAGCCATTAAAAAAATTGAAGAAGATACAGAACGCTTTTCTTACAATACCGCAGTAAGCGCCTTCATGGTTTGCGTAAATGAATTGACAGATTTAAAATGCCACAAGAAAGAAATTCTTGAACCGTTACTTATTTTATTAACACCTTATGCGCCGCATATTGCAGAAGAATTATACCATGCGTTAGGAAATACCACAACAGTTCTTGATGCTGCGTATCCAAAACTGGAAACAAAATATTTAATTGAATCTGAAAAGGAATATCCTGTTTCAATCAATGGAAAAATGCGTACTACCATTAATATCTCGTTAGATGCTTCGCAAGATCAGGTTGAAAAAATTGCTTTGAACAACGAGATCGTTCAAAAATGGATCGAAGGCAAAGAACCAAAGAAAATAATTTTTGTAAAAAATAAAATGATTAACGTGGTCGTATAGACGCAATTTTTATAAAAAGCCGGATGCTGATCACCCGGACTTCATTTTCACTATTTGCTTTTTATTTCTTCAAGCATTTCTTTTACGGCAGCTTCTATCTGCTGATCTTCTCCTTTAAGAATTTCATTGTAATCATTCTGCACTTGTATATCAGGTTCAAGTTGAGTATTTTCAAGTATCTTATCTTCCTTAATGCCAACACTTGCAATCATTGGAATTCCAAATACCATTGTAGGATCTATTTGCGTTTCCCACCAAACAGCGCTGCCGGTGCCGGGAACAGGCATGCCTATTAATTTACCTATTCCTTTTGCACGATATGCATAAGGAAAAATGTGAGCATCACTATAATTAGCTTCGTTCATTACAACACAGCTTGGCTTCCACCATTTACCTGCAGGTTCTCCGCCATCAATAGGTGTTTGACCATAAGGCTGATACCTGATGTAATGCTTGCCACTAAGAAAATTCGACAAATCTTCATGAAGCCAGCCACCACCATTAAAACGGGTATCTACAATTAATGCGCTTTTAGCAAGATTTTTACCAAGCACTTCATCATATACATTGCGATAGCTCTCATCATTCATCGCTTTTACATGTACATAACCAACCTTTCCGCCACTTAACTTGTCCACCATCGCTTCCATTTTTTTAGTCCACCGTCTGTAAAGCAGATCATTTTCTTCAGATGGCTTTATAGGGCGAACCACTTCATCGAAAGTATTTTTTGTTGCGGGATTATAAACAGTAAGTAACACATTCATATCATTTTTTCTGTTTAAAAATATAGCCCAATCCTGCGAGTTATCAATTTCGTTACCATCAATTTTCAGAATGGTTTGTCCGGCTTTTATTTTACTTTCGGCTTTATCCAATGGGCCGCCGGAAATTACTTCTGCAATCTTTAATCCTTTACCACCTTGCATTTCATCAAATAACAATCCAAGAGAAGCTGTTTCATCTGCATTCTTTTCATCCGGCCTGTAACGACCACCTGTATGCGAAACATTTAGCTCACCAAGCATTTCGCTTAGCAATTCCCTGAAATCATAATTGTCGGCTATAAAAGGTAAAAACTTTGCGTATATCTTTTTATACGTTGCCCAGTCAACTCCATGCATATCGGGATACAATAATTTTTTCTTAACCTGCCGCCATGCATGGTTAAAAATATATTCTCTTTCAGCAGCGTGGTCAACAACCATTTCACTGTTAATTGTTACCGGGGTTACTTTTCCATCAGCGGTATTTACCTGCGATAACTTTCCGCCGGAAAGTACGACAAGCGTTTTTCCGTCTTTGCTCATATCCAGCGCAGCATAGCCTCCTCCTAATTTCGCAAGTGTTTTTAATTCGTGCGTTCTTGTATCCACTTCCCACAAATCGTATCCTTTTTCAAATCGTGCGGTAAAATATAATTTATCGCCTTTCGGAGAAAGGCGATAGCTATTAAGATTTACTGAGTTGGCAGTAAGACGTATTCTTCGTGTATCCATGTCCGTTAGGTCCATCTTAAAGGGCTCCTTTATTTTTTTTGCAAGAGCCGAATCTGCTTTACTGGTTGTATCTTTTTCTGCCTTATCAGTTTTATCTTCTTTTTCTTTTAAAAGAGAATATTCTTCTTTACTTAATTGAAACTGATCATAAGTTTCTTTATCAAAGAAAGTCGCATAAATATCTACTTCCCTTGCGCCCTGGTAAGCCAGCGGCCGCTTGCCGTTTCTGTCTGTAACCCATAAAAGAGCTTTTCCATTTAAAGCCCACTGCATTCGTGAACTGGAAAAACCTGATTCAGTTACATCTGTTCCTTTATCATTATTTTCATTTGCGTTAAACACAACAATTTCATCAGCATTATAATAACCTTTCGAATCGTGGGCTGCAATCCACTTACTGTCAGGGCTCCATTCGAATGACTGGTCACCGTCAGCATAAGAAAAATTTTGTCCTATCGGGATTATAGTACGTGATGTTTTCTTAGCAAGATTAAAAACCTTTAGACTATTTCTTTCTTCGAGGTAAGCAACTTCTTTTCCATCCGGAGAAACATCAGGCTGAAATTCATCTTTATCGGTTTCTACAACAGGTTCGGTTTTTAAAACTGTTGAAGTGTAAAAATATGGCTCCTCTTTTCTTTCAATGGTTGTTCTCATAATATCCCAGCCGGTTCCTTCGTGTTCTGCGGCATAGTAGAGGCTTCTTCCGTCCGGTGAAAAAGTTACCGTTCTTTCCTGGTAAGGAGTATTCGTAATTCTCTTTGTTGTTTTTCCTTCTACAGATGTTACAAATATTTCTCCCCTGAAAACAAAAGCAATTTCTTTTCCGTTTGGTGAAAGCTCAAACTCAGTCGCACCTTCATTTACTGACATTACCTCTTGCGTATTACTTTTATTTTCTGAATTAATAGTTATCGCCACTTTTACCGGAGCGCCGCCTTTTTTGAGCATATAAATTTCGCCATCGTAAGTAAAGCAAAGTGTATTATCATCGCTTCTGCTTAAAAAGCGAACGGGATTTGTTTTGAAATTCGTTAACTGCGTTTCATCGTTACCTATAGTTGATGCTTCGTAAACATTTAACGAACCACTTTTTTCATTTAAATAAAAATAATTTTTATCATCCGAAGAAAATACAGGTTCTCTGTCTTCGCCTTTAAAAGAAGTAAGTTTTTTATAATCGTTTGTCTTTGGCATGTACAGCCAAATATCTCTTGTAACAGATGAAGTATGATGCTTGCGCCATGGGTCTTCATAGCCTTTATTATCCTGGAAAATAATTTCAGTTCCTTTGGAATTGTAATGCGCAACATCCATTCCTGCGCTGTTTAGCATAATGCTGCGGCCGCCATTTACAGGAACTTCATATAACTTTCTAAAAACAGAATTTACTGGAAACCTTGCAGAACTTGCAATATCATTTCGGCTGGTACCAAAAATAACCTTGCTATTATCAGGAGAAAAATCGTAAGGATAATCAGCCGCAGAATTATAGGTAAGCCTTGTTGGTTCGCCGCCATCTGCATCAATTACAAACACGTCAAAGTTGCCAAACCGGTCGCTTGCAAAAGCAATTTTTTTACCGTCGTGGCTCCAAACGGGCATAAAATCATGAGCTTCATGAAGTGTAAGCGGATAGGCAATTCCACCTGCAGAAGCTACTTTATACAAATCTCCTTTAAAGCTGAAAACAATATTTTTTCCATCAGGAGAAATAGCGGGGTACCGTAACCATAAAGGTGTTTTTTGCGCAGTAACCTGTAAAGCAGCAAAAAGAAAAACGAGAAAAATTTTAGCTTTATTCATATAGCAATTAGTGTTTTTATAAGAAAGATGAGTTTGCAATTTATTAAAATAAAAAGAGAAATTGTTTTGCCGATAATATTATACATGAACGGAAGAAACGATATTTAAAAGAGCGTGAACCTGTGCTTGACTACAATTTTGCAACTAAAAATTGCAAAGTTGTTTTACTCAAAACACTACTGCGTTACAAATTATCGATGTTGAGATACAAAGATTTTTTTTAATTAAAACTTTAATGGAACTGCGAACATACACCAAGCCCAATCAAAAATATAATTCCGGCGCTCAATAAAATACCCTTTGCAACACCTCTTGTTTGTTCCGGGATCATAAGAAATAAACTAATAAAGAAATAAACAAGGCCTAATAAAAATCCTGCAAATCCAATTTCAGTTCCAATTTGGGTCGGCCATTTTGTGATAATTAATAAAATAATCAATGCATAAATTGAAAAGCAGATAATGATTGTTATTTTTTTCTCTTTATTCAACTTAATTGAAATTTAAAGGAAAGCTTGAGCACAATCCAAATCCTACCAAAAAAAGAATACCACATATTAATAAAGAAGTTTTTAATTTTTGGTAATCTTTCATGAGCAAATAGATTAATGAGGCGATTATATTTACAACCGCAAATATGATGGACATGGCCCCCAATCCTGTCAACCCAAATACTAAAGATAGTAACCCTAAAATGCCAAAGGCAATAACGTTCCATCTGATAACTGCCTTATCCAAGTGCATACATAAATTTAAGAATATTAAACACTGCTTAAAACTGCGGCTCTTTCTTGCTGCAATTCTTTTAAATGAACTTCTTTTTCATCCCTGTAAAATAAATTCATTGTTTCAAAAGGAATAATTCTTCCATCTTTATGAACTATATGAACACAACTTTTTTTAATAGCTCTTACATCAAAATCGTAAGCATCAATGAAACGCATGATAATTATTCTGAAAAGATTATTGTATGTAAGTCCCGGCGCTTTAATATTAGGAAGGCAACATAAAAGCTGGTTGAAATTATCGGTTACTTTATCAACCGAAATACCTGTGCTGAAAATATCAATAAGTTGTTTATGTAAAGCAAGGTCCTGTTCGTAAACAATCGTATTTCTGGATTTATCAAGCAAAGCTGCAGGATCAATATACCTCGTCATCGGAAAAATATTGCCGTTTAATTTTAACGCATAACCCATTGCCAGCGCATCAGGATTACAAGGAACCGGTATCAGATCATTCGCTGAAAAAATATTGGTTTGGTTTAAAATATTCTGCCTCACTTCTGTTAGTGTAAGCCTGTCCGTTAGTGTGTTGAAATTTTCCGTTCTTCCGGCAACTTGTGTTGGTTGAAAAGTAACACCTCTTACGCAAGGCTGTTGCAAAGCAAATTCAATTATCTTTCCAATTTCATCATCGTTCAATCCTTTCTGCAATGTTACTACCAGCGTTGTTGAGAGATTTAATTTATTCAGGTGCTCCAGCGCTTTTGTTCTTACATCAGTCAAATCCTTTCCCCGTAAGTGTTTCAAAGCTTCTGGTTTAAAAGAATCAAACTGCAGGTAAATCTCAAAGTCAGGCGCATAAGTAGAAAGCTGTTTTGCAAATTCAAAATCTTTGGCAATACGAATACCATTTGTATTTACCATTAAATGTTTAATGGGTTTTTTCTTTGCTATATCGAGTATTGCAAAAAAATCAGGGTGAATGGTTGGCTCGCCGCCACTTATCTGCACTACATCTGGTTCGCCTTCGTTGGCTACAATTATATCAAGCATTTTTTCCACTTCTTCAATAGTTCTATGCCTTCCATAATGTGGGCTGCTCATTGCATAGCAGGTTGGACAACTTAGATTACACCTGTCAGTTATTTCCAATACAGTTAAGCAACTATGCTGCTCATGATCCTGGCAAAGGCCACAATCGTAAGGGCAACCAAAATGAGTTTTAGTATTAAACTGCAAAGGAATTTCGCCGGGCTTATTATAGTTGCGGATGTTTTTATAATATTCTATATCTGTCGCAATTAATACTTTTTCAAATCCATGTTCAACGCAATTCTTCAGCATGAATACATTTCCATCTCCAAAAATAATTTTTGCGTCCACACGCCGCAGGCAAGTCGAGCAAATACTTAGTGTGAAATCATAATACGTGTAAGATCGCTCCGGCATAGCAGTTATTTAATTTTGAATAATATTAATTTATTCGGATGAATAATAAAAGGAGCATAATAAATTAATCCTGCCAAACAAGTTAACTGAATAGTTGATAGCCCAATCGAATAAGTAAAATGCGGCTTCATAAAATCCAGTACAAACCGGAATGTGAGGTATAAGATCATAAATATTTTAAACCTTGCCCCATCATTTAACTTATATTTTTTTTCTATTTGCACTAAAAATAACCAGGTGCAGAACAGGAAGAAAATTTCGTATAATGCAACAGGGTGACGCAACACGCCATCACCAAGGTTCATCGCCCACGGTAAAGTAGAAGCAGTTCCGTAAGTTTCTTCATATACACCCATGCTAAAGCAACCTATCCTTCCAATCATAAGAGCAAGTATCATTGGGAAGGTAAATAAGTCGCCGCTTGTTTGTTTCTCATGTACTATTTTCTTTATCAGTTCCACGCCAAATAATCCACCCAGAAAACCTCCAACCACAGTTTTATTTTGATAGAAATACAATAGAAAATTTTCTGAATGAAATAAGTCAGTAGGATTTTCAAACCCACCTATAAGCCTTGACCCGATCAATGCTCCAAAGGTGGCGCCAATAATTACCCATAAACGATTTTGGGTTGAAAGATGGTCGCCTTGCTTTTTTCTTAAAAATAAAAAATACCTGTATCCAATGGCGAAAGCCAATATTTCCAATAGCACATGCAGGTAGATATTTGTGCCTAAAATTTTTATTTGAAAAGGGAAATGCAAAGTTTATTCTTTTACCCATAAATCATTTGACGGATAACGAATATATCCAATAATGCCATTGTTTTTTGAAATATATACACTTCGGATTCCTGAAGGTTTTATAAAATTTGTATCAATCTGAAGCATCTGCACGTTTGTAAACGCTTTACTATTTAGAGTGAGCGTATTAAAAAATTGAGTGAAAATGTAAGACGGAGTTGTATTCAATCTTACAAAACCTGTATCCACAATATCTGTTGCAGCAAATGTTTCGTTAAGAAAAATAAGCTGTGTGTTTTTATTTTGAAGATTGCCTGAGTTATCATACATAATGTTGCTGAAGATTTGCAAACGCGGAATAGAAGGAGTATCCATCTCTAACGAAGTTACTCTGTAACTTGCATTGCATACCCTGTTATTTCCATATCCTCCAATAGTAATTTCAGCAGGTTCAGATTTATCTACCCCATTGATGGTTAAAACTTCTAACTTATTGCTGCCACCTTTAAATGTAACTTGTTGGTTTAATTGGTAAGGAAACCATTGCAACACGAGTGAATCATCATAACCCTGGCAAGTTATTTTCTTTGAGGAGCACACATTGCACCCAGTGTTTATAAACTGGATAAACATAAAAAAACATAAAAAAATAATACCGTGTTTCAAAAAATTGCGGTGCATGTATAAATGTAAAGATTTAAACATAATATTTTTCAATCAATCTGTTCAAAAGAATAAGACAGTGCTTTTGCAAAACTGCTAAACTCAGATTTTATTAATAAATTTTAAGGCATTAGATCAAAATTTGATTTCTCACACCATTTCAGATACTATCCTTTTCATTTTTCCGTATATATATAATATCATTTCAAAAACACAATAAGCAGATAAAAATCAAACTTATTTAAAAAAAAACTGTTTAAAATCCATAATAAACCAATAACTTAACTTTGCGATCAAAAAAACCTACAATGGACATTACACCTGGCGAATTACTTCAAAACATCAACAGCCCGGCAGATCTTAAAAAACTTAGCCGGGAACAATTGGTGCAGGTAAGCGATGAATTGCGACAATATATTGTAGATGTTGTAAGCGTGTATGGTGGCCATTTTGGTGCAAGTCTTGGTGTAGTAGAATTAACGGTAGCGCTTCATTATGTCTTTAACACCCCTTACGATCAACTGGTGTGGGATGTTGGGCACCAGGCTTATGGACATAAAATACTTACAGGACGTAGGGATAATTTTAAAACCAATAGGAAGTATAAAGGATTAAGCGGCTTCCCCAAAAGAACAGAAAGCGAATATGATACTTTTGGCGTAGGTCATTCTTCCACTTCCATTTCTGCAGCGCTTGGCATGGCAATGGCTTCGCATTATAAAGGAGAAAAAAACAGGCAGCATGTTGCGATAATTGGCGATGGTGCAATGACGGCAGGAATGGCTTTTGAAGCGCTGAATCACGCGGGTATTGAGAAGAGCAATTTGCTCGTTATTCTGAATGATAACTGCATGAGCATCGACCCGAATGTGGGTGCATTAAAAGAATACCTTACAGACATTACCACTTCCCAAACTTATAATAAGTTTAGAGATGATTTCTGGAAAGCTTTGGGAAAACTTCCCGGAAAGAAATTTTCAAGAAATATGGCTTCAAAAATGGAGGCTGCGATTAAGGGAATGGTAAGTAAAAGCAGTAATCTTTTTGAATCGCTCCAGCTTCGCTATTTCGGGCCAATTGACGGGCATAATATTACAAAACTGGTAGACACACTTAAAGATATTAAGGACATTCCCGGGCCAAAATTATTACACATCAAAACAGTGAAAGGCAAAGGTTACGAACTGGCAGAAAGGGACCAAACGAAATGGCATGCCCCAGGCTTATTCGATAAAATAACAGGCGAAATTTATAAGAAAAAATTTGACCTTCCGCAGCCTCCAAAGTACCAGGATGTATTTGGCCACACTATTATTGAACTGGCTGAAAAGAATGATAAAATTATGGGTGTAACCCCGGCAATGCCCAGTGGCAGTTCTTTAAAATTTATGATGGAGAAAATGCCGCATCGTGCTTTTGATGTTGGTATTTGTGAGCAGCATGCTGTTACATTAAGTGCAGGTCTTGCAACACAGGGAATGAAAGTTTTTTGCAATATTTATTCTTCATTTATGCAACGGGCTTACGACCAGGTAATACACGATGTTGCCATTCAAAATCTGCCTGTTGTATTTTGCTTAGACAGGGCAGGGCTTGTAGGAGAAGACGGGCCTACGCATCACGGCGCTTATGATATTGCCTATATGCGTTGCATTCCGAATATGATTGTAAGTGCACCAATGAATGAAAGTGAATTGAGAAATCTCATGTTCACATCACAGCTAGATAAAATAAAAAATCCTTTTGTTATTCGCTATCCGCGTGGTGAAGCTGTGAAAGCAGATTGGAAAACGGAGATGAAAGAAATACAAATTGGCACCGGGAGAAAATTAAAAGATGGAGAAGAAATAGCCGTTTTGTCTTACGGCCATGCCGGAAATTTTGCGGCCTCAGCAATTAGGGAACTTAAACCTGAGGGTATAAATCCTGCACATTACGACATGCGCTTTGTAAAACCTTTGGATGAAGAATTACTTCATGAAGTTTTTTCAAAATATCATAAAATAGTTACCGTAGAAGACGGAACTGTAAAGGGTGGCTTGGGTTGTGCTATCCTGGAATTTATGGCCGAAAATAATTACCAGGCAACAGTAAAGATTTTAGGCATTCCCGATAAAATAGTTGAACATGGAACGCTAAAAGAATTATATAACGAGATTGGCATAGACGCAGTTCATATTGCCGATGCTATAAGAGACATGGCCAAAATTGAAGTGAATAAACTGATAGAAAAATAGGGACCTTCTCATTGTCTCCAATACTGTGATCACTTCAGTATCTGGCGCAATCGAAACGCTTAGATTATTTAATTCAGCGAAGGATCTATAACGGTAGGCTCTTTTAAAACAGCTTCTTCAACCCTGTCCTCATTATACTCTATAATAAAATTATTAACGCCTTCACCAATAATTATAGAAAGATATTTTTGTTGAATGAGCTCAAGCATATTGAGAAAAAGAAATATAGCGTGAATTCGGTTTTCCGCTATGTCAAATATTTTTTCAAATGAAAGAGTTCGTTCATTTTTTACCAGTTCCAGCATATATTTCCTACTGCCTTCCATGGTATAATTGTACTGTACCACCGTATGGACAGGCTGATGCCTTTTTTCATGCAACCGGGTGGCCACCTTTTCAAAAGCTTTCATTAATTTAAACAAGGAAACTGCTTGTATTTCGGTTCCTTCTCCGGACTCTTCTCCAATTTTTGAAAGTTCTTCCTGTATGTTTCCCCGCTTCACCATTAGCATTCGCAATGCTTCCAGTTCACTCATTTTATTGGCTGCTTCTTTAAATCTTTTATATTCAAGAATTTTATCTACCAATTCCTGGCGTGGATCTATTTCATTTCCCTGCGCATCAAGCTCTTTTCGTGGCAGGAGCATTTTTGCTTTTATACGCATCAGCGTACTTATAAATAAAATAAATTCGCTGCTAAGCTCTATATTTAATGCTTCGCTGTGATGAATATAATCCAGGAACTCATTGGTAATTTTCGTAATAGGAATATTATAAATGTCAAGTTCGTCTCTTTCGATAAAGAAAAGTAAAAGGTCAAACGGGCCTTCAAACTGCGGTAATTTTATCTGGTATATTTCAGTATTCATTTACAATATTCTATTCATTTTTGGCTAAAACGAAATTACTTTAAATTGCTTAAAGCTTTTTGGGATTCCATCTATAATTTCAGTTTATACATCAAATAAAAATCAGGCAAAACTTACCTGATTTTTTATAAAAAACGTATTATTTTTTTCTTAACTCATCTCTTATTTCTATTAAAAGCTGGTCGGTAGAAGATGGGCCTGCCGGTGCTGCTTCTTCTTTTCTTTGAAACCTTGCGATAGCCCGAACCATTAAAAAAATAACCAGCGCAATTACAATAAAATTAATTACCGCTGCTAAAAACTTTCCATAAGTAACTGCTCCCCACTTTAGCTCTCCAATATCTTTCAATCCAAGCCTGTCTAAAACCGGTGCAAGTATAGCCGGAGTAATTATGTCTGTTACTAATGAAGATACAATGGCTGAAAATGCTGCGCCGATAATTACCGCAACTGCGAGATCCATAACATTGCCTTTAGAAACAAAGGCTTTGAAATCTTTAATGAAACTCATAATGTTTGTTTTTAATGATAATAAAAATTGATTTACTTTTTAAGCCCTGGATATTGCATTTTCAAATTTGTTAAGGTGTCTCTTAAAGTTAAAGCTATTACATATTCTTTATACCAATTCTGATCGCTGGGCACAATGGTCCATGGAATCAGATTACAATTTTCGAAACATTCTTCATACATCTGCATGTAAACATCCCAAAGCTTGGCTTCTTCAAAATCATTTGCATTATATTTCCACATTTTAGCTGGGTCTTTTATTCTTTCATTTAGCCTTTCCTGCTGCTCTTCAGGGGAAACATGTAAATAGAATTTAAGTATCTGAGTATTATTATGCAGCAATAATAATTCTTCAAAATTGTTAATGGCCTTCATTCTTTTCTTCGCAGTACTGTCATTACACCATTTGTGAACTCTTGTTACTAAAATATCTTCATAATGGCTGCGGTTAAAAATCTGGATCATGCCCTTGGCAGGTGCGTGAGAATGAATACGCCATAAAAAATCATGGGCAAGTTCTTCAGTGGTAGGTGCTTTAAAACTTTTTACCATCACCCCTTGCGGATTCATCGATGTAAAAACATTTCTTATCACACCATCTTTTCCGCTGGCATCCATGCCTTGTATAATTATCAGCACCGAATGCTGATTTTCTGCAAACAGGAGATTTTGAAGGTCATTCAGTTCTTCAAGTATTTTAGAAATTTTATTCTTCGTTTCCTTCTTATTAAATTCTTTCGGAGCTCTTGTGCTTATATCTTTAAGGTTGACTTTGCTCATTTAATTTTAGTCTGAATAAAGTTTTACCAGACAATTATAAGTTAATGTAAGACTTTTTCCGATATTTTTGAGATTGTTCAGAATAAAAAAGTTCTTTCCTTAATTCTTTGGCAGTTTTTGTACTTCCATCGTGGCTCCATCCCGGCGGTTTTATGAGATATTTAATTTTTATTGAGAGAGGTATTTTTTTTCTAAGGTCATGAACAATGTTTTGCCATTCATGAAATATAATTTTTGTAAGATGATGCGGATTATCTAATTGCTTGGTAAGGCCGTATTTTACGGGATCATTTTCTATTTCTTCCTGAAAGGTTCCAAATAGCCTGTCCCATATTATCAATACCATCCCCATATTCCTGTCGAGGTAGCGTATGTTGCTTGCATGGTGTACCCTGTGGTGAGAAGGACTTACAAATACAGCTTCAAACCATCGCGGCATTCTATTTATATATTGTGTATGAACCAATATGCCATATATCTGGGTAAGAGAATATATAAAAATTATATCTATCGGTTTAAAACCAAGCAACACTAGTGGTAAGAAATAAATAAACCTGTATAACGGCTGTAATACTGAAGAACGAAAGCCAGTAGTTAAATTAAATTCTTCGGAAGAATGGTGCGTAACATGTACAGCCCAAAAAATACGGCAAAAATGATCAACTCTGTGTTCCACATAAAAAGCAACATCTTCTAAAATAAAAAGCAAAAACCAGTACAATACTGGGCTGAAGGAAAAATCGACAAAGTGAAATTCATATATTGAGGCCAGGACAAATATATAAACAACCCTGAATAAAAGATCAATGCCACCGTTAAGCACGCATAAATAAATATTGATTAAGGTATCTTTAAGAGTATAATATTTTTTTACGTGAAGATGGCTTAGTAATATCTCCAGGCCAATTACAATAAGGTATAAAGGAGTACTTATTAATATCAGTAATTGTTCCTTCAGCATTTTTGGTTGTTAAAAATTTTATACTGCCATAATTTCTTTTTCTTTGGCTGCAAGATGCTTATCTACAAGTAATATATAATTATTGGTAATTTCCTGTATTTCGTTTTCCCCATCCTTGGCAGCATCTTCACTAAGACCGTCTTTCTGTAATCTTTTAATTTGTTCTATTGCATCTCGCCTTATGTTACGTACCGCAATTTTTGCGTGTTCACCTTCCACATTGGTTCTTTTTACAAGTTCCTTTCTTCTTTCTTCGGTAAGAGGTGGCAAAAACAAGCGAATCAAATTACCATCATTTTGCGGATTGATACCAATGTTAGCAGCAATAATTGAGCGTTCGATAGGCTGAAGCATATTTTTTTCCCATGGCTGAATAGTTATGGTACGGGCATCCATCACACTTATATTGCCAACCTGGCCTATCGGCGTAGGATTCCCATAGTAATCAACCACAATGCCATCAAGCATATTAGGCGAAGCTTTACCGGCCCGTATCTTCGTAAGTTCTGCTTCAAAATGATCAATAGCCTTTTTCATAGATGTTGTGCTATCGTCCTGTATTGCTTCTAAGTCTTCTGCCATATTAATTTAAAGTTTATAAAAATATATAACCACTGTAAGGTGGGTTAAAAGTGCTCAAAATTAATAAAATCAGGTTGATAAAAAAGTTAATAGAACTTAATTCTGTTCTACAGGTTCTCCAGCAAGTGTAAGGATTGCTCGTGTTGTAATAATAGATTCTTTCTTTGCAGAAAGAGACAAAATAGCTCGTTTTGATTTTACTTTGGGGCGGCTATAATACACCATGCTCACTATTGCTAAGGATACGCAGGACAAAGCAAGTATAACCATAGTAGTGCCGGCGAAACGTAAAAAGTAGGCAAGCACAATAAAAACAATATTTCCTGCAATAGCAGTTAATGTAATCATCCGGTGGCTCATTCCTAATTCAAGCATAAAATGATGAATATGATTTCTATCGGGAGTAAAAGGAGATCTGCGGCTGATAATGCGAATTGTTACCACCCGCAAAGTATCGAAAAGAGGCACAATTAAAATAGCGAAGCCAATAGCCGGAGCAGATTGTAAAGGTAACCCCAGTGAAGTATCCGCCGCCACGGAGATAAACTTTATAACGAAAATAGAATTTAAAAGCCCTATGAGCAATGAGCCGGTATCACCCATAAATATTTTTGCCGGAGAAAAATTATATATCAGGAAAGCCAGAAGGCTACCAACAAGTGAGAAAGCCATAACTGCATACATTAATTGAGATGTGGCAAGAAAATAAATGCCAAAAATAGAAGAGGTTAGCAAGCCAAGACTGCCGGCAAGCCCATCAACACCATCAATAAGATTAAATGAATTAGTAATTACAACAATCGTAAAAACTGTAAGCAAAACACTTGCTGTATGAGGAATAACATGCAATCCTAAAAAACCGTGCATATCACTAATTTGTATGCCCCCGAATTTTATGATGATTCCCGCCGCTACAAGCTGTCCAATAAACTTTTTAGAAGCTGAAAGTATTAAAATATCGTCCTTAATTCCAAGAAAGAATATAACCATAATGGCAGCAATGAAATACTGGAAAACAGGCGGAACTGAAGATGGAACACCTAATAAAGAAGCAACAATAAATCCAGCAAAAATTCCAAGCCCTCCCAGTGTAGGAATTACAGCATGATGGACTTTCCTTTCATCAGGCTCATCGAATAGCTTTTTATCTTTAGCAACTTCAATTATTACAGGTATCGAGAAAAACGTAATTAAGAACGCCAATCCTCCACTTAGTAAGATGTTATCCATGCCTCAATATTAAAATAAGCAATTCTTTACAAAAGTATAATTAAGTTTGAAGTAAAATTATTTTATCTCCAAGCCAATATGCTCTTCTTAAATAAGTCTTTTATAAAAAATAAGTTTTAAAATTATAGATTATTTTTTCTGCCATGCAGTTTGTTATTATAACGTCAGCATGTGTGTACTTATTACGTGCCCGGGTTCCGAAAATTAAAGTTATTCGCTTAGTTTCTCATCAATAGCGCCTGCCACTACATTAGCGCTCATTCTTTTTATTGGATTGCTACGATTTTCATTAAATCTATTCTGATTATTCAGAATAGTGATAGCATTGAATATCGCAGCCCTGAATGAGGACGAATCTGCCTTGTCTTTACCAGCAATGTCAAAGGCAGTTCCATGATCGGGGCTTACTCGAATTTTTTGCAGTCCTGCGGTAAAGTTTGTTCCTTCTCCAAAAGCAAGAGACTTAAAGGGAATTAACCCCTGGTCGTGATACATAGCAAGCACCGCATCAAATTTATTATATTGGCCTCTTGCAAAAAAAGCATCAGCGCTAAAAGGCCCCATCACAACCATATTATGTTGTTTGGCTTCTTTTATGGCAGGTTTAATAATTTGTTCCTCTTCATTTCCAATAAGGCCTTCATCGCCGGCGTGAGGATTTAAACCTAATACTGCAATTTTCGGTCTCTCAATATCGAAATCTTTTCTTAATGACGCATCAAGTATAAAAAGTTTGCTTAGTATATTTTCTTTGGTGATGTGAGTGGCGATATCTTTTACAGGAAGATGCTCCGTAACGAGGCCTACTTTAATGTTCTCAGCGACCATTAACATTAATACATCTTTGGCTCCAAAAAAATCTTTAAGGAAAGGCGTGTGGCCGGTATAAGAAAAATCGCTTCCTTGAACATTTTTTTTATGAAGAGGAGCGGTAACTAATGCATCTATGTGCCCATCCTTTAATGCATGGCATGCATCCATCAGGCTTTTTACAGCATATTTGCCTGCAATATCCGTTAATATTCCAGGCGTAATAGCCACTTCTTCTTCCCAGCAATTGTAAATATTTACCTGGCGTTGATTCAGCTTTTGAAAATCTTTTATGTTCGAAAAGCTGAAATTTATATCAGCAATACTTTTCCTGTAAAAATTAATAACCTTATTACTTGCAAAAATAACCGGTGTACAAAAATCAAGAAACCGGTTATCGGAAAGAGATTTTATGATAAGTTCAGTACCTATCCCATTAAGGTCGCCACAGGTAAATCCTACTACAGGCTTATTTTCTGATGAATTATTGCTCAAATTGAAAGAATTGAAATGATAAGCGCAATTTAGTTAATTAAAATGGTGACCCAAAGGACAGGTATTTATACAGGTTGTAAGGGGCAACACTAATATACTAATATACTGCATATTATAACATTTAGAAATTATTTGCCACATAATTTTCTACAGGCATCCGGTTAGATATACTTCTTGCCAATGTCATTTCATCTGCATATTCCAGTTCTCCACCAAAAGCAATTCCCCGTGCTATAGTGGTGATTTTTACAGGCAGTTCTTTTTCATGAAATCCTGCTAATAATTTTTTACTGATATAAAATATAGTAGTATCACCCTGAATATTGGGGCTTAATGCAAAAATGAGCTCTTCGGTTTTTTCATTCATTACCCTTTTTACTAAAGACTCAATTTGCAATTGATCCGGGCCAATTCCATCAAGAGGCGAAATGATGCCCCCCAGTACATGATACAAACCATTATATTGTTGAGTACTTTCTATTGCAATTACATCTCTTATAGTCTCCACTACACAAATTAAATGCTGCTTGCGTGCCCTGTCGGCACAAATATTACATAATTCCTTATCAGAAATATTATGACAGCGAAT
>Ga0070679_100000648_pt1 | contig 29663 bp, 16 predicted proteins | sample KBSC63BmetaG_FD_65652 | JGI IMG/M metagenome (GOLD analysis project Ga0070679, IMG submission 65652) | Corn rhizosphere microbial communities from Kellogg Biological Station, Michigan, USA - KBS C6-3B metaG | ecosystem: Host-associated > Plants > Roots > Rhizosphere | place: USA: Michigan... | reverse complement strand
TGGGCAACGGCCAGCCAAACTCCCGCTGCAGACGTCATCAACACCGAGATCCGCTAGCCCTACGCTTGCCCCACAAGGGCAAACAGTTGCTCGTGTTGCGACGATCGCTAGAAACTGCCCAATCGAAAATTGACCCCCTGATGGTCATTCGTCTGTCTGTCCGGCCGCGGGGACGCGGCCGAGGTCTCGGTCTTTGAGTCGGTAGCTGTCGCCCTTGAGGGCGATGACTTCGGCGTGGTGGACGAGCCGGTCGATCATGGCTGCGGCGACGACGTCGTCACCGAAGACTTCGCCCCAACGGCCGAACGGCTTGTTGCTAGTGACGATCAGGCTGGCGCGTTCGTAGCGGGAGCTGACGAGTTGGAAGAAGAGGTTGGCGGCTTCGGGTTCGAACGGGATGTAGCCGACTTCGTCGACGACGAGCAGCGGGTAGCGACCGAGCCGGACAAGCTCGGTTTGCAGCCGGCCGGCGTGGTGGGCGTCGGCGAGCCGAGCGACCCATTCCGACGCGGTCGCGAACAGGACCCGGTGGCCGGCTTGGCAGGCACGGATCGCCAGCCCGATGGCCAGGTGGGTCTTGCCGGTGCCGGGCGGGCCGAGGAACACCACGTTCTCTTTCGCGGTGACGAAGTCCAGGGTGCCCAGGTGCATGACCGCGTCGCGTTTGAGGCCGCGGGCGTGATCGAAGTCGAACTCCTCGAGGGACTTGCGGGCCGGGAATCGGGCGGCGCGGATCCGACCTTCACCACCGTGACTTTCACGGGCGGAGACTTCGCGTTGCAGGCAGGCGATGAGGAACTCCTCATGCGTCCACGACTCGGCGCGGGCGCGTTCGGCGAGCCGGTCGACCGACTCGCGCAGCGTCGGTGCTTTCAACGCGCGGGTGAGGAACGCGATCTCCGCAGCGACATCACGAGTTGCCGTCTTCGTGGCCATCAGGCGACCCCGCCGTCGACACCAAGCGCGCTGTCGTAGTCGGCCAGGCAGCGGATCTCCACGTCGGCCTCGACAGCGGGGCGGACCAGCCCGATCCGTTCACGGCGCAGCAGCTTCGCCGCCGCGACATGCCCCGGGTCGCTGATGCTTTGATGCTTCGCCCAGATCCGTTCGTGGTCAGCGACGGACCGCCCGTCGCAGAACACCCGGACCCGATCTAGGTCGGCGACGACCTCGATGCGGCGCCCGATCACCGCTGGATGCACCGAGTAGTCGTTGCTGTCCAACCGGATGTAGTGGTCGCGTGGCAGCCGGGTCGACCACCGCCAGCCCGCCGTCGGCGCCACCGGTGGCAACGCCAGCATCGCCGTCCGGTCCGCAGCGATCCGGTCCGACGGCGCGCAACCCAATGCGCGGCGCAGCCGGTCGTTGACCACCGCCAACCACTGAGCAAGCTGGACGTTGAAATCCGCCGGCGAGGCGAACGTGCGCCCGGGTAGGAAGCTCGTTTCCAGATAGCCGTTCGCGCGTTCGACCAGTCCCTTGGCTTCCGGGTCCGCAGGCCGGCAGATGTAGACCTTCGCCGCCAAGGTGCCGCGGAACGCCTGACACTCCTGCGTGAGTTCCGAGGTGCCGCGGCGATACCGGCCGACCGCGCCCTCGCCGTCCCAGACAAACAGACGTGGCACCGCACCCAGCGCGCTGATCAGCTGCCACCAGCCGGCGAACAGATCCTCCGCCGACCGTGACGGGAGCAGCACCGCGGACAACCACCGCGAATAGCCGGTCACCATCGTCAACACCGGCAGCTGCTTCGCCGTCCGCGTCTGGCCGAACCCCACGGGCAGCTCGATGGCCGGGAACCACAAGTCGCACTGCGCCAACTCACCCGGCTCATAGATCGTGCGCGACGCGGGATCGACCGGCAGGTAAGCGGGGCGCAGCTCCGCCACCCGACTCGACAACGTCCGGATCGAATGCGCCCAACCGATCCGTTCCGCGATCCAGCTCCACGCCATCAACGACCGACGGCCGTGGCGGTCGTTCATACCGCGGCGGCTCGTCGCTGGCCAACGCCGCGCGCACCGTGTTCCTGCTCACGCCCAACGTCCGAGCGATCAGCTTGATCGGCAAGCCCTCCGCCCGATGCAGCCGGCGGATCTCAGCCCAGTCCTCCACGCCCAACACCCCTTCGTCCTCCCGGCTCGACTCGAGCCAGGCTCTGCGGCAAGGGGGTCAAATTTCGGTTGCCGCGCGGGGGTCAGTTTTCACGTGCCGCCGAGACGAAGCACTTGTTTGCTGGGAAGCAGGTGCTCCACGCGCCGCTGCTGTGATGGCGAGACGTGCTGTCGAGGAAGCAGGCGAGCTGATCGGTCTAAGGGGCCGCTCATTGGCCAAGATGCTGGAGAATCTCGCAACGATGGAGGCACGGGGCATCCCGCCGGCTGCCAGAGACGTCTGGCCGAGCCTCGTACGCAAGGTCGGCAACGTCGCTGCACACGCAGGTGGCCACTCGTCGCACGATGAGACGTCCGAGGCCCTGGTTGCTTGCGAGCAGTTCTTGCACTTCATCTTCGTGCGACCCCTGGTTCGTGACGCACATCGTCACTCAGGGCGGTCGCACAAGCCGAAGTAGCCCGGGGACACCATCAAGGGCCAGATGCCCACGTGCTGTGGCTCCGGCTTACGGCCGCAAGCTGCGGCTGGCAGGTCATCACTGCTCCAGGCACAGGAGGCTTGGTCTAGGTGCCGCTCTGCTGAGAAGAGCTTGTGTCCAGCTAAGCATCGAGAGTTCTCATCTGCGAGGACGCGATTTCTTGCGAGTCGCATGAACTCTGTTCGAGCGAGGAATCGCTTCAACGTGGAGACGCACCCACTCTGCTTGAGCGGGAGTCAGCTCCATCTCGTGAGCCAATGCTTCGATTTCTTTGATCATCTTGTGAACGGAAGATCCGATTGCCGCAAGGATCCGCGCACGCAATATCAGAGTCGAGAGTCGTGTCGGATCGAGCCGATCGACTGTGGTCTGTTCAAGCCGTGCAGCCTCTTCCACGGCGCGAAGTGCTGGGCCGAACTGTCTGATTCGGAAGTGCGCATCCGCGAGGTTGTAGTAGGTGGACGCGAGCGCTTCCAAGTCGCCGCCTCGAAGCTTCGCTGCGACGGCATCTCGAAGCACACTCATCGCCCGGGCAGGCTTGTCAGTGGACAGGTACGTCACGCCGAGATGCCCCAAGGTCACGCCAAGCAACCGATCGTCAAGAGTGAGCGTGGTGACCGCGCGCTCGAGCACAGCCTCGGCGAGAGGCCAATTTTCTAGCTTGTTGAGTGCGCCACCCAGCGAGGTGAGAACTGGGCCGACCAACTGCGAATCGGTGCTGTTGGACACAACTAAGAGGTTGTACGCGGAGACAATGTCGATTACTGCATCTGCGATTTCGCCGCGGTTCCAATGGCTGAGCCCGAGCTGATGAAAGACTCTGACCGCCGAGTCTGGCGGGATTGGTGCACCTCGACGAATTTGATCTGCAGCAATGCCCAGCCAATGCTCACTGTCAGCTGGCGAACTCGCGATGCTGGCGAGGCCGCGAAGAAATGCGACCTGGGTTGCCGTCGCCGACGCCTCAGGCAAGTGCGCAAGTCTCGGATAGAGTTCGTCCAGTACGGCGCGGGCTTCGGCGCCACACCCCGACCTAGCCAGGTGCGAGGCGTAAGCCACACCACACGTGACGACGGTGTCCACCTCAGCATCCGACAATTCTCCCGAGAGATTCCAGGCCTCGCGGAAGAGTTCTGAAGGGTCGCCGCTCCGTGATTGGGCTTCACCACGACGGACGCGCAATTCGCAGCGACCAGCTGGGCTAAGGAATGCGTCCATTGCTGGCTGCCACGCCTCTAAGAGTCGTGCCAGATGTTCGGAGCGACCATAACTTTCCGAGGCGGCAACAAGACGAGGTAGGACGCTGAGACACCAAGGTTCCCGCTGTCGAATGGCGGACTGAAGAGCGGCTTCGGTCTTGGCAAGGACAGCTCGTCCCGCCTCGATGTCGAGCGTCACCAGGACGTCCGCAAGGCGCAGCGCAGTCATCTGTGTGTCAGGGTCGCAGACGCCGAGAGTCGCTGACCGAATTTCGTATGCGCGACTGAGCGCGTCTCTCGCGCGCCCGTTCTCTCCCATTTCCGCAAGCGCATCACCCAAGTTGCTGTAGGTGGCACTGATCTCGATGGATTCCGACCCCAACTTCGCTGCTTCCAGACTGACGGCCTTCTCGAGCAACCGGGCTGCGAACTCAAATCGTCGACGAAACCCTGCAAGGACCGCCCCGTTGCTCAGGATGCAGGCAGCCTCCGCCGCGTCCTCGGATCCAGCCTGCTCGGCCCATTCGAGCACTGGCTCCATTACGGCTTCTGCCTCGCTCAATTGGTCGGATGCAGCGAGCGCAACCGCGTGTGTTGAGCGCATCATGGCGAGGTCAGCCTCTGTAAGGTCTCCCTGCTTTTCGGCTGCGGCGATGACTCGCTCTGTCTGAGCCGCCATCTCACGCGTTCGCCCGACCTTTTCAAGGAAAGGTACGACTGCATACATGGTCTTGATGGCGACCTGGCCGTACACACTCGGGAATGACACATGATCGCTCGCTTCGATCAAGTGGGGGTAGATGAGTTGCAGTGCTCGCCAACGACTCTCACCGTCGGGGCGCGCGTTACTGCGAGCATGCAGGGTCAAGAGCACCCAGCCGAGCTTGAGCTCGCGCTCCTCTGCTGTGAGTTCACGGCGCACCTCCAGCTGGACGAGGCGGTGAACCATGACGGAGGAAGCCCCAAAGTTGATCAGCGAGAAATTGAAGAGGATCCTCAGTGCCTGGTCGATCCGATCAATGGTCGCCGGGTCCTCGAAATGAACTGGCGACGGATCATTCAGAGGGGTGCAGAACAACGACCGCGGGATGTCCGCACCGTGCAAGTAAGCGGTCATCGCAAGCAGGTGGTGCGCGCCGGCGTGACGGCGAATCTCGCGCACGGCGAGCTGAATCGTCTTTGACTGAGGTGCGAGGGAACTCGAGGCGTCCGACCCCAGACCCCGGAGGCGCTCGCAGTACTCGTCGAAGCTGATACCTGTCTCCCGGCAGTATGCCGCCGCATGCTCGAGAGCCAGCGGCAAGCCCTGGAGTTCTGCTGCGACACGCCGAGCGCCGGACGGATCCTGACTACCAAGGAATGCAACAGAGTCGTCAAGTTCCCATGGGGCGACTTCAAGAGCGTGGGCGTGAGCCGACCAACCACGCTGAATCGACGTGACGACGACTTCGCCGCTACCTAGCAAGGGAATCAGTCGCTGAATTTTGTCGAAGGGTTCGGGCTGGCCAGTGGAAGTGTCGGGAGCGGCCGCGTCGTCGAAGACAATCAGCCACCGATCCAGGCGGGCGAGGCGGTTATGTAGGAAAGCCACATTGCCCGCGGTGTCACCTGCCGGTGACCCGAGGGCATTGGCGAGGCCATGTAGGCCAGCGAGCGCAGTCTCTGGCGTGCTGGCGTCGATCCACCAGACGACGTCGCATGTAGCCGCCCGTCGGTAGCAGTACTCGACGGCAAGCTGCGTCTTGCCGCCGCCACCTATGCCAACCAAGGCTCGCACCACTGGATTGACAGAGTTCGGCGCAGTCGCCGTAAGCCACGGGCCGGCCTCTGCTGTGAGATGCATCCTCAGTGGCCGCGGATACGTAACGTTCCAGATCGCCGGTAGCTGCGACCCTCCACCTGACAACTCGTGCACTTCGCCCGGCGCCCAGGAATCGTACGATTGGGCCATCTGTCGCTCGATGCGATCAAGCGAAATCAGGACTTCCATACCAACACGTTGCTGGCGCGACGCGCTCAGTTTGCTCCAGATCTCATGCAGGGCCGGATCACCGGTTATCGCGTGCAACCGCCGCTCCAGCGCCGCAACGAAATCCTCGGCCAGCTGCCACGTGTCTGTGATGCCAATCGCCTGCGCCTGAGTCAACTCGTGACCGTCGATCTCGTCGTCGTCGACGATCACCGCAGTTACGCGCTCAAGGATTGATAACCGCGTGCATACGCCCGCTACGAGCCGATCCCATAGGGCCAGAGCTGAGTCCGCCGATTCGGAGGGGAGGTCGTAGTGATCGCCCCAGAGAAGATCATCTAGGGCAAGCGAATCGTCGTCGGTCGTGCCGGACAGCCCAGGCTGCAGGCGTAAGGCGTCCGCGAGGGCAGCCCGGACGCATTGTTCGAGCAACCGGCGGGAGGCTTCGCGCTTCCGGAGCTGATTCGCCTGCGATGCCGCTGGTCCGAGCAATCGAAGAAGTAGCTGGTCAAAGCCCACACCCCAAGAATCCTCCGTCATTGAGGTGGGCGGGCGAAATCAATGCCACTCGTACCGGCGATGTGATCGACGAGCGGCGCGGGCCGCGCAAATCCTGCGGGGCCGCCCCTCCAGCGTCAAGGGCGCCCGCTTCGCGAGCGTCGCTACGCGACCGCCTTCGGCGGCCCTTGACCCCGGAGCCTCTGCGGCCCCTAACGGGCAGGAAGAGCGGGCAGGGACAAGCCCTGCCCGCTGGATGCGCGGCCCGCGCCGCTCTTTGCCTCAATGGCTCACGTTCGCGAGTCGCGGTTCCACTGCGGCGCAGTTCGTGAAAGCCTTGTGGCGTGGCCAGTCGGGATCCGGATGACTGGCTGCGGGGAGCTTGCGCGACGTACGAATTTGATCTTCGTGGTGTCTTCCGCGGACGTGGGCAGCACGCCTGGCCTTTGACGGCAACCGACGAAATCGACCTCGAGGCGAAGTTGGCAGCCGGTGGGCATCTGCTGCCGCTACCCAAGGAATCTGCCGCGCTCGCCAACGTCATCGAAGTGAGCCTGGCGGACTTTCTGCTGGACCGCGCCGCCGCCGAAGGTCTCACCGCCGCTCGTGGCACCGAACGCGGCTATCCAGACATCGAGTTGTCGGGTCCTGGCTTCGGTGGTGGCTACCACGCCGTGGACATCAAGGTGGCGCGGCGTGGTGTCACCAAGAAGGGCCCGAGCAATTACACGCAGAGTCGGATCACTCTCTATACGGGCAACACGTACTTCAGGTACCCGCAGCTCCATTGGCCGGGCACGTTCCGGCCGTTCAACGACTACGCGAGCCATCTGGACGTCATCGCGATCTACACCCTCGACCCTGACAGCGCGGCCAGAGTTGAGGACCTTGAGCTGATCGTTCAGGAGCCATGGCGGATCGCCAGCAAGCAGCGATCCTCGACCACGCGGTGATCGGCGGCCCACCGTGTACGCCGTTTTCGAAGAGCGGGTTCTGGCTGGAGTGGAAGCGCTCAGGACTCGACCCGGACGCCTCCTTGCTCCAGGCCTACACGCGTGTTCTCGCCGAGGCGCGGCCCCGGGCGTTCGTGTTGGAGAACGTCTACGCATTGACGTACAACAACCGCGCCAGCCGCCCGGCTTACGAGCGCCTGCTGCGCGAAATCACGGACGCGGGCTACGTGTTCACGGCAGGTGTGCTGAACGCGGCCGACTACGGCGTCCCGCAAGCTCGTCCGCGACTGTTCATTCTTGGTGTTCGCAAGGGTGCAGTGGTACCGGAGCTGCCGCCAGCGACACACGGCGGAGCCTGGGAGCGTCGCCGTAGTGGCCATGCGAGCCAGCCGCACGTCACGGCGGGGGAAGCCCTCACTGGACTGGTTTCCGATCCAGAGCCCGAGGAAGTCGTACGTGGCCGCTACGCCCACTTGCTGCCGGGGATACCGCCAGGTGACAACTACCTCTACTACACCGCACAACGCGGGCATCCTGAGCCGCTGTTCGAGTGGCGCAGTCGGTATTGGTCCTTCCTCCTCAAGCTCAGCCCGGAAAAGCCCGCCCCCACAATTCAGGCGCAGCCGGGACCGAACGTCGGACCGTTCCACTGGGAGAACCGGCGCCTGCGGGTGGCAGAGGTCAAGCGTCTGTTCACCTTCCCGGACGAGTTCGAGGTCGTGGGGCGGCGGGCAAGCGCCCAGGCGCAGCTCGGCAACGCGGTCCCACCGTTGCTGGCCCGCCAGGTGATCGGGCAGGTGGCTGCGGTAAGCCAGTAGGCATGGCTCGGCTCGTCCCGCAATCCCCGGCGGCGGTCTCGGCCGGCGTGCGGCGGCGGATGCAGGTGCTCTCGAAGAAGCGTGACACTGCTCCCGAGCTGGCGCTGCGACGGGAGCTGCATCGCCTCGGGCTGAGGTATCGGGTTGACGTCGCGCCCGCGCCAAGCCGATCGCGACGCCGCGCCGACGTCGTGTTCTCGCGCCAGCGGATTGCCGTATTCGTCGACGGCTGCTTCTGGCACGGTTGCCAGGAACACGGCGTCCGGCCCAGCGCGAATGCGGAGTACTGGCGGGCGAAGCTACGACGGAACGTAGAGCGGGACCGGGAGACCGATGCACTCTTGGCCGCCGCCGGTTGGCGAGTCATTCGGGTCTGGGAGCACGAGCAGGCGACGGTCGCAGCGGCGCGCGTAAGCGAAGCCGTTCGGACAGCGACTTCGGCGTAGTGATTCGTGCGGCGGGCTCGCCCGCGCTCGGGTCGGACCACTCGCCTGCCAGAGTTTGCCCTGGCGCTAGCGTCGGAGCACCATGCCTGATCAGCGTTACGATGCCGCGCGCCAGACGATCGGCACATTGCTCGCGACGACCAGCCCCCGGATCGCAGTCCCCGACTGGCAACGGTCCTTCTCCTGGACCACCGAGGAGGCCGAAGCTTTCTGGCAAGACCTCCTGGCCTTCGACCGACAATATCCCGGCGAGACGATCACCAACGAGGAGTATTTTCTGGGCTCGATCGTGCTGGTGACCGGCGGCCCGCGAAATCTGCTTCTTGACGGTCAGCAGCGATTGGCCACAGCGACGATCTTGTTGGCAGTGCTGCGCGACGCTCGACGGCAGTACAGCGGTGATGCGGCTGCACGTCTGCAGGCGAAATACATCTCCGAGATCGACGATGCCAGCAACACAACAACCTATGTGCTGACGTTGAATGTTTACGACCGTGACTTCTTCCGCGCTGAGCTCCAGGACGAGCTACAAGAGTCGGCGAGTCAGCCGACCCCGACCCTTAAGTCTCACGGACTGATCCGTAAGACCCGGCTCTACTTTAAGGATCGCGTCGAAGAACACTACGAGGCGCTAGACGGCGGGAAATCCGCGTTCGAGTGGAACCTGCGCATCAGCGACGTCCTTTGTAACCACATGTCCGTCGTTGCAGTGACGTCCACGGACGAAGATAACGCGGCGGCTGTATTTGAGACCTTGAACGACCGCGGTATCGGGCTTTCGACGCCGGACCTGTTGCGGAATTTGCTTCTTCGCCGAGTGCCCGACGAAGACGCTCGTGTCCGGGTGGTGGCTGCATGGGAGACAGTGCTGGAGATCGACGAGGAGGCGAGCGTCGAGGACTACCTGCGTCATTACTGGGTCAGCCATCGCGGGGACGTCCGCGCGCGCAAGCTCTACAGGGAAATCAAGGGCGCCGTTCAGAGCGAAAACATCCAGTCCCTGCCGCTCTCGCTCGACCTCGCCGAGACGGCGCCGCTGTATAGAGACATCGTTCGCGCACGCGACGACGACCCTGAGCTTCGTCGACACTTGGAAGCTGTTCGAGCGTTGGGAGCGAAGGCGCTCTACCCGGTGCTGCTCGCAGGGTACGCCGCCGTCGAGGACGACTCGGGTAAGGAGAAGCTGCGCATGCTCGCGAGCGCAGTCGTAACGATGTTCGTCCGCTATAACGTCATCGGCGGCCGTGAGACAACGGTCATGGAGTCAGCCGTTTACCGCATTGGCGCCGAACTGAGGCGCATCAAGGACTTCGATGCCGCGATCGCTGCCCTTGCGGTGTTGTCCCCAGACGCCAACGACTTCATCTCGCGTTTCCGGACCAGAAGCATCAGCCGGATTGCGACGGCGCGCTATCTCCTTCGTGAAATTGAGCACGCGAAAAGGAAGACACAAGAACTCGTCGTCGCGGACACCGATCGAGTCCATGTGGAACACATCTATCCCCAGACACCGGATGGCCCGAAGTGGGAGAACCACGCCGTCGTCGTGAACCGGCTTGGAAACCTCACTCTCCTGTCCAAGAGGTTGAACACATCGATTAAGAACGCCGACTTTCACACGAAGAAGGAAGCGGGTTACGCAAGCTCCGACATACTCATGACGCGCGAGCTACTTGCCATTGATGCTTGGAACGTCGCCGCCATCAACGAGCGGCAGCGCGAGCTCAGCACGTGGGCCTTCGACATCTGGCATTTCCCCGACGAGGCGCCTCCCTCCGCCATAAGCGTGGAGGATGCCGGTACGTCGGCCGAGGACGACTCCGCGGTGCTCGAGCAGCTCCCGGAAGTGCCGACGTAACAAAAGTGATGTTCTGGGCGACGGCCGGGAAGCCATCGCTGAACCCACGGAAACTGTCGTTCGAGTGCGCTACAGTCACGCCACCGCCAGAGATGGCACGGGAGGACCACGGCGCCGGTACGGATCGGCGCTCCCCCGGGTCACAAGGCCGCGGTAGAGGTGATCATGGACCTCGGCGTTTCTGTTGCGCCGTGGCCGGGTGCGATCCGCCCGCACTCGACCCCTGGGCTCTCGACATGCGTCGATGAACGGCGGCTCTGCTCCGACGGTGTTCCAGTTCCCGTCTCCCTGTTAGAGACCGAGGCGCTCCGCCTCGCCGAGTGGGCGTTCGCACGACATCAGCCCCTCGTGCTGTGCCCGGCGGATCCGCTAGTACCGCTTCCCGCGCTGATCGCGGCGGCCGTTCACGTTGCAGACATGGCCGAGCATCACAAGACCACCGGGCAGTACGCCGGGAGCTCCCGCAAGGTCGCAGTCATCACGAACGACTTCCACCTACGCGGCACCTACCGTGGTCTCGGGATCCGTAATCCCGTGAGTCGGAGCATCGCGACCCTTCGTGACGTCGTGCCGGCGGCGACCGTCGGGCGTGACGGGGTTATCCGGGTTCTCGCATCGGACCCGCGCAACGGCTGGTCAACAATTTTCGCGCCGTCAATCGAGGCGGTGTCGTCCATGCGCGATATCGACCTCGTCGTGGTCGTTCCGCCGGCGGCGGGAGTTCGCGATGCCCTAGCGCTCGGAATCCCGACGGTTATCGTCGCGTCCGACCCGGCTGACCCAAACCTGGCCGCAATCAGTGAGACGGCGACCTTCTGCTGGAATCGTGCGGACCTTGTCCGGGCGGACGCGGCGGGTTCGCTCACGGCCCGGTTGGCGCGTCGGCTGGCCGGCGGCACGACCGAGGTCGTTGTCGTACCGGCTCATGCCGTCTGCGAAAACGCCGCGCTGTTCTGGCAGGACATCGGACCGCTCACACGCGCTAGCGCCAGCTCAACTGTGGCCCGCGAGCTTGCGCGAGAGGCGTTCGCGCTGTTCCACGACCTTTCAGGCCTGGCCCTCCCACTCGCCGACTACGAGCGGTTCACCGAACCGTTGCGCGTTCGACTCGAAGCAATCGGTGCAGCAGTTCGTTGGACGCGTGGTGAGGTGCGTGAGCTCTACCTGCCGATGGTCGCGGCCGAGTTGCGTGACCTTGCGGCTGCGCTGGGCCCTGTCCCGCCAAAGCGTCAGGCGCTTGTCCGCGCTCTCGCGGAGGCGCTCGATCGTCGCGCGGATGTCCTACTGGTCGCGCGAACAGCCGAACTTGCGCGACTTCATCGCGCCGACCTTGATCAACAGGGTGAGCTGTCGAAGGTACGTGTGACGTCGCTTGGCGCACTAGCCAGCGTCGAACCGGCCGATGTCGCCGTGCTGACCGGAATGGCGCCGGCGTGGGCCCGATGGGTGTACCGAGCAGGCATTGCGACAGAGCTGAAGATTCTCGCTTATACCCCTGAGGGCAGCGTCGAGTCGGTTGCGCGCGGTTACGACGAAGCGAACATCGTCGGACGCGTCATCGGCCTTCAACGTGCACACGAGGAATGGCTTGCACGACCGGCCGCCAGGGACCGGTCCTGGTCGAGCCTTACGGGCGAATCGCGGCGCTTGGACGACGACTCTGAGCGGCCGCCCGTGGTATCCGCGGACCCCATCAACATGCGAACGAGTCCCACCTCGCCGGACGTCCCACCCGGCCTGTGGGACGGCGACGGCTGGTTCGCCGAACTCGGACACTCCAGACCGGATGACGAACGGGCAGCCCGCGCGATTTCCGAGAAGCCCGTGGCCTCGGTGGTGTCGGCCATCCGTGTCGTCTTCGAAGGTGGCCGCTGGGCATTGCTCGATACGGCCGGCACCGTCACGCGGATAAGCCTCGCCTCAAGTACGGCGCAACCTGCGACACCGGTTCTCACGCTCGCTCCTGGGGACAGGGTGGTCTTCTTCGACGGCGACGGCCGCAAGGATCTTCTTGGCAAAGTCATCGAAGTCGCGGGGGAGATTCCGGCACTTGCCGTCTCGGCGGCGTGGGCCGGTTATTGGCGGCGGTCTTTGGCCGAGGCATACCGCCGTTTCGGCACCTACGCGGCGCTGTCAGACGCCTTGGCTTTCGAGGGATGCACAGTTCAAGCCCAGACAGTTCGGCTTTGGGTCGTGGGCGTCACCATCGGCCCCGAGGACGACGAAGACGTGAGACGTCTCGGCGTTGTTATGGGGGATAACACGCTGCGGGAGAAGTACCACGAGGTCTGTCGCGCCTTCCGAACGCTGCGTGGCGCACACATCCGGCTCAGCCGACGGCTAACGGACATCGCGGTGCACGTCGGCGCCGGCATCGCGGGTGGGCTGGTCGATGAAGATGAAGTCGTCGACCAAAGGACGGGCCTAACCGTCGCCGACTTTCGGGAGTCTCTCGACGTTCTCACGGTCGATCAGGTTCATTCGGTCGGTGACGTCCCCTACGTGCTCGTCGGTCAACTCCACGACGAGGCGGAGATTGCAGAGGAGCACGTAAATGCCTAGCGGAATTGAGCCCACAGTCGAGCAGCAGGTGCTGTTCGCGGACCATATCGTGAATGCCGTTCTGGTCGACGCGACAGGAGCTGCAGATGATGGCCGTTGTGTAGGTGAGCCACCCTCGGCTCGCTACTACTTGGCGACGCTCGCTCCGGGGGATCTGAACCTTTCAGCTGGTCGGCAACGACGCGGGCGGGAAACGCCCAGCTCTGCCGGCTTCGAATTCGAAGTGGTCGACGCCTGCGCCACGATCACCGTGCGCGCGAATGTCGACTGTTACTACCGCGTCTTCCCGACACTTGCGGAACAGCTCGCCTTCGCCGGCGGCGAGGACTCGGTGGCTGACCGTTCATCGCGCGAGTATCGGCTCGCACCCGTGTTTCGATCGGCGAAGGTCGAAACCGGGGAGATCACCCTTGCCCTCGACCCAGAACACCCGGTGATGTACGTAGGCGGCGAGGAGTTTGCCGCAGGCTTTGCCGAGGTCCGACGTGCGGCAGCGACGGATCCAACGGTCGAACGACGTGTAGGCGACGACCGTCGGGAGCGATTCGTACCTGGGACTCATCTGTCGTCCGAGGGTGAGTTCCGCGCGTGGCAGGCGACGCTCGACGGGGCTCCAGTCGTCCCGGATTGGGCTGCTCAAATCACGCTGCTAACGCGCGCGATCGCTGGCGGGCGCTACCGCGTCGCCGTCAGCATCGAAAACCTTTCGCAGGACCCGACGGTTACGAGAGTCGTCCGCCGTGAACAAGTTCTTCGTCACGACGACGCTCGTGACCATTTTCTCTTCCGAGTTCATCTTGAGGTTGCGGCCGAGCCACACGTGATCGTGCCCATTGAAACGGACCTGGGCCCGGACGCCTACAGGTACGACCCACGGTTGCCTGCCTATGCCAACAACTGCGGAGTTGAAGCAACGGTAGAGCAAGACGGCGACGTCATCCGGCGCATCTGGTCCGTACCAGCGCCGGTGCATCAGACCCGCCGAATGGTGACGAAGGACCATCGGGCCACCTCATTCGCCCGTTTGCAGGACGATCCCGTGCCGGCATTGGAAGAGCTTGCGGGCGACATGCGCGAGTGGGCCGCTTCGGATGCGTGGGACGCGACCGGACTAGCTGTCGACTTGGCTGCCCGCAAGGAACTTGACCGTGACAACTTCCAACAGGAGATCGCACGCTTCGAGGACGGAATTCGCTGGCTTCGAAATGACCCCCGACTCCTTCTCGCGTTCCGCCTCGCCAACCGCACCATGATCAGATCCGGTGAGATCAGTGGCAAGCGCCACCCCGGTTGGCGCTTGTTCCAACTGGTCTTCATCGTCTCGCAGTTGTCGGCCTTGGCGTGGCGCGAGCACAGTCCTGCCGACTTCACCCCCGGTCTTTGGGGCGACGCGTCCAACTCTGATCCGACGGCTGCCACCACAGTCCTGTTCTTCCCAACTTCCGGGGGCAAGACGGAGGCCTATCTAGGGCTCAGCGGGTGCGCAATGTTCTACGACCGCGCGCGCGGGAAAACCCGCGGCACTACGGCCTGGTGTCGGTTCCCCCTCCGTCTGCTCACTCTGCAGCAGACTCAACGCCAAGTGGAGTTCATCGTGGCGGCCGACGAGGTCCGCCGATCTCCCGAGGTCACCCGCATGCTCCGGGAGGCGGGCGGCGACCCAGGCGACCGGTTCGCTCTCGGCTTCTTCGCCGGTGAAGGAAACACGCCGAACTCGCTCAGCCGCGACCAGAACACGCTCACTCGGCTAATCAACGACGGCGAAAGGCGCCGTGAGGTCCGGGTCGTAGACCGATGCCCGTACTGCGGCGAACGCGCGGTCGAGGTCATGCCCCCGAATCCTTCCGAGCTGCGCCTAGTTCACGCATGCGGTTCCTGCAATCGTGAGCTCCCGGTGCACGTAGTTGACACCGAGGTCTACCGGTACCTTCCGACGCTGATCGTCGGGACCCTCGACAAGTTGGCGAACATCGGCCTCACGGATCGGTTCGCGTCGTTGTTGGGCGACGTTGACTGTGAATGCGCGCTGCACGGACTGGGCCGTGGCGGAAAGTGTCACGAGCGAAGGGCGAAGGGACACCCTCCAAACGCGATCCGACCTCTGTCTCAAGCCTTGTATGACCCGAGCCCCTCACTGGAAATTGTTGACGAACTACACATGGTCGACGAGGACCTCGGCGCGTTCAGCGGACACTACGAGGGGATCCTGGCCGTCACGCAACAGAACCTCAGCCGACGCGGCCGCGCTGACGGTCGCGGCGTGCGCATGAAGGTCGTCGCGACGACAGCGACTATCAAGGGCGAAGACCGACAGGTTGACCACCTCTTTGGTCTTCGGTCGGTTGTCGTGCCGCTGCCGGGGCCCTCGTTGGAAGAGTCGTTTTACTGGCGACTAGCCACTGAACCCATGCGGCGCTTCGTTGGCATCCAGCCAATCCGAACCACGGCGGAGCAGACCCTCGTCCGGATCTTGCAAGCGTTCCATCGCGAGATCCGCGCGCTTGAGAGCGAGGGTCCGGGACGTATCGCCGGCGCGCGTGACATGCCCATCACGGCTTTTGACCAACTGCTCGATCTCTATCGTGTTTCGCTTACCTACGTAACGAGTCTTGTGGACTTCGGCAAGCTTCGTCGGTCAATGGATACTCAGGTCAACGAACACCTAAGGCGCTACGACCTCCGTGAAATTCCGGTGCGTGAACTCAGTGGCGACACAAGTTTCGACGATGTTCGAATCACGCTCGAGCACCTCGACGGCTCCGGTCCCACGGAAGGCGTAATCGCCACCAGCATGGTGTCTCACGGAGTCGACGTGAGTCGCCTGAACGTCATGGTGTTCAACGGCATGCCCAAGTCGATGGCCGAGTACATCCAGGCATCTTCTCGGGTGGGTCGAAAGTACCTCGGCGTGGTCTTTATGATCTTCAACCCAATCCGGGAACGCGATAGATCGCACTTCCGCTACCACGGCAAGTTCCATGAGTACCTGGATCGGATGGTGGAGCCCGTCGCGATCAACCGCTGGAGTGCGTACGCCGCGCGGAAGACACTTCCCGGAGTACTTATGGCCGACATTCTCCAAGTCGCGAACCGCGACTATTGGGACGCAGGTCGGGCGCCGGCACATCTTCACGACCTCACCAGGATGCAAGAGGCACTTCGCCCGGAGGACGCCGGCGGGTTGCGCTCGGTACGCCCCGAAGCACTGCTGGATGCATTGGGCGAGGCGTACATGACAGATCGCGAGGAGGCGGCAGAGCTACGCCGCGAGCTTGCTGACAGGGTGCTGACCGCGATATCCAGCCTCCGGTCTGCAGGGGCCGCAGCTAGCGCCTCAATCGGCGGGCGTCCGCACTACCGAGGGACCGGCGACTACCTCGGGTTGGAGTACACACCGATGACGTCGTTGCGCGACATCGCAGAGGGCATCCCGTTCTACGTGCTCGCGGATAGGAGACGACCGTGACGTCCTTCAACACCGGCGACATGGCCCGCAACCGAGGGCAGGTGCTCTACCGTTACCGACCGAATCAGACGTTCGATCACCCTCGCGGTTACATCGCCCAGGTGCGACAGTACGGTCGCGACGACGCCTTCCAGGGCGCAGCCTTGGACCCCGGCTACCTCGTCGACGAAGCCATGAACTTCGTCAGTCGGTGGCGCGCTGAAGGGCGCAACGCGACGGGTGCAGAGGCCGGCTCCGATCGGGCGCCAGAGTTCCCCTCCGACGATCCTCTAGCGCATCAGCATTACGAAGTTGTCATACCCGGCAAGGTCTACTGCCGGGTATGGCCGCTCGTTTTCCGGTGCGCGGCGTCCGGTCGTTGCGGAAGAGTCTTCGAGGTACAGGAGCCGAGACCAGGCGTTGACGAGTGGCCTCCACAGTGTCCGTCCTGCAATAACCGTCGAGGAAACCGGCAGCTGCAGTACGTCTTCGTTCACAATTGTGGCGAGGTCGTCGCCATGACACCTCCACGCGAGTGCGCCCCGCGTCACCACACGGCAGGGTTCCGACTCAACGATCAGGTGTCACGCTTCCAGGATTTTCGCTGGGAATGTCTCCAATGCAGTGCGGCGCAGTCGGTACGTGGATTCTGCCCCAACCGATCAGGGTGCCGATGGGCGGACAAGATGATGTCGCCGCAGGTGCACACTGCTTCATCTGCGTACTCCGGGCACGGCCGAACACTCGTCAATGTCCCGCGCGAAGATTTCGCTCGGATGGCGCAGACACCGGGGTTCATCGTGGGCACGCTCGCGCGGTGGTTGGACGAATGCACCGAGGAGGAGGCTCGGTCGCTGACAAGTGGGAGTGCCCATGAGATCCCCCAGGCGGTCGCGGACTCGATCCGAGCGATGGAGGACAGCGGTCAGGATGCCCTCATCGAACAGGCGCGTGCGTTAAGACGCCAATTTGTACAAGTCGATCTGGAGGAACTGCGGAGCCGTGTCGAAAAAGCACTGGGCTTCGATCCCCTCGGTGACGACGGGAGAGGAAGGCTGCTGGCCGAACATGTCGGCGTATACGAACGTGTGTTGGCGCTCCCGAAGGTAACGCTCGACGACTTGTCCCGGGCGGCAGTGAACGCCGGCCGCGCGAGTCGATATGAGAGCTATCCCGATACCTTGCGGAGGGCCGGGTTTGACGCTCGACGCTGCATGCTCGTCAACGAGTTTCCGGTTACCTATCTCGCCATCGGCTATAGCCGCGGTGGATTCGGCGCGCGTGAAGCGGACCTCGTTGCCTACAAGGGCCGAGCCGCCCGGGGGCAGCAGATCACGAACCTGCTCTACGCCAGCCCGACCGATACCGAGGCCTTGGTGTTCGCCTTGGACCGTGATCGAGTCGAACGCTGGCTGGTGGCCAACGGCGTCACCCGAGCCGGTGAAGTAGCCGACGCGGGTGGGGCGCACCGGTGGTTTGCGTCCAGGTTGGACCCTGAGGACGGCCAACTACCGAGGTGGGATCCGGAGGCCGCTGTCCTTCCCGACGAGCCCGAGTACGGCGCGCGTATGTTGTTCGGCCTCCTCCACTCGGCGGCGCACCAGGTCCTTAGGGCCCTCGCCGTTGACAGTGGCTATTCCGAAACTGGGCTATCCGAGTACCTCTTCCCGTATGAGCTCAGCTTCGCTATCCATCCCAACGGGGGGAGTGAATTCACAATTGGTGGATTCAGAACCGTGCTCGAGCAGAACCTCGATGACGTGGTCGAACGTGCCGTAAACAACGCCACCTGCATCTACGACCCCAACTGCATGATCGCCAACCGCGGCGCGGACCACGGCTGCCTCCAACTGCCGGAAACGGCCTGCCAGTCGTGGAACCGCTTCATCAGCCGATGGGACTTGTTCGGCTCGCCCGATCGACGTTTCACCGGCTATTGGGAGCCGTCCTTGGACAGAGCTTGAACGTCGCCCTTCGGTCGTTGCACGACCGGCTCAAGGCAAGCGGCGTCGTGGAAGAGGAGTGGACCCGCATCGCGGCCGCTGCAGCAGCCGCGGGCGACGGTCGGCCTCTCCGCGGAACCGATCTCGCCGCGATCACGTCCAGGCTGGGCGTACGAGGTTCGGCCACCGATTGGCTACGCGACCTGCGAACACTGCGGGTTCTCGGCGAAGACGATGTCTGGAATATCGAGCGTGCGGAGTCGGTCGGGGTGGCGCTGGAGCTGGCCGCCGACTCGTTCGAGCGGGTTGAGCACCCTGAGGTGTGGGCGCCGGTCGCTACCCTCCCTCACAACCTGATTAGTCCTCTGCGTCCCCCGGCCATGCGACAGACAATGGGCGTGCTGCTGGAACTCATCGACTCCGCGTGCGACGAGGTTCTCCTCGCGACACCGTATGTCGACCAGCCGGCCGTCAAGGCCGTCGCCTCGGCGCTACTTGGTGCGCGTCGGAAGCACGTGGACGTCAGGGTCGTCACGAGTCCCGGCCGAGGGCACGAGTTCGCATCACTCGCGAAGGACGTGAGGTCGCGCGGCGCGGTCAAGATCACCGAGGTCCGAACAGAAATCTCCCCGCTTGGATCTCACGCGAAGGTTCTTGTCGTCGACCGGCAGCGGGCCTATGTGGGCTCGGCGAACCTGACGGCTGCTGGCCTTGAGCGCAACATCGAGATCGGCGTGGAGATCGAGGGTGCTCAGGTCCGCGAACTCGCGAGATTGATAACAGCTCTGGAACGACTGGGCGTGGCCTCGCTTTGAGCCCCCGCCGGTTGTAGCACCGCACCAGCGGCGCGAGACCGCGTTCTTGCGGCCTCCTCCATGGCGATCACTGCCTCTCCAACCCGCTGGGCGAGTAGTGCCGGGATCGCGTTGCCAATCTGCAGTGCCATCTCGTCGGTGGTTCCCCGTAACTGTGCAGCCGACGGAAAGGACTGGAGAAGCATCGCTTCGCGCAATGTGATCGCACGGTCCTGCTCCGGGTGCGCGAAACGACCTCGCGTCACGTTTGTGCAACCCGACGTCAGTGTCGGGGCGGGTCGGTCCCACCACATTCGGCCGTAAATGTCGTAATGCCCGTTGTGCTTCTTGTGACAGGTCAGCTGCAACTCTTCGGGTAGGTCGGCCCGCCCACCGCCTTCAGGAATCGCGCGCAGTCGTCGGAGTGCGATTTCCGCGTGATTGCGGGCCGCGTGGTACGCATCTGACCCGTCGCGTTCGCCGACGTCTAGCGGTGCACAATCTGCGATCGCGTCTCGCACAGTCCGATGGCGCTTGCGCCCGTTCCCGGCCTTCTCCGCGTGTGTTGGTTGCGGAAGTGCCGGGCGGGCCACTCGGCTGGCAACGACGAGTAGGCGGCGCCGGCGTTGAGGAACGCCAAAGTCCGCCGCATCGATCTCGTCCCATTCGCTGCGATACCCAAGTTCCGAGAGACCGTCGATAAGCGCATCGAAGTGCGGACGCCAACGCGGACTGAGCATGCCGGGGACGTTCTCGAATGCAATGTGCCTCGGCTTGACCGTCCGGACCAGCCGCAGGTACTCGAGGTACAGAGTGTTGCGTCGGCGATCGCGCGAGGTGGCTTTCGATGCTTTACGAAGGAGGGTGAAGCTTTGGCACGGCGGGCAACCGAATAGCAGCGTGCACGAGCCGGCGCGGGCGCCTGACTTCAGAAGCAATTCTTCGTCGGTCACGCGCCGAATGTTCTTCACGATTGGCTTGAGCCCCAAGTTCGCCTCGTACGCCGCGGCGGCGTTTCGATCCATCTCGATCGCTGCGACCGGCTTGAACCCGGCCGCGACAAAGCCCATCGACCCGCCGCCGCAGCCGGCGAATAGGTCTATGAGCGTCCTCGTCGGGGGCGCCTCGATGGTCATGTTGTCCGTCCTCGTCGAGCGGTGCGGTGAGAGTCGATCCAGCTCTCTATTTCAGGGCGCGTCCACAGCCGGCATCTACCCGACCCCGTGTCCACGACCGGGCGCGGAAAGTCCGTGTAGCGGTGGGCATATGTCGCGACGCTGTTCCGGTGCTTGAGGCCCAGCATGTGCGCGACGCCGGCGGCGTCGATGAGGTCATCAACCGCCACCATGCGGGCCACGCTTGGAGTCTACGGACGTAGACTCCGAATGTGCCAGCGCGCCGCGCCGATCTGTGGATGAAAGGCGTCTCTTGGGCTTCGTCCCCTGGCGTGCGCCGGAGCATGCAGTCGAACACATCGACCGGGACCGCTCCCGAGGTGCGCCTGCGATCGGCGCTGCATCGTGCGGGCTTTCGGTTCCGGAAGAACGTGAGGCCGATCGCCGAGGTGAGGTGTACCGCTGACGTCGTATTTCCGCGGGAGCGTGTCGCAGTCTTCATCGACGGGTGCTTCTGGCACTCGTGCCCCGATCACGGGACGCTACCCAAGACAAATGGCGAGTGGTGGCGCGCGAAGCTCGCGAAGACGGTCGAGCGCGATGCGTCGAATCGGCTGGCCTTGGAGAATTCGGGATGGACCGTGCTGCGTGTCTGGGAGCACGAGCAGCTGGACCGTGCCGTAGCAGTGGTAAGTAAGGCAGTGAATGCGTCGCGCATGAGCGCGAGTCGAGTCAGTACCCGCGACGCCGAGACTCGGCGTCAGCTTCATAGTCTCGAATCGCGCTGAGCACGATCGCCCGCGCGCGCTCGGCGAAGTCCTGCGCGGCCGGCACATCGCGGTCGGCAAGTCGGCCGAGCGCAGCGAGCCGTGGACGCATCCTCTCGGCGATGTCGGGGCCGAAGCTGTGCGGCTCTATGCCGCGCGCTAGTTCCTGCACTGATTCGGTAGTCAGGCCGCTCGCCAATAGGTCGGCGACGAGATCGGGCCAGTCAGGCAAGTGCCACGCGTCCGCGAGTGCGACGGCGGCTCGCGCTCGGTCCTGCTCACTGCCGTTCACCCATTGCCGAACGAGCGCGAGCAGAGGGTCGCTGCCGCCGCCAAGCCGCACAAGTAGCGTCAGCGCTTCACGTCGAACGACATTGTCGCCGTCGCGTGTGACTTGCGGTAGCAGCTCGATGTATGCAGTCACCAGCCGTGCGCGCGCATCGTCGGGTAGTTGTATGACATACGGTCGCCATTCGTACGGTAAGCCGGTGACGCCGCCACTGGCCTGCAATCTCTCGAGCAACATTCGCGCCATCGCGCGCGGCGCCCATCGCATCAAGGTCGCTGCGCCTGTCGCCACATCCGCACCGGCCGCGTCGAACGGGCCGCGTGCGTCCAGGTACCGGTGCAGACCTTCGACGAGGTTCGTGAGCACTTCCTCCGGAACCGTGACGTCGCTCTCCTGATTGTGGCGCAAGAGATACGAGACGGGCATCATCACGGCCGGGATCGCGGCGATCGGTGCGTTGACGGCAAGCGCGGCCAGTCGGGAGAGTCGCGTTTCTACTGATGCCTGACACCACGCCTGGTGCCGGGCGAGATGCGCGGCAAGTTCGAGACGCGCGATGTCGTCACCGTCGACCGTGCCGGCGGTCAGGTTGCGAGCGGAGAGCAGCTCGCGCACCCGCTGGGGCGCTCGCCAGGGTCGCCGGGCGAGGTTGAAGGTCTCGCGGATGCCGGTAACGACGCTGGCGGCAACTGCGGCCGGGAGGGGGCGGGACGGCGAATTGATCGGATGCTGGGCACACGCAACCTCGTGCGCACGAGTGAGCAGACTATCGTGGACGGCCTCCGGTAGGTCGTCGCTGATCGCGATAGCCGCGGACAGAGCGGCGGGCGTGGTGGCGCCCGACAGCCATCTGTCGACTGCCTCCGGATGACTGTCGCGCAGACCGCGGATGAGCTCGGCGGCGACGCCGGGGAGCTCCGCCTCGTCGACGACGGTCAGAACGGTGATTGTGTCGCTGCTGCGCCTGCCGAGTTCCCGGGCGAACGCCAGCATCGCGTTAGGGCCGTAGAAGCCGGCGCGGAGCAGGGCGGCGTCGGCAAGCAGTTGCAGCCCGGCCGCGGTGTCCATCGTGGCTGCCAGCGACTCCGCTCGGGCGGTGTGATGGCCTTGCATGGCGTCGTAGTCCTCATCGTCGACGCCAGGAACCACTTCCGCCTCAAGAGGTGCGACGACTAGCAATCGCTGCAGCTCGTCGTCGGCGACCGCGGCGGCAGCCACCGCGCTGCCGGCCGCACTGGCGTCGGCGAGCGTGCGGGGTCCAGGCGGTGAGTAGGAGAGCGTCGCGTCGGCAGCCGCGCGGCGTACGGCGACAGGTAACCGGTCCCAGCGGCTGGCCAGGGCCGCGTCAACTTCCTGGGCGGCTCGGTCGAGCACGGCCACCGCGTCTGCAGGGAGCGGTCCCTCCATGCGCGGTAGCCCGCGGAGCCCGATCGCCCGCAACTCACGCGGCAGCGAGGCGAGGGCATCGGCGATGTCGCTGGGACCGTCGTCCGCGACGGCATCCAGCAACCGGCTGGCCTCAGCGACGGCGCGCAGCAGATCCTCTTCGACGTCGGCTGTTGCTGGCAACACGTACGACGTCATCACCATTGTGTCGGCGGCTTCGACCGTACCCATGTCGGTGCCTTCGGCGACCATTGTCAGGAACGGTTTCAGCGCCCGCCAAGCGACCCGCGCGGCCGAGGCGTTGTCACCGATTCGCGTTCCGATCCAGGATGCGACGACGTCGAGAATGACCCGCCTGCGGCGCAGCGCGTCGTCCCAAACTCCGCCTGCGACATCCCCGCGGCCGATGCCGGCGATGTTGTCCAGATGGACCAGCAGTGAGTCGAGCTCGCGAGCTGATACCTGCGGCTCGATCAGGTAGGCGACGTCGAGCAGCCACTGCACTGCGAGTGCTGGGTCGGCCTGAGCGACACGTTCGCCGAGAGTTCCTGCGGCGGAGGCGAGCCGCGCCAGTTCGCCGGCATGATGCCGCTTGGGGTCGAGGCCCGCGAACAGACCGGGCGGAGTGGCCGGTGGCCACCGATCGACGAGCCTGGTGCGCAGGTCGGCCAGTAGACGTGGTTGGGCTGGCGCGACGCTCTGCGCAAGCGTGAGCACATCCGTCCACGCGGCCAGGTCCGCGCCGACGGGGAGCAGGTCGAGGACGGCGCGATGCAGCAATCCGAGGGCGGCGCGGTCGTTCAGCTCGAGCGCGGCTTGCGCGAGCACTGAAAGTTGCGCCCCCAGTCGGGGAATCCGCACCTCCGTAGTCATGCGTTCTTGGCCTGTCGGCACGGCGCCGATACCGAGCGCACCGGCGGAGCCGGTGTAGTCGGCCGGCACCGCGTCCGCGCCCAGAGCCTTGAGTGCGGCGCTCAGGTCCAGCCGCACCCGGCCGGTTGCGGCAAGGGCGTCGGCTACCAGCACGACGGCTACTGCGTCCGGGCGCAGCACATACGGCGGACCGTCGGCGAGACCGTTGTCGGTGAGATCGGCAAGAAGGGCATCGATTTCGTGTGGCTGGGGTGGTAGTCCGGTGATCGCGGTGGCGAGCTTCGCGGCATCGGTGCCACTGTCCGCGCTGGTGAGCGCAGCGAGCGCGACGGCGGCAGCGCGGTGCCGGTCGTCGTCGGTCGGGATCAGTCGACGCGTAACTAGCCGCCGCATGAGGTTGGCAACGTCGGTCCAGCCGTAGCTGCCCTTTGCCGCAGCCTCGTTGGCCATCGCGTGTGCAATCAGGGGATTGCCACGCGCGAGCGCGATGACGTACGTGGAAAACGTCGCATCGTTGATGCCGTGACCGCGGACTATCTCGTCGATGTCCTCGCGGTCCAGCGTGCCCAGCCCGAGCCGTCCGGTCGGCTGGTCGCCCAGTCCCGCTTGGTCGAGGGTACGGTCCGCGTAGCCGCCCCGCATCGTCAAGATGACGGAGACCTTGTCGTAGCGCGGGTCGTTGAACAGCGCTGGCAGGCCGGTGAGGTCACGGGCGCGGTGAGCGTCGTCCACGATCAGCACCGCCGGCTCGTCGACCGGGAGGTCGACGAGCGATTCTGGGGTTACCGCGACACCGGACCCCGCCACCAACGTCGTGCCGTGAACCGTCGCGGCTTCGATCGCCGAGCGGGTCTTACCCACGCCCCCTGCACCCTCGATGACCAGCAGCCGCGGGCCGCCTTGGACCGATGAAGCGAGCATCCGCGCCAACTCGCCCATCTCGTCGCCACGAGCGACGAGCGGCGCGTCGAATCCGTCGATGCGGGCAGCGAGACGCTCGCGGGCCGTCGCCGCCGTCTGGAGCGTCCGGGGAGCCCGGGGCCGAACATGCAGCTCGCGTTCCGCTACCGAGTGGAGTGCGTCGGACCGCAATGCTTGGTCGAGCTCGTTGACGTCGAAGATCTCGAGCTCGATTCCGGTGGTCTCCTTGATGAGCTTCTTGTACTTCTCCTGGGTCTCCTGCTTGGTCGAGCTGGTGGTGACGAAGATCCCGCGCTTCGGCCGCTTGGCCGCAGGGAGAGAGGTGTAGTCCTTGAAGTCGCGCTGGAGCTTGGTTGTCCACGGCTTCTCGTAGCTGACGGCGAGAACGGTTTCGTCGTGGTCGCCGAACAGTGGTCGGTCGAATCCGTCGCGGTTGAGATCGCCGGTCGGTCCCGTGATGCGCAGTTGCGGGTGTCGCGTTTGCAGGACGGCGACGGCTACGCGCTCGAGGGTGGTGGCGTCGGTCAGCTCGCCCAGGGCGGCGCGCGGCGTGTCGTACACGGCTGCACCCTTCCGCCTACGGTTCGCGGTGACTCCCGATCGTAGGTCGACCGCCCTGTGCATGCGGCGCTCCGACGAGCCAGCGACGGCAGAGTCGACCGGGAGCACGAGGTGGTTGACTCCGCGGCGGCAGTTGGCTTCAGTGAGCCAGCGCCGCGGGCCGCGCGATTTTGCGGAGCCGCCCCTCCAGCGTCAAGGGCGCCCGCTTCGCGAGCGTCGCTACGCGACCGCCTGCGGCGGCCCTTGACCCCGGAGCCTCTGCGGCCCCTAACGGGCAGGAAGAGCGGGCAGGGGCAGACCCTGCCCGCCGGATGCGCGGCCCGCGACGCCTCGGTTCGGCCCCCGTGACGTCGGGACGGGCGAGTTGCCGCAAGTTGCGCGGCCATCCACCAACTGTCGTGATTGGGGTCATGGAAGGCTGATGATTGCTCGTCGATGAGGGAGGTGGCCGATGGTCCTGAGCGACACCACCACTTCAGCGCCGGAGCCAGATGCAGATACAAGCGACCCAGACGCACTGTTGCAGATCCCGCTCCGAGAGACCGCCGCGCTTATCTCCACACTCGACGCGTTGATAATTGCTCTGGACGCCGCCCCCGCAGCAGCCGCCGCACTTGGCGAAGCACTTCCAAGTCTTGGCGAGCCCGGCGTCGCCCAGTTACCCGAGGTCGGACGGGTGACCGACGCAGAGGGTCTTCGGTTGCAGCTCCATCGACTCCACGCTCGACTCAACGAGCGCATGCCAACCCCCGAGCCGGTGCCGGCGCCGCCCCCGGTCACCCAACCGTCCAACACCCAAATCCCGACTCGCAAGGCCTCACGCAGCGCCGCCGTCGTGAACGATGAATTGGCCGACGCATTTGTCTGGTGGGACGACATCACCGACGCGGATGTGGATGGGTATCTTGCGGTACTCGAGGCTGCGGAGAACGAACGACCGCTCCAACGACATCTCGCCGCTAACCCACACTTGCTGGTGCAGCATCTGCGCGGTGGCGGCGGTCGATGGGTGCTGTCGCAAAAGCGCCTTGGCAGTGAATACGTCACCGACTTCGTCGTCGGTGAACGAGATTCGGGCGGTTTCTCGTGGACGTTCGTCGAGTTGCAGAGCCCGCGCGCCGCGCTGTACGTCCCATCGTCGGGTCGCATGAGCGAACAGTTCGACGAAGGCATCCGTCAGATTCTGGACTGGAGGCGCTGGCTGCGAGACAACCTCGACTACGCCCAACGACCACGAGTGCGCAACGGCCTCGGGCTTGAAAATGTGTCTCCTCAGGGCCGGGGACTCCTGTTGATCGGGCGGGCAGACGACCTCAACGACGATGATCGTGAGCGTCGCAGACAACTCACCGAGGAACACAACATCGACATCCATACCTATGACTGGGTCGTTCGCGAGGCAGCCGCACGGATCAGGGAACTCGCCGCGCGCCGCAGTTAGTCGCGCCGGCGCGCCGGCTTCATGAACCGCGCCGCAACACAAATGCGGCGCCGGTCTGCGGTCACATTGCGGTCACATGTGGGCGCGGATCGCCCCGGATGGAGCCGGACCAGCCGAGAGCCGATTTCGCAAAACCGCAGGTCAGGCGGGTTGTCACCTACTACCCCGTACTGTCTCGGATGGCGGTCAGAGCCCTGCTAATGCGGTTGGGGCTTGTCGCCAGAGGGTCTCCAAGAACCCGACCTCCGCGCGGTTTGCCTTGAAGCGGGCGCCGGCTTGGTAGCCGGCCCCGGCCTCGGGCCTTATACGTCCAGATATGGTCGTTTCTCGTGGCCAGTGGGAGAAACCTTCGTACTCGGGACTGGCTCGGGATTCGCGGCGCCGGTCGACGGCTTGCCAGCCCGATCATGGCATTGGCCGTTGCTTCCGGCTGCCTCGCGGCGTGTTCGTCGTCCGGCAGTTCGGCAGCCTCAGGCGCCGGCCCCGCGACTCCATCAGCCACAGTGCCGTCGTCCGTCGTCGTCGCGGTACGGGCGTCCTGGACCCGCGCGTTCGACGTCGGGCGTTCGCCGTCGCTGAGGGCGAAGTCCATTCAAGGGGGCGCCCGGCTTCTGCCGTGGTTGCGTCGTCAGGCTCATTCATCGGCCTGGTCTGGAACTCGCGCGATAGTAAGCAACGTTGCTATGACGGATGCAAGTCATGCGACGGTCGGTTACCGGCTAGTCCGAGGTGACCGGACGATCGTGTCTGCCGGAGGAGCGGCGGTGCTCGTTCACGGCAACTGGCTTGTCGCGACGAGCACGGTGTGTTCCCTTTCAATCATTCGCGGGGACCGAGCGCCGGGCTGCTAGCAGTTCCTGGCGGAGGAGTGGCATCCTCCGTTCGGTCATCCGTTTGACCCAGATGGATCGTTTCGATGATCGACATCGTCAATGTCCATCCGTGCTGCGCCGCCGTTGCTAGGTTCCCGCCGTCAATCAATCCGGTTCTGGTGGGGGTTGAACGGTCGTGCCCGAATTCACAGCGTCCCGGAACAGCATGTGGACAAGGCTGCTCGTCGCCTGCCTGGTTGTCCTCGGGCTGCTGCCCGTCGTCGTCGCTCGAACCGGTGCGCAGGCCGCGGCGCCGATCCAGGCGCACCAGGGCCAGTTCTTTCCGCTGACGCCGGCGCGCGTCCTCAACACCAGTACCGGGCTCGGAGTCGTCGGCGGCGTTTCCGGAACGATCGGCGCCGGCGCGACGAAGAACGTCAATGTCCTGGGTGCGGGCGGCGTGCCCTCTTCTGGTGTCTCAGCCGTGGTCCTGTCGCTCTCGGTTGTCTCCCCGTCAACAACAACGGCAGAAACGGTCTGGCCGGCTGGCGCGACGCGCCCGACGATTTCGTCGTTGTCCGCGCCGCATGCTCAGGTGACCGGCACGGTCACGTCTGCGCTCGGCACGAGTGGGCAGATCAGCATCTACAACAGCGCCGGCACCGCGACGCTGTACGGCGACGTTGTTGGTTACTACACCGACGGCACCGCAACTACTGCCGGGAGCACTTACGTTCCCGTCACCCAGTCACGCATCCTGGATACAGCCGCCGGTGTAGGTCACACGGGAAAGATCGCCTCGAACTCGAGCTTTGACCTCACAGTGACCGGGACGGGCGGGGTCCCATCGTCGGGGATAACCGCCGTCGCGGTCGTGCTCACGGCTGTCAAACCATCCGCCACGGAACTATTCACCGTCTACCCAACGGGTGTCACCCGGCCATCGACCCTCACTTTGTCCACGACCTCAAACGTCGAGATCAGCACCACCGTTGTCTCAGCCGTCAGCAGCGCCGGTCAGATCACCATCTACAACAGCACCGGCAGCACGGACCTGTACGGCGACGTCGTTGGCTACTGGCAGGCACTTACGGCGACGGCCCAAGGAAGCGCGTACAGCGCGGTCACCCCCACCCGAATAATGAGCACCACGACGGCGCTTGGCGCTGGCGCCACACTCAACCTCACTGTGAACGGCACGGCCGGTGTGCCGAGCACAGGCGTATCGGCGGTCTGGCTTTACCTCACCGCGGTTGCCCCATCGGCCGCGAACACCGTGACGCAGTACCCAACTGGCAGCACCCGGCCCACCACCGCCACGGTCACCTCGACGACGAACATCACACGGACCAACCTTGTCGCCGCGGTGCCTGGGACCAACGGACAGATCACCATCTACAACAGCGCTGGCAACACCAACCTCTATGTCGACGTCATCGGCTACACCGCAACCGCGTTGGCACCTGCGACGCCCGCAGCGCCGACCGCAAATCCGGGCAGCCAGCAGGCGAGTGTGAGTTGGGCGCCGCCGAACGACAACGGCGCCGCCATCATTAGCTATCTGCTGACCGCCACGCCGGGCGGCGCTACCGCGACGATCGACGGCGCCCTCACCACGGGGACCGTCACCGGCCTGACCAACGGCACCACCTACACGTTCACAGTGAAGGCCACAAACGCGGCGGGCAGCAGCCCTGCGTCACCTGCATCCGCAGCGGTCCTCGTCGCCGGGTCGCCCGCTTCGCCTACCAACGTCAGCGCCGTCGCCGGCGACGCACGAGCTGTCGTGTCCTGGACGGCTCCCGCCAACACCGGCGGTATCGCGCTCACCGGCTACACGGTCACGTCCAGTCCGGGCGGAGTCACCGCGACCGCCGGCGCTTCGGCATCTTCCGCAACGGTGACCGGCCTCACCAACGGAACGGCCTACACCTTCACGGTTCACGCGACCAACTCCGTGGCCAGCAGCGCTGAGTCCACACCCTCCAGTGCGGTGACTCCAGCCGGCCCGCCAGGCGCTCCGACCAATGTCACGGCAACAGCAAGCAGCGAGAGTGCAGTCATCTCCTGGACAGCCCCGCCCAATGGCGGTTCACCTCTCACCAGCTACATCGTGGCCGCCACACCGGGCGGATCCACTGTCAGCGCAGGTGCTTCAGACACCACCGCGACCATGACCAGTCTCACCAACGGCACTGCCTATACATTCACCGTCACCGCCTCGAACAGCGCTGGATCTGGACCTGCCTCGTCACCGTCAAACTCAGTAACTCCGCAGGCCTTTCCGGGAGACGTCACGACCGCGATCTCGACGGGTTCTGTGACGTCGGTGGCGGGATCTGGGGCGGCGGCGACGTCGGCGGGGACGGGGTCGTCGGCGTCGTTCAACACGCCGCGGGGTGTGGTGGTGGTTGGTGGGG
>Ga0070679_100000647_pt1 | contig 29674 bp, 22 predicted proteins | sample KBSC63BmetaG_FD_65652 | JGI IMG/M metagenome (GOLD analysis project Ga0070679, IMG submission 65652) | Corn rhizosphere microbial communities from Kellogg Biological Station, Michigan, USA - KBS C6-3B metaG | ecosystem: Host-associated > Plants > Roots > Rhizosphere | place: USA: Michigan... | reverse complement strand
GCGGCCCGAGCTTTATCGTGCATCCGTCTGATACCGCGCCGGCGCTGGTGGCGCTGGACGCGAAATTCCGCATTGTGGGAGCCTCGGGCGAGCGGACGATCGCCGCGGCCGATTTCTTCAAGTTGCCCACCGTAAACCCCGCGCGAGAGAACGTTTTGGCGAATGATGAGGTGCTGGCCGAGATTCATTTGCCCGCGGCTAAGGCGGGCGCTCGCAGCACCTATCACAAGGAGATGGATCGCGAGTCCTGGACGCACGCGGTGGTCAGCGTCGCCGTGGTGATGGAGATGGACGGCCAGGTCTGCAGGGCGGCTCGAGTGGTGATAGGTGGAGTGGCCCCGATCCCCTGGCGAGTCCCGAAGGTCGAAGCGATGCTTGCGGGAAAGCGCATCACGCCCGGGCTGGCTGCGCAGGCCGGAGCCGTGGCTGTCGAGGGCGCCCGTCCCCTCGCAAAAAATCAATACAAAGTTCCGCTGACTCAGGCTGTGGTGAAGCAGACGCTCGCGGGGCTGGCTGGTTAGCAGCGGGTGGAGCGCACGCAGGTTGGAATCGTGGGGGCCGGACCCGCCGGGCTCATTCTTTCGCACCTCCTGCACCTGGAAGGGATCGATTCCGTCGTCCTTGAGGTGCACACGCAAAAGCACATAGAGGAGCGCGTTCGCGCGGGAGTGCTCGAGCAGGGAACTGTCGAACTGCTTACCGAAATAGGCGTCGGAGACCGCCTCAAACGTGAAGGGCTGGTTCACCACGGCGTCGAGTTTCGCTTCCAGGGCCAGGGCCATCACATCGATTTCCAGTCTCTGGTGGGGCGCTCGATCACTATCTATGCCCAGCAGGAAGTGGTCAAAGATCTCGTGAAAGCCCGCCTGGCGTCCGGTGCGCAGATCGTGTTCGAGGCGAAAGATGCCAGCGTTCACGATCTCACATCGACGTCGCCCAAGATCCGCTATCGCAAGGACGGCGCGGAGCATGAGCTGGCCTGCGACTTCATCGCGGGCTGCGACGGATTTCACGGCGTCTGCCGGGCATCGATTGAAAAGAGTCTGACGATGTATGAACGGACGTACCCGTTCGCCTGGCTCGGCATTCTGGCGCAGGCGCCTCCGTCTTCAAGAGAATTGATCTACGCGAATCATGAGCTGGGCTTTGCGCTGCTGAGTATGCGGTCACCGGAGATCTCGCGCTTGTACATTCAGTGCGACCCGGACGAAGATATCGCCAACTGGCCCGACGCCCGCATATGGGAGCAGCTGCATCTGCGGTTCGCAACGCGCGACGGCAAGTGGGAACTCTCGGAAGGGCCGGTGATCCAGAAAAACATTGCCGAAATGCGCAGTTTCGTGGCGGATCCGATGCAGTACGGCCGGTTGTTCCTGGCCGGCGACGCGGCGCATATCGTCCCGCCGACCGGAGCGAAGGGGCTAAACCTGGCCGCGACGGATGCTCGGGTTCTCGCCCGGGCTCTAGCCGACTTTTATGGCTCCGGCAGCACCGACGTGATGGACCGGTATTCAGAAATCTGCCTGCGGCGCTGCTGGAAAGTCCAGCATTTCTCCTGGTGGATGACGTCGATGCTTCACCGCATTCCGGGTGAGAGCGCGTTCGACCGGCGGCGGCAACTCGCGGAGTTGGACTACGTCACAAGTTCTCGTGCCGCTTCGACGGCGCTCGCGGAACACTACACCGGCTTGCCGTTTACCATGTAAGAATGCCGGGCGAGGTCTTGATCATTGGCGGCGGATTGATCGGCAGCTCCAGCGCTTGGCGGTTGGCGCAGAGAGGCGCTCGCGTCACTCTTGCCGACGCCGGAAATCTGGGGGGCGAAGCAAGTCCCGCTGGGGCCGGAATGCTCTCGCCCGAAGCGGAATTCGACACGCCGTCGGTATGGCTCGATCTTGGTCTTGAGAGCATGCGCCTCTATCCGTCGTTCGTCGACGAGCTGCAGGCGGAGACCGGAATCGACGTCGACTTTCAAATGTTTCACCCGGATGACGGGATAGTCGATCCTGCTGCTCTTTTGCGGGCTCTGCGCAGTGCCTGCGAGAAACGCAAAGTCCGCATCACCCCGGAGCGGGTGACGGCCGTTGACCCGCGCGACTATAATGCCGTGATCATCGCAGCGGGTGCATGGTCGGGATACGTTCACGTGAAGCCCAACGTGACTCTTCCCGCGGTCGTTCCCATCAAGGGTCACTTAATCGGATTCCAGCTGGAGCCCGGCGCATTGGGGCCCACACGCCGCCAGGGTGAAACTTATGTACTGCAGCGATCCAGCGGATTCTTAATAGCCGGATCGAACGAACAGGATATTGGCTTCGACTGCGCCGTGGACATAACGATCTGCCGGGACATCCATCGCCGTGCGGCGCAATTATTTCCGCCGCTGGAACACTCGATGCCAGTAAAGCGCTGGATCGGATTCCGGCCGCGCTCAGCGAGCGGAGTTCCGCACATCGGCCAAGTGGAAGGCGTCAACGTATGGCTGGCGTATGGGCATTATCGCAACGGAATCCTGCTGACTCCGGTCACCGCCCAGCGCATCGCCGAGCAAATAAGTGACGCGATGCCAATCGTCTGATAGCGGTCTAGCGCAGCCCGAACGTGTACAGCGCATTGCCGGCCTGAATGCTGATGTATTGCTTACCGTTCAACTGGTAGCTCATAGGTCCGGCGGAGACCGATGGTCCGAGGTTCGTCTCCCACAGCAGTTTACCGTCGCGCGCGTCCAGAGCCACGAACTGCCCGTCGCGTCCACCGCCGAACAGCACATTCGACGCAGTGGTGAGGATTCCACCCTCGGTGGAAGGCGCAGATAAGCGGAAAGACCATTTTTTATCGCCGGTCTTCGGATCCATGGCCACGATGGCGCTATAAACGTCATCCGTGGTGGCGCCCCCGCGCGGGAAGGTGCCCGTAAAGCTCTGGCCGTCGTGGAACTCGGGCGGCTCCTCGCCCTTTACGTAGGTGCTGGAGCTGTTCTCCCAGGCTGGAATATAGAAAAGTCCGGTGGCCGGGCTGTAGGACGGGTTGTACCAGTTGGTCCCACCCTGGTTGCCGGGATAGACCAAAGTCCCTTCCTTGGTGGGCACGATGCCGGGAGCTGCCATGGGGCGCCCTTTCTCGTCGAAACCCGTGGCCCAGTTCACTTTGGTGAACGGCTTGCCCATGATGAATTTGCCGTCAGTCCGATCCAGCACGTAGAACATGCCGTTGCGATTGGCCCACAGCATGACCTTGCGCGGCCGCCCTTGAATCTGGACGTCCGCCAGCACGGGGACCTGCGTCGCATCCCAGTCGAATTCGTTGTGCGGCGAAAATTGATAGTGCCACTTCAGTTTGCCCGTATCGGCATCCAGCGCGACCACCGAGGAGCTGTAGAGGTTATCGCCCAGCCGCGCGTCGCCATTCCAATCCGGGCCGGCATTGCCGGTGCCCCACATGGTGAGATTCGTGTCGGGATCGTAGGAACCCGTTACCCAGATCGGCGCGCCGCCGTGCAGGTAGGAATCGTTGGGCTTGCCGTCTTTGCCCAGCCAGGTTTCATAGCCTGGTTCGCCGGGTCCGGGGACTGTGTTGAAGCGCCATACTTCCTTGCCGGTATTCGCGTCGTAGGCCACGATGAAGCCACGGATTCCGTGCTCGCCGCCGGCGACTCCGGTAATCACTTTGTCCTTCACCACCAGCGGGGCGACGGTCATGGAGTACTGCTGCTTGTAATCGGCGACGTCCGTCTTCCATAGTTCCTTCCCGGTCTTGGCGTTGATCGCGATCATCTGCGCATCGAGAGTCGCGAGAAATAGTTTGTCGCCTAAAATCGCCACGCCGCGAGTCAGGTTGCCGCAGCAAGGATTTACGGTCCCCGCGGCGGGCTTGTGGAAGTAGGTCCAGATGGTCTTGCCGGTGGCCGCGTCGAGCGCGATCACATCATTGGGGCTCTGGATGGTGTACATAACGCCATCCACCACCAGGGGCGTGTTCTCCTGCTTGTCCAAGGTGCGCGTCTGAAACACCCACTTGAGCGTCAGATCCTTGGCATTGGCTGGCGTGATCTGGGTGAGCGGCGTGTGGCGCTGGCTCATAGTACCGCCCGAGTAGCTCAGCCAGTTCTGCGGTTCCTGGCTGGCTTTGAGGATCCGCTCGAAAGGAACGTTGGTCACCGGAGCTTCGCGGTTCACGGGGCCGCCGCGGCCTTGAGCGAACATCAAACCTGTCAACGAAACAAACGCAACGACGCACTTGGTCATAAAAACCTCACCTCTGTTTTGGGACACCCTGCCGCCGGTTATCTTAACACAGCCCCGGTTGTCTGAGCTCACGGCTAGACGGGCCCTAGTGCCGTTGTGCGCGCACCTTCGGCGCTGCGATTCGAACTTCTTCCGCGATGGCTCGCGCCAATTCCCGCTGCACGGCAAAAGGGTCACGGGTTCCGCGCTCATACTCGCCGGCCCACTCCTTCCAGCCGCGCTCAGGATTGATGAGCAGCGCCGCAATTCGGCGCTGGTCCTGATCCTGCCGTACGGAGACTTCCAGCACGGCCTCCACTCCCAGATCCTTGGCGATCCGGCCCGGAGCAATCTCCGCCGGCCCCATGCGCGTCCGATATTCAGCTACCACCGGCCAGGCGACCACTCGTACTCCGGGGTTCTTTGAAAGCTCCATGGATACAGCTTCCGCGAGGCCGTCCGCAAACTCTGCGTTTCCGGAATCGGAAGAGGGAATCGCCGCGATGGTCACGACTTCGGCCCCCGCCGATGTCTGACTTCGCATCAACAGGAGCACAGCGGCAACCACGCCGATCACCATGATGCCGGCGGCCGCGAGCCACTTCAACCGCTGCGCTCCTGCGGGTAGTACGGCGGCCGGAGTCGCCTCAAAAGTGGGAGCGTAGCTGCCCTTCCGGAACACGATCCGCACCGAATCGCCCTGGCCTCCACCCTCGTAATACTCCTGGAGCTTGCTTCGCAGACGGCCTGCTTCCACGCGAACAATCGGGTCCATGCGAGGGTCGAAGTCTTGGCCTCGATCGAACACCTCGACGCCGAGCAGATACTCCTTCAGCTCGGAACCACCACCTGCTAAAGTCTTCTCCACCGCGTACCTCAGGAATCGGCTCAGGCGTGTCGCATTCAAGAACTCCGGAGCAGCCAGAACGCGATCGAGCGCGGCACGCACCTGTTCTTCGGGTAACACCGTACTCACTGTCCCAGACTCGCCTCCTAAATTCAACATAAGTTACGGTTTGTTACCGTAACATCACCCCCGGTTACTGGTGAGCGGCGGCCTCCGAGGCGCAAGCTGGCGATCAGGAGGTGCATACAATGCACAAAGCATTACAACTCGTCGTTCTGACAACCGGACTGGCCGCCTCGGCCTTGGCCGGTCCCACGCTGGCATGTCACGAATGGGTGTCCACGCCCGGATCCGTTTTCGAGACTCTCGACCCGTTACGCACCCTGGCAATGGGTGCGTACGACTCGGCAAAAAAAGAAGCTGTCCGGGCCAAGCTGGTGCAACTGCGCGCCGAGATCAAGCCGGACGATCCGGTGTCCCTGCTTAAAGCCGGCTATTGGGCGGAGGTACTGCATGCGATCGGCGTGTCACCCGACACTGATGGTCCCGAGCTGATGCTGCGCGCGCTCGCGCTACGGCCCAACGACGCGGAGTATGAGTTCATGGCGGCGTTGGCGTATTTTGATCATGACACCGCTACGTTCCAGGGGCATTGGGATCGCGCCCAGCAATTGGCCAAGCCCGGGACAGCCGTAACAAAGAACCTAGAATTGTTCAGGAAAATTCTAGCCGAGAGGCAGGTTTAAGCCACTTCCGCCAAAACGTACGGTCCCTCCGGAACCACGGCGATCCGGCTGCTCTCTGGCAACTCCGCAAACAGCGCCTTAACGGCTTCGGAGGGATCTCGGAAGCCCGGTCCCCACAACCCTCGGATGAATTGCTCCGGCACGCCCGGAACGCAGTACGACACCTTGGCCTTCTGCGTCGCCAGCGCGAGCTTTTCGAGCTGCCACTGGTCTATCGTGACCGGCACGCCTTCGATCGATCGCAGGAATTCCGTATCGGAGGTATGCTCGCAGACCATGCGGGTGAATTCCGGCGCGCCCACGCCTTCATCGCAAGCCCCGAACAGAAGAATGTTGCCGCCTTGCCGCACGATCTGGGAAGCGGCCGTGATCCCCTTGATGCTCTGGTAAAACGTCATGTCGAGCGGAAATCCCGCGCCGGTAGTGATCACGGCGTCGAACGGTTTGTCGACCGTCTGCATGAGCGCCTTTGAAACCCACTGAACACCGGTGCGATGCGCCGCTATGGGTTCGCCGGCAAACACCGCGGCGATTTTCCTATCGCGAGTGAGCGAAACGTCGACAATGAAATCATGCCGCGCCATGCGGGCGATTTCGAGCAGCTCGGCATGCAGAGGGTTATCGTCGATTGATCCTTCGCGCGCCCGCGGATCGCGCATGAAGCGCGAGCTGTGCAACTCCTTGATGGTCGCCTCCGCGGCCAAGCCGGGCGCAACCAGCTTGCGGCCTCCCGAAAATCCGAGCATCAGATGCGGCTCGATAAACCCGAGCGAAAGATGGAGATCCGCGCCGATAAAGCGCTCGTCGACGAACACCGGCGTGCCCGATTGGGTAGTACCGATGCGGCGATGCTGGGCGGCATTGCGCGCGTCGTGGTTCAGAACTTCGAAATTCGAGGCCGTCTCTTCGCCCACGATGTGCCGGATCTCAGCTGGTGTCGCTGCGCGGTGCAGTCCCGTCGCGATCAGGATACGGATGCCTTCCTTCGGAATGCCGGCGGCCTGCAAACGCCGCAGGAGTGGCGGCAGAACCACGGGATTCGGAGCAGGTCGCGTGATATCGCATACGGATATCGCCGCCGTGTGCTTTCCGGCTGCGAGCGTCGCGAGCGACGGCCCGGCGACCGGACGATCGAGTGCAGATTCGATCGACGCTACCGGATCCGCCAGCGCCGCGATCGAAGGGCACTGAAGAAAGCTGTATTCGTGCGAATCAGGAAGGTCGATCTCAAGGCCCGTACGGCCAAAGGCAAGCTGCGCGCGCATCAACCTAAATCTAACATCAGGCGTTCACGTCGATCACCAACCGGCCCCGAATCTGGCCTGCCAGAATTTTCTCGCCCAGCTCGAACACTTTCCCCAGAGGCGCGACATCGGTCAGGGAATCCACCAGTTTCACAGGCAGATCCTGAGCCAGCCGCGACCAGATCTCCAGGCGCAGCGCCTTTGACGCCTTCGACGAATCGATTCCCAGGAGGTTCGCGCCGCGCAGGATGAACGGGAAAACCGTTGTGTTGAGCGCAGCGCCGCCCGCCAGCCCGCATGCCGCGACGCTCCCGTGCTGGGCCAGGGATCGCAGGATCGCCGCCAGCGTGTCGCCGCCCACTGAATCGATTGCCGCCGCCCACCGTTCGCCATCCAACGGGCGTTTGGAAGGAGCAGCCAGTGTCGTTCGGCTCATGATTTCCGTGGCGCCCAGGCCGCGTAGATATGGGTGCAACTCCGGCCTGCCCGTGGAAGCCACAACTCTGTACCCGAGGCTAGCCAGCAGTGCGATCGCCAGGCTGCCGACCCCGCCGGCCGCGCCAGTGACCAGTACTTCGCGGCCTTCCGGCTTCAGTCCGTGTTTTTCGAGCGCCAGCAGGCTCTGCATCGCGGTGAAGCCAGCCGTTCCGATCCCCATGGCTTGAACCAGAGTCATTCCCTGAGGCAGAGGAACAATGTGTTCAGCGTTCAATCGCGCCAGTTGCGCGTACCCACCCCACATGGTTTCCGAAGTTCCGCATCCGGTCACCACGACTTCATCGCCAGGCCGGAAGTCAGGCGAGGATGATTCTTCCACGGTCCCCGCGAAATCGACGCCTGGAACCATCGGAAAATTGCGGATCACGCCCGGCCTGCCGGTGACGGCCAGACCGTCCTTGTAGTTCAGGCTGGAATAGGCAATCCGGATTAAAACCTCTCCCGGCGGAAGCGCCGATCGGTCCAGCTTTTGAATGGAGGCCGAAGTCTTTCCATTCTCTTGGGTAACTAGAATCGCCGTGAAGGTCGTCACTGTGGGTATCATAGTCTGTTTAAGATCATGACCGTTTAGATGCAACCACACCCAAGTTCCTCCCGGCCCTACCTGCCTATCCTCCTGATCCTGTTCATGGGAAGCGGCTGCGCTGCATTGATTTACGAGATCGTCTGGTTCCAGCTGCTGCAGTTGGCCATCGGTTCCTCCGCGGTTTCCCTGGGCGCGCTGCTGGGGACTTTCATGGGCGGGATGTGCCTGGGCAGCATCCTGCTTCCCAAGAAAATTTCGATGCGGCATCATCCGCTGCGCGTATACGCCTATCTCGAACTGGGGATCGGCGTGCTGGGCCTGCTGGTGCTATGGCTGATTCCGGTTCTGGATCGCGTCTATGCCGCCGTCGCCAGCATCGGCCTGCAGGGTGTCTTTCTGCGAGCCGTAGTAGCGGCCATCTGTCTGCTGCCGCCTACGCTTCTGATGGGGGCATCGCTCCCGGCCATCGCGCGCTGGATCGAGACCACTCCCAGCGGCATTTCCTGGCTCGGATTCTTTTACGGCGGAAATATCGCCGGAGCGGTGTTGGGGTCCCTGGTCGCCGGATTCTATCTGCTGCGGGTGTACGACATGGCGTTTACAACATACACCGCCGTGTTCATCAACGCGGCCGTGGGTTGCATCGCACTGCTGCTGGCCCGATCGGCGGATTACAGACCGCCCCAGGCGGCTGCTTCTCCGGGACCGGTGCGATCGAACGAAGCGAATATCGTCTATCTGGTGATCGGAATCTCGGGCCTGTGTGCGCTGGGCGCCGAAGTCGTCTGGACCCGGCTCCTGGCGACCATGATGGGCGCGACGGTATACACCTTCTCGATAATTCTCGCCGTGTTTCTGGTCGGATTGGGTATCGGCAGCAGTGTGGGGGCCTTGCTGGCGAGATCGATCGCGCGGCCACGCGCGGCGCTGGGGCTGTGCCAATTCCTGGCGGCAGCGGGCGTCGGGTGGACGGCGTACATGCTGGCCGATTCCATCCCCTATTGGCCCGTGAACCCGATTCTTTCCAGCAGTCCGTGGTTCACCTTCCAGATCGACCTGGTTCGCACTTTATGGGCCGTGCTGCCGGCCACGCTCATGTGGGGCGCGAGCTTTCCGCTGGCGCTGGCGGCGGTGGCTGCTCCGGGCGAAGACCCCGGGCGGCTGGCGGGGGAAACCTACGCGGCGAATACAGTAGGTGCGATTGTCGGGGCGCTCGCGTTCAGCATAGTGATCATCCCTCTGGCGGGAACCAGGAACGCCGAGCGAATCCTGATGACCATCTCAGCCGTCGGGGCGATGATGGCGCTGGTGTATCTCGGGAAGAAGTTTGCTGGATGGCTGCTAGCCGGTTGCTTCGTAATTTCTTTCCTGATCCGCACCGTCGACGACGTGCCCTGGCTGTCGCTGGCCTACGGCCGCCGCGCGATTACCACCACCGATGCCGGCCAGCCGCTGTATATCGGCGAAGGAAGGAATTCCTCCATCGTGATTTCGCAGCTTCCCAGCGGCCAGCGTTACTTTCACGTCAGCGGGAAAGTGGAGGCTTCCACGGAACCGTTCGATATGCGCCTGCAGCGCATGCTGGGGCACCTTTCCGCGCTGGTCGATAAAGATCCCCGCTCGGTTCTCATTGTAGGGTTCGGGGCAGGCGTTACCGCGGGATCGTTCACGACTTATCCCGATATCGGGAGGATAGTCATCTGCGAGATCGAGAAACTGATTCCGCCGGCGGCCACGCAGTATTTTGGCAACGAGAACTACCATGTGATGAACGATCCCCGCACGGACATTCACTACGACGATGCGCGTCACTTCGTGCTGACCACTTCAGAGCAGTTCGACATCATCACGTCGGATCCGATTCATCCCTGGGTGAAGGGCGCCGCGACACTATACTCGAAAGAATATTTCGAGGAGTGCAAGCGGCACCTGAAGCCGGGCGGCGTGGTGACGCAATGGGTACCGCTTTATGAGAGCGATCCGGACACGGTGAGGAGCGAGATCGCTACCTTCTTCGATGTCTTTCCCAACGGGACTATCTGGGCCAACGACAACAACGGCCAGGGCTACGACGTGGTCCTGCTGGGACAAGTCGAGCCGACCAAGATCGACGTGGACGCGCTGCAGGCTCGCCTGGATCGTCCGGATTATGCGAAAGTGCGCGCGTCGCTCCAACAGGTAGGATTCATGAGCACGTTAAGCCTGCTGGATACCTATCTGGGCCGCGCGTCGGATCTGAAGCCATGGCTGGCAGGCGCCCAGATCAACCGCGATATCGATCTGCGCCTGCAATATCTGGCGGGCATGGGCGTGAATAACTTCAGTGCAACCGCCATCGCCAGCGAGATCGCGGGCCTCCGCCAATTTCCCACGGATCTGTTCACCGGTTCTCCCGAAACGATCGGGGAAGTGCAGGCGTCGATGGTCAAATTCTAGGTTGTCTCGAACAGCAGGCTGGTGCAGGTGACGCCCGCCTCAGCCTTCAGCAGTTCGGAGTTGTCGATCCGCCGCACCTGGAATCCCGAGCGCTCCAGCAAATCGCAAGTTCGCGGGAACGCCGCGGGCAGGAGAACCGTAGCGCCGATCCGCAGCGCATTCGCTCCGCGAGGCTCGTCACCGGGAACGTCGAGAATCTTAAGACTACAGAGAGCGTCCGGATCCATCCAGGCGCGGTTGGCCAGCACGGTATCGTCGCCGATGTAGCAGCAGGCGGTCTTCAGATGCAGGCATCCCCGCACCTCCACCGGCACCACGAAGTATCCCAGCGGATGCAGCATGGCCGCCAGTTGTTGAATGCCCGCGATGTTAGTCCGCCGCGAGTAGCCGACGTACAAAGTCTTGCCGACACGCATCACGTCGCCGCCTTCGAGCGTCCCCGGCTCGACGATGTGGCGCAGCTCCCGGTGCGGTGCCAGCGCCCGTGCTAGTGTCTCGCCCTCGCGGCGGCGCGACACCGCCCCCATGCGGGTGATCACCGCGATCTCATCCAGGACGATAGCCGGATCCTCGACGAAGACCCCGTCCGGCATGTCCGGTCCCGAAGGCAGTATTTCAACGTGTGCCCCGAGTTCCGTCAGACATTCCTGATACTGCGTGTGCTGCTCGACCGCCAGCGCCAGGTCGATCGGCTGGCGATCCAGGAATTCCAGCTCGCAGTTAATAATCGCCGGGCTGACCTCGCGCGTAAGAGCCCGCAGCATTAGTTGCTCGCCCAAACTTCCAGGACCGATTCCCATGTGAACCGGACGAAGCTATAAAGCGAGGATTCCAGCAGCCGTTCGACGTCGCTATGCGAGCCGTAATTGGTGCGATCCGTATCGCTTGCCGCCGGACCGATACCATAGCTCTGGACTCCTTTCGCCCGCAGAAATGCCATATCGGTGGCGCCGGTGAGCATTGTCGGCAGCGTCACGGATCCCGGATAGCGGCGCAGGAGCTCAGCTTCCTGGGTTTTCCAATCGATGGTCTTCCAGTCGATCGTGGCCGCCTGACCAGCCGCGATGGCGCTGAGGAGCACAACGCAGGCTGCGATTCTCATGAGATCCATCATAGGGCTTTGGTCCGGGGTACTCCCGCAGCGGGAAACCGCCATGCACGGCACGAGCATGGCTTTGTTCACCAAGCGGAGCGGCGCCGGCGGGCAGACCGGGCTAGCCCGAAGCTAAAGGAGCACCAGCGGAACAATAACCCCTTGCTACACTGGCCGCATGCTCGCCGATAAGAAAACTCTCACCCTGGCCGTTGCCAAGCGCATTGCCGGCGCCGCTGAACAAGCCGCGATCAAGAACAACTGGAACATGTTTATCGCTATCGTCGACGATGGCGCTAATCTCATGTATCTTGAGCGGATGGACGATTCCCAGCTCGGCAGTCTCGACGTGTCCATCGAGAAAGCGCGCTGCGCGCTGCTGTTCAAACGTCCGACCAAGGCACTGGAGGATGCCGTCTCGGGGGGGCGAGTGGTGGTCATGAAGCTCGCCCATGCCGTGCCGGTCGAGGGGGGTGTGCCGCTGATGGCGGACGGGAAGATCGTCGGGGCCATCGGAATCAGCGGCGCTACGTCCCCTCAGGACGGTATCGTGGCGAAAGCCGGTGCGGACGAGTTACAAAAGATCCTGTCCGGAGCTTAGGAAACAGTTTCACATCAAGGGGCGTCTATTCAACGGGAGATGTTCTTATGTGTGACTATTCTCTTGCGGAAGTCAGAACCCGGCTGGCGGTGGAAGGAGAAGACCTGACCGTCTATCGCTTCCCTACGGGAACTCTTGGATTTACTTCACCCGCCGAACTGCAGCAGCGCCCCGAGCTGCGTGGTTGGCGCTCCTGGTTCAGTCTCCGGCAGGTGCCCTGTGCGGTCTGCATTCCTCCCGGGGCGCAGCTTGCTCTGCGGGATATTCCCTCGCGTTTGCAATCCAGCCTGGGTCTTCGAATGGAAGAGGAAGTGGTCTTCGTCCAGGTCGGTATGGATGCCGGGCGGCATCGCGATGCGGTCCGCTTCGGGAACAATCAGGAACTGTTGTTACAGCGCCTCGCCGAGGGCCAGCGCGCCCGCGTGATATCCATGGGCGGGGACAACGCCGGCGCCGAAGCGGAACTTGCCGGAGCCACGAGCCGGGTTTAAAGATCCCGCACAGCCGCCTCGACACGCCGGGCCAGCGAAGCGTAATCGTCGCCGCCATGGCCGCCACCCAGGCTCAGCGGCACGCCGAACTTGATCCGTGCCCGGCCCGGCTTGGCCATACGCCAAGTCTTGTGGAGGACCCGGTCAAGGCCCTCCAGCCGCACCGGGACTACGCGTGTCTGCAGCCGCGAAGCCATCATCCCGACCCCCGGCTGGAAGGCGTGAATTTCTCCCGAATCTGTCCGATCGCCTTCCGGAAAGATCAGAACACACCAGCCATCTCCTATCAGGCGTCCGGCGTATCGCAGCGCTTCCAAGGCTCCGGCTTCGCGCTGCGGCAGCGGGAAAATATTGAAAAATAAGGATGCCAGGAAGAAACTCAGGCCGCTCGAGAATCTTTGCCGGCGGGAAAATCGCTGCGGATGGAAGTGCGCCGCGAAAAAGTCGCGCGACGCCGCGATCGCAACACGCCGGCGCAGGCGATAGGGCAGCGCCATGAGGATCGCAGGACCGTCGAAGTGGCTCTGGTGATTGGACGCGAAAATCACGGGAGCGTCCAGATGTTCAAGATTCTCGCGGCCTTCGATCTTCAGCCACGCGAATGCGCGGGCCAGCGGCAGAATCAGCAGTGCCAGGCCGACATCGCGCACCAGGGAAGCTGTTCGCGATCGCGGCCAGTTCGGAACGTCCTGCGCGGGAGCCGCCGCCGCAACGACGGGATGCTCGCGGAGCGAGGCCAGATCACCCACCGTCCGTGCCGCCTGGAAATCCGGCTCGTTCAGACCCAACTGGATCATCATTTCTACACGTTCCAGGGAACTGAGGCCCAGTTCTTCGAGCGTCGTCTGCGGGGTAAGCGTTCGCCCATGCGCGTACTGCGCGAGCAGCTGCTCTATCGCACTGCCGGCCGCCGAGGGTTCTACCCGTGTTCCGGAGTTCACCCACTGCCAGATCGCCGCGCGCTTCAGTTTGCCCGTGCCTTCGGTGCGCGGCAGCTCGCGCTCCGGCCACAGGCTTACACCCTGGATGCGCTGATGATCTTCCAGCTTGCCATTGGCGGCGCGGACAATCGCGGATGCATCGGCTCCCGGTTTGAGCACCAGCACGGCGTGAACCCGATCCTTCCCCACCGCCGCCGATTCCCTGACGCCCGGGATCTCGTCCAGCACGCGCTCGATATCTTCCGGAAAGACATTCAAGCCTTCCGGCGTGACGATCATTTCCTTCTTGCGGCCCTTGACCGACAGGCCGCCTTGGGCGTCGAATTCGCCGATGTCGCCGGTGTGCAGCCAGCCGCCTTCGAAGGAGGGTACCTCAGTATGGCCGAAATAGCCTGAGCTAACGTTCTCCCCGCGCACCAGAATTTCGCCGTCGGGAGCGATCTTTACCTCCACGCCGCCGATGGGTTTCCCAACCGTACCCCGGCGAGTATGGAAAGGATGATTCAGCGTGACAATCGGCGCGGTCTCGGTCAGCCCATAGCCTTGGATGGTGAGAAACCCGAGGCGCGACCAGAACTCCTCTACATCCGGCGCCAGCGGCGCCGCGCCCACCACGAAAGCCCAGAATTTCCACCCGAACAGCCGATGAATACGGCGATAATGCCACCATCGCCGCGGCCAGCGCGCGCCCACGGGCAAGGCAGTGGCGGCTTCGGGAAATTGGCGCAGGATGTATTCGCGCAGAATCTCCAGAATCTTCGGCACCGACACCAGTACGGAGATCCGCCGCGCACGAATCTGTCGAATGATCTCTTCCGGGCCGTAGCCCCGCATGAACACCACTACGCCTGGCAGCATCGGGGGGACGAACGTGGCCATCGCCTGTCCGAACATGTGGCTCAGGGGCAGAAGGTTCAGGAATCGGAGAGGAAAGAACGGACCGCCGAAGCGCCGGTATTTGCGGATCTCGGTTTCCACCGGCACGATGTTGGCGAGTATGTTGCGATGCGTGATGATCACACCCTTGGGATCCGCCGTGGCGCCGGAGGTGAAGACGATTTCAGCGATATCGTCGCGCGTAACCGCCTCGGCGGGAGCCGTGCGCGCATCCGACCAGTCAACATCAATAAGGCGCCACGGGCGGAGCTCGGCACCCTCGGGCCAGACCACCTCGTCGCCGATCCAAAGTATGCGGGCTTGTACCTTATCGCGGATGCGCAACAGAAATTCGGATGAAGCGCGGTAATCCACCGGGACCACGATCGCCCCGGTCAGCAGGCAGGCCCAGAACGCGGCGATCCATTCCGGACGATTTTCGCTCCAAATGACAATTTTGTCGCCTTTGCGGACATCTGCCTCGCGAAGCCGTAAAGCCAAGGCGCGCGCGGCTTGGGCCGTTTGCCGATAGGTGCGCTGCTCGACGCGAAAGCCGTCATCATAGACCAGAAACGGATCGGGGAGGTCGGCAAAGTCCAGGAAGAAATCGAGCAGCGTGTCCCTCTTCATCCGCTGCTATTATGACGCGCCATCACACTCCGCCCCGGAGGCGGACCTTTCCCGCCCACGAGCGCGACCGCGGCACCCTCCTGCACTTTCGCCCCTGATTTTGGTATCTTCAATGACGCCCGGTACCCTCTGCAAGAAGTGAGCGCCCATGACAGAATCCATAACAGTAAACATCAACGGCACTAGCTATTCCCATGAAGTAGAGCCCAGACTCCTGCTGATTCATTACCTCCGCGAGGTGGTCGGACTCACCGGTCCCCACATCGGCTGTGAGACGTCGCTGTGCGGTGCCTGTACGGTGGAACTGAACGGCAAAGCCGTAAAGAGCTGCTCGATGTTCGCCATCCAAGCCGACGGCGCCAAGATCCTGACCATCGAAGGCATGGCCGCCGACGGCAAGCTGCATAAGATCCAGGAAGCTTTCTGGAATGAGCACGGTTTGCAATGCGGCTTCTGCACGCCGGGCATGATCATGACCACCAAGCAGATACTGGATCGCAATCCCAACCCGACCGATCAGGAGATCCGGCATGGCTTGGACGGTAACCTGTGCCGCTGCACTGGATACCAGCACATCGTGAACGCGGTGAAAGCCGCCGCGCGCGCCGCAAGCGCCTAAATCAAGGTCGCAGGAGCATAAAACATGGCCACCACCACCATTACCAAAACCGAAAAACTGGTTGGCAAGCGCATTCGCCGCCGTGAAGACCCTCGCCTGATCACCGGCACCGCCACCTACGTCGACGATATCAAGATGCCGGGCATGCTGTACGCAGCGATTTTGCGCAGCCCGCACGCCGCGGCGAAAATCCGCTCGATAGACATCAGCAAAGCCAAAGCTCTCAAGGGCGTACATGCCGTCTTCATCGGTGAGGATACAAAGAACGCTGGTGCCGTGCCATGTGGCGCGTCGCTGCCGGGGCTGCGAGTCCCGCACCACAACCTCCTGGCCATCGATCGTGTATATCTCGTTGGGCACCCGGTGGCTGTAGTGGTTGCTACAGACCGGTACATCGCGCGCGATGGCGTGGAGCTGATCGAAGTCGAATACGAACCGGAAGCAGCCGTCGCCGATCCAGAGAAAGCGCTCGCTAATGATGCGCATCCCGTGCACCCGCAGTGGCCGGATAACGTGGCATTCACGTTTCACCAGGAAGGCGGCGACGTGGAGAAGGCCTTCAAAGAGGCCGACGTGATCGTGAAGCAGCGCATCGTCAGCCAGCGCTTGATTCCGAATTCCATGGAAACCCGCGGCGTGGTGGCGGACTGGAAGGCAGCCGAGCGGAGCATGACTCTGTTCACATCCACCCAAGCCCCGCATCTGGTGCGTTCGCTGGTCGCGCAGATTCTGGGGTTGGAAGAAAATCGGTTCCGCGTGGTGGCTCCCGAGGTTGGTGGCGGTTTCGGCGCCAAGATCCAAACCTATGCCGAGGAAATCCTGCTGGCATGGATTTCCATGAAGGTCCAGAAGCCGGTGAAGTGGATCGAATCGCGCCGGGAAAATTTCCTGTGCACTATTCACGGTCGGGGCCATGTGGATTTCTACGAGATTGCCGCCAAGCGCGACGGTACCATCACCGGGATCAAGCTCAAGATTATCCAGGATCTGGGCGCGTATTTTACGGTGCTGACTCCCGCCATCCCTACACTTAGCGTGCTGATGATGCCGGGCTTATACCGCACGCCCAACATCTCGGCGGATATCGTCGGCGCGTTTACCAACTGCACTCCTACCGACGCCTACCGCGGCGCGGGACGTCCGGAAGCCACCCACGGCATCGAACGCATGGTGGATATGGTCGCGGCCGAGCTCAAAATGGATCCCGCCGAGATCCGCCTGAAGAATTTCGTCCGCAATGAGGAATTTCCGTTCCCCACGGCTACCGGCCTGGTTTACGATTCAGGCGATTATTCCGCGCCGCTCAAGAAGGCCATGGAGATGGCCAGTTACGATCAACTTCGCAAGGAGCAAGTCGAGGCGCGCAAACAGGGCAAGCTCATGGGCATCGGCTTGTGCGCGTATGGCGAGATTTGCGCGTTCGGTCCCTCCCCGGCGACACCCGCCGGTGGCTGGGAAAGCGCGACCGTAAAGATCGAGCCGTCGGGCCAGGTCACGGTCCTGACCGGGATCTCCCCGCACGGCCAGGGCGAGGAAACCACGTTTGCTCAGATCACGGGCGACGAGCTTGGAGTGGGGATCGACGACGTGCTGGTCTTGCACGGCGATACATCGATGGTGCCATACGGCATCGGCACCTTTGGCAGCCGCTCTACGGCGGTCGGCGGGACGGCGTTGTACTACGCTTTACAGGATCTGAAGGCCAAGATCAAGAAGTTCGGCGCGATGCTGCTGGAATCGGAAGATGTTACGTACGCCAACGGCCAGTGCACCGATAACAAGACTGGCAAGTCGGTTGGGTTCAAGGAAATCGCTGCCGCGGCCTATCGTGCGATGAAACTTCCGCCCAATACGGAGCCCGGCTTGGTCGCGACCCATTTCTGGGAGCCGCCCAACTTCACGTTTCCCTTCGGGGCGCATCTAGTGGTTACCGACGTCGACCGGGACACCGGCAACGTGACGATCCGGCGTTACATCGCCATAGACGACTGCGGCAACATTCTGAATCCCTTGATTGTCGACGGCCAGGTGCACGGCGGCGTCGCTCAGGGCATCGGCCAGGCGCTGTGGGAACAGGCCGTCTACGACGATAACGGCCAGCTCGTGACCGGCGAGTTCATGGATTACACCATGCCACGCGCGCACATGATGCCGTGGATCGAGAGCGGCCATACGATCACTCCCACCCCTGTAAATCCTTTAGGAGTTAAAGGTGTAGGTGAAGCGGGAACCATCGGCGCATCGCCGGCTGTGGTGAACTCCGTAGTGGACGCGCTGTCGACGTTGGGCGTGCGGCATCTGGATATGCCGCTTACGCCTGAGAAGCTTTGGAAGCTCATGTCCGCCGGGAGGAACGCATGATTCCCCAACAATTCGAATATTCCGCTCCCAAGACGCTGGATGAGGCGCTGGGCCTGCTGGCCGAAGGCGCCAAGCCCCTGGCCGGCGGCATGAGCCTGATCCCGATGATGAAACTACGCCTGGCGACGCCCGAGCACCTGGTCGACCTGGGCCGTATCAAGGATCTGAGTTACATCCGCGAGCAGGGCGGGGAATTGCACATCGGCGCGACGACCACTCATCACGATGTCGAAAGCTCGGCGCTGGTGCGCGGAAAGTGTCCGTTGCTGGCGGAGACGGCTTCCCACATCGGCGACGTGCAGGTGCGCAATATGGGTACCATCGGCGGCAGCGTGGCGCATGCCGATCCTTCGGCCGACTATCCCGCCGCGCTCCAGGCGCTCGAAGCCAAGTTCGTTCTGAAGGGCGCGAAATCGGAACGAACCGTCTCGGCGGAGGAATTCTTCGTCGATACGTTCACCACCGCGCTTGAGCCGGGCGAAATCGTGCGCGAGGTGATCGTGCCGGTGGATGGCGACGGCACCGGGACTAGTTACCAGAAGGTGCTCCAACCGGCCAGCGGATTCGCGATCGTCGGCATCGCCGTGCGCGTGCGCAAAAGCGGCGATAAAATCACGATGGCTCGTATCGGCGTCACCGGACTTTCCAACCGGGCGTTCCGAGCGACGGAAGCAGAGAAAGCCCTGGAGGGCAGAAGCGGCACGCCAGCCGAGATCCAGGCAGTAGCGGCTTTAGTTGCGAAGGGCGTTGATGCCAACTCCGATCTGCACGCCTCGGCCGACTACCGGCTGCACCTCGCCGCCGTATATACGGCGAAAGCGCTCGCCACGGCTTTAGGGCGCATCGCATAACCATACGGCATGAAAATTTCGGGATCGTACTTTCTGCCTTTGCCTCCTGAGCAGGCGTATCAAAGACTTCAGGACCCCGAGGTCCTGGCTGGAGCCATGCCGGGCTGCGAAAGCCTGGAAAAAATAGGCGAAGACGAGTACCGCATGAAGATGAAGATGGCGATGGCAAGCCTTTCCGGCAACTTCGAGGGGAAAGTTCGGATCACCGACCAATCGCCGCCGAACAGTTTCAAGCTGATGGTCGAGGGCTCCGGGAAGATTGGTTTCATGAAGGGCGAAGGCAACCTGAAATTCACGCCAAAGGATGCCGGCACCGAAGTCTCCTACGAGGGCGATGTCCAGGTGGGCGGAACCATCGCGGCCGTGGGCCAGCGCTTGATCGATGGGACCGCCAAGATGATGATCAAGCGATTCTTCGATAAAGTGGCAGCGTGATCGCAAATGCGGCAATCATCAGAAGGCCCAGCGCAAGAAACACGCGCGTGAGCCGAACCTCCGCGCCACCTGCGTAGACCAATTGCAGTTGTACTGGGCCGCGCTTCAGCGGTTCAACGTAGCTCATCCCCAAAGGATCCGCCATAACGGGGAGCGCAATACCATCCTCGATTGCTTTCCAGCCCGGATCATGGCTGATTTGCAAAAAGATCACCTGACCGGCCTCGGTTTGAGCATCGATCACGGCCTGGTGCCGGTTCACCCAACGGAACGTGGCCGCTGGCATGACCGGATCCTCCAGCGCGCTAACAAAGGGTTGAATAGGTTCGATGTCCAGCCCGTTCACAGGCGCGCGGGGAGTCACGGCGGATTTGGGGATCACGCGGACCGGATCGGTCGATTTGCGCGGCACGCGATAGACAACGTTTTCGCCCTGCCGCCACAACTCTGGTAGAACGCCCTCGAACTTCTTCCAATCGTGAAACGGCCTGAAGGCTTCGGTGCTGTTCGGACCCGTGGTTGCGATCGCGTTCGCACCGTAGGCACGCAGCCATAAGACAGAGATTTCCGCATCGCGCGGGCCTGCGTTCTCTCCGGTGTAGATGGTGTATGAGGCGATCCGGTATTCCTGATTCGGAATGCTCTGGTCGCAGCAACCGTTCAACTGCGGCACGTTCGTGAACATGTTCATCCACAGGGAAACATTCCCTGGAGCGAAAACGCGCTGGTTATGAAGATTCGCTTCGAACCACTTGGCCATTTGGTACTCGATGGTCGATGTGATGTCGATGGGCTGCGTCAGGCGCTGCGCGTAACGGGCGTAATGCAGCACTTGTGTGGCTCCGAATGCCACCAGCGCCACCGCGGCGATTACTTGAATTCGGGCCGGCAGTTTCCGCAGGCACCAGGTCAGCAGGTAGGCGAGCGTTGCAGCGAAGGCCATTTCAAACTCGACTTGGAAGCGGCCTGGTTGCGGCAACAATCGCCATCCAAACCACTCGTGGCCCACCGATACTGCGCCCGTGAGCAGCGTGAACAAGGCGAAGAAACGCAGCCATCGATTTGCGCCCGCCCACTGAAAGGTCGCCAGAAGAATGACGGTTGCCGCGGCCACAATGAGCCCGGGCCAAAGCTGACCGGCGCCGAAAAATGTTCCGTCAGATTGTTGCGCATTGCCTATGACGGTGGCGACCACGGAAGGAGGTAGCCAGGGCGATGCGATCAAGTATGCGGCGACCCCAGCTCCCGTTAGAACCAGCCAGTTCGAAGCACGGAACGTTCCGGCTCGCGAGAGACAGTACGCCACTACGGCCATCGTCAGGCCCATCGAGCCCGGCCAGTTCGTCAAAGCCACGGCTGCCAGGCCGAAGGGCGCAAGCGCCAGGCATGTTCGATTCCTGATCGACGCCGCGCCGTGCAGCAGCAGGATCACCACCGGAATCAGGGCGACAGCACTGACGTGAGGACCTTCGCCGTAGTGCACCAATATTTGATAACGGCGCGGCGCGAGCCATCCGCCGGCGTCGGACCGGATCAACGGAACGAGAAAGCAAGCGGGAGAGATCAGCGAGTAGAACAAGGCGGCCGTGAACGCCTGCACCCGGTCGTGGTTGGCCGCGTAACATAACCAGAACAGCGTCAGTGCGCCCGCGCTGTAGGTTATCGCCGTTAGAAAATGATATGCGTGCTGCGGAGTCCAGCCCAACAGTGCCGACAATCCCGCAACGGTGAAATGGAATCCGGGCTGGTACACTTTCTCAAACGGCATTCCGTTGAACCACAGCGGAAACCACGTCAGATCGGACCAGTTGGCGGCGGCCCAGCGGGCGATCGACATATAGGAGCCTTCGATAGACTCCATCTGCTGGCTGTATTCGAGCCCGAAAAGGTTCTTGCAGATGTAGGCGTTGACCGCGAAGATCGCCACCGCATATGCAGCCAGTATGGTGAACCGCCGGCGCGACGATTCCATTCTTAGAGCGGAATGTTACCGTGCTTCTTGCGTGGCATGGTGTCGACCTTGGTCGCCAGCATCCGCAGCGCGCGGATTACCATCGGCCGGGTTTGATGCGGCTCGATCACGTCGTCGATGAATCCGTGTTCGGCGGCTACAAAGGGGTTGGCGAAACGCTCCTGAAGTTCCTGAGTTTTTGCGCGCCGATCCGCCTCGGGCAAGGACCGGTACAAGATGTTCACTGCTCCTTCGGCTCCCATCACGGCGATTTCAGCGGTGGGCCAGGCCAGATTCACGTCGCAACGCAGGTGCTTTGATCCCATCACGCAATAAGCGCCGCCGTAAGCCTTCCGGGTGATCACGGTGATCTTTGGAACGGTGGCCTCGGCGTAGGCGTATAGCAGTTTCGCGCCGTGCCGGATGATGCCGCCGAACTCTTGTGCGGTTCCCGGAAGGAATCCCGGGACATCCTCGAAGGTCAGAATCGGGATGTTGAATGCGTCGCAGAATCGAACGAAGCGCGCCCCCTTTATGGACGAATCGATATCCAGGCATCCGGCCAGGTGCTCCGGCTGATTCGCCACGATGCCTACGCTCTGCCCATCCATACGGGCAAAGCCGATCACGATATTGCGCGCCCAGCGCTCCTGGACCTCGAAAAACTTGCCGTCGTCGATGACGCGCCGGATCACGTCCTTGATGCTGTAGGGAAGATTCGAGGCCGCTGGGACCACGGAATCCAGGCCCATGTCCTCTCGATCCGCTGGATCGGTGTTCGCGTGCCGCGGAACGTCGTCACGATTGTTCTGCGGCAGGTAACTCAGCAGCTCGCGGATCATTTGGAGACACTCCGCATCGCCGTGAGCCAGAAAATGCCCGACGCCGCTGACGGCGTTGTGCGTGACCGCACCGCCCAACGCTTCCTTGGTGACGTCCTCATGTGTGACGGTCTTGATCACCTCGGGACCGGTGATGAACATGTAGCTGCTCCCGTCCACCATGAAGGTGAAATCGGTCAGGGCAGGGGAGTAGACCGCGCCTCCCGCGCAGGGCCCCATAATGGCCGAGATCTGCGGGACCACGCCGCTGCCAAGAGTGTTGCGTAGAAAGATATCCGCATAGCCGGCCAGCGACAGCACGCCTTCCTGAATCCGTGCGCCCCCGGAATCGTTCAGGCCGATAACGGGAGCGCCGGTCTTGAGCGCCAGATCCATGATCTTGACGATCTTCTTGGCATTAGTTTCGGAAAGAGACCCGCCGAATACCGTGAAGTCCTGCGCGAAGACAAAGGCGGCCCGGCCATGGATCAGGCCGTAACCGGTGACGAAGCCGTCGCCATCGACCACCTGTTCCGCCATGCCGAAATCATTGCAGCGATGCCGGACCAGCTTGTCGGTTTCGACGAAGGTGCCTTCATCGAGCAGCAGATCGATACGTTCGCGGGCGGAGAGCTTGCCTTCGGCGTGCTGGCGCTCACGGCGCTCTTCGCCGCCTCCGGTTTCAGCGCGCGCGTGGCGTCGTCGCAGCTCCTCTAGGCGATCGAACATAAGCCTTAGGTTAGCGCGAACGCCAGGCGTTATTCGCGTTGATTAGCGTTCATTCGCGACTAGTCGCGAATTCTATTCAAACATGTACAGTGGAATGGCCGGCGCGGCCGGAGCAGGTTCCTCGGCCGGCGGGGCGCCCTCGCCCGCGGCGACCGGCTGCGGCTGGGGCTCACCAATGGGCTGCATCTGGCGGCAGTAAATGCCGCCCTCGCCCAGGTAGACCTCGAACTCGGCGGGCCGGGCCAGGGAGCCCTGGATCAGCGCCTCGCTGAGCGGATCCTCGATGTACTTCTGAAGAGCCCTGCGCAGCGGCCGCGCGCCGTAGCTGCGGTCGGTGCACGTTTTCTCCAGAATATAGCGAGCCGCGTCTTCCCGAATCCGGATCTTGATCTGCTTGGCGACCAGATTCTTGTTGATCTGCTCGGTCAGCAGGTAGACGATCTTCAACAGATCGTCGTCCGTCAGCGACGTGAACAGAATGATCTCGTCCAGGCGGTTCAGGAACTCTGGATTGAAGGCCTTCTTGACCTCCGTCATCACCTGGTCTTCTACTTTGCCAGGCACGCCGCCGGCCGCGGAGAAGCCCATGGGATTGCGTTTTTCCAGGAAGCGCGCACCCAGGTTCGAAGTCATGATGATGATGGTGTTCTTAAAGTCCACCGTGTTGCCGAGCCCGTCGGTCAACTGGCCGTCTTCAAACACCTGGAGCAGGATGTTGTAGACATCCGGATGCGCCTTTTCGATTTCGTCCAGAAGGATGATGGAATAAGGAGCCCGCTTGACGCGCTCGGTCAGCTGCCCGCCCTCTTCATAACCCACATATCCCGGCGGCGAGCCGATCAGCTTCGAAACCGAGTGCTTTTCCATGAACTCGGACATATCGAAGCGGATGAGCGACTTCTCGCTGCCGAACAGGAACTCGGCCAGCGCCCGCGCGACTTCGGTTTTGCCGACCCCGGTGGGCCCCAGGAACAGGAACGATCCAGCCGGGCGCTTGGGCGATTTCAATCCCGCACGCGACCTCCGAATAGCCCGCGATAGCGCCGAGATTGCCTTTTCTTGGCTGATGATGCGGGTATGCAGTTCCTGTTCGATCCGCAGGAGCTTGGAAACTTCCTCTTCCCGGATCGCCGTCATGGGAATGCCGGTCCAGCGCGCCACCACGTCGTCGATGTCGTCCTTGGTCACCACGCCGGTCGAGGTGTCGTCCAGGTTGTACTTTTCGCGCAGCACGCGCAGATCTTCGCGCTTCTTGCGCTCCTCGTCGGAGTAGAAACGGGCCTTTTCGAACTCGTGATTCGCAATGGCGTTTTCCATGCGATGCACGATGAACTTGATGCTCTTCTGAATGTCGGCAACTTCGCCGGGAAGCGTGGTCTGGCGCAGTTTGACGCGCGCACCGGCTTCGTCAATCAGATCGATGGCCTTGTCCGGAAGGAACCGGTCCGGAATGAAGCGCGTGGAAGCATGCACCGCGTTCTCAATGGCGTCGTCGGTATACGCCACTGCATGGAATTTTTCGTAGCGTTCCTTGATGCCGAACAGGATCCGGGTGGCGTCCTCCTCATTGGGCGGAGGAACCTTCACGGCCTGGAAGCGGCGTTCGAGCGAGCGGTCTTTCTCAATAGACTTGCGATATTCGGCGGGCGTGGTCGCCCCGATGCACTGGATTTCCCCGCGCGACAGCGCAGGCTTCAGAATGTTGGCAGCGTCGAGGGAGCCTTCGGCCGAGCCGGCGCCCACCAGGGTGTGCAGCTCATCGATGAAGATGATGGCGTTCTGATGCTCCATCAATTCCTTCATGATGGTCTTCAAACGTTCTTCGAACTGCCCGCGGTACTTGGTGCCTGCCACGATGAGAGAAAGATCCAAGGCGAGGATCCGCTTATCGGAAAGAAACGACGGCACGTCGCCGTCGGCTATACGCTGGGCCAAGCCCTCGACGATGGCGGTCTTGCCTACGCCGGGTTCGCCGATCAGCACCGGATTGTTCTTGGTGCGGCGGCACAGGATCTGGGTTACGCGCTCCAGCTCGTAGTCGCGGCCGACCAGGGGGTCGAGCAAACCGTCCATCGCGGCCTGCGTCAGGTCGCGGCTGAATTCGCTCAGTAAAGAGCTTTCCTTGGGGCGATTGGAAGACATTTTCTCCGAGCTCGACCGAGCGATCTCTTCGCGCACCTGCGTCAGACGCAGACCGCGCTCGTGCAAAATATCCGCCGCGAAAGATTTCTCTTCGCGCAGGAGCCCGAGAAGGAGATGCTCCGTTCCGATGTGCTTGTGGTTGAGCCGTTCGGCTTCCTCCGCGCCATAGGCAAGCACGCGCTTGCATTCATGGCTGAGAGGAAGATCGACGGAAGTCGACACCTTGTCCCGCAAGGTGGTTTGCGCCTCGATTTGCTTGCGAATGGTTTCCACCGCCGCGCTCGATCGCAAAAAACGATTCGTGAGAACTTTATCTTCCCGGAGCAGACCGAGCAGCAGATGCTCCGTCTCGATACAGGGACTGCCGAACTGGCTGGCCTCGTAACGGGCGAAGAAGATGACTCGCCGGGCTTTTTCGGTATAGCGTTCAAACATAATTCCTGCCTTGTTCCGGAGCTTCCAAAGAAGCCAGATGGCCGCGTTCCAGACTGAGCATCCGGTCCGCGCGGCGCGCGAAGTTTAGATTGTGGGTGACGTGCAGCGAGGTCAACTGCCGGGACCGATGCAGATCCTGGAGCAGATCCATGATCATTTCGCCGGTCCGGAAATCGAGGTTGCCGGTGGGTTCGTCGGCCAGAAGAACGCGGGGACTACCCACCAGCGCGCGAGCCAGTACGACTCGCTGCTGCTCTCCGCCCGAAAGCTCACCCGCGCGATGCTCAGCGCGGTTTTGTAAGCCCACTTCATTCAACCTCGCTAATGCGACTGGTTCCGCTTCTTCTCTAGCTTGACCCCGTATCAGCAGCGGCATCATCACGTTCTCCACGGCCGTAAATTCAGCCAGAAGCGATTGAATCTGCCAGACAAATCCCAATTCCCGGTTGCGGAACTTCGCCAGTTCATCCGCCGGAAGCCGGCATATGTTATTCTGCCCGAAGTATATCGCACCCTTCGTCGGTGTGTCCAGACCTCCCAGCAAGTGAAGTAGCGTGCTTTTGCCCGCGCCGGACTCTCCTACCAGCGCGACCTGCTCGCCTTGGGCGATTTCGAGATTAAGTTGATCAAAAATGACCAGCTCAGACTCGCCGGATCGATAGACCTTGGACAGGTCGACGGCCCGAATTGCGATGCTTGTTATGGACACTCTACTCCCATTCTACAGGGTCGAAATTTCGACCTTGCGATTTGATTACAGATCTCGCTGAGAGGAACTTCGACAGAAGCGTTGAGAGTCTTGAGGACCCCCGTCCGATGGATTCGTACGTAGTACTCACTAATCGCACGGTACGGCCGGAGGGGGGTGTCGTCGATGCTTTGCGTGCGCTATGGAATCGCCATCTGAATGCCGATCAAATTGAGAGGGGTGCGATTTGATCCGTTGGCTAACGGCAAGGTTGTTTCGCTTCCTGGGACGCCGGGCCTTGCGCTTGAAGCGCGTAGATTGGGGCCTGGCGAACTTTCAAAGGGCGGTTGAGCAAGAGCCCGGGAATCTTCACACGATGCTCGAGATTGCCTGGTGTCTGTACCTGCGGGACAACTACCAATCGATGCTCGAGAAGTGCGATCAGGTATTACAGAAGAGCCCCAACTACGCAACGGCCCGTGGTTATCGTGCTCTGGCTCTCGCAAGTGTTGGTCGAACACAAGAAGCGGTTCACGACGTTCGGAGGTTACTCCGTATCAGCCCCAACTGGAAAGACAAGGACTTAGGGTTCTGGGAGGGTCACCTGGGTGGATGGCTCGTGGTCGAGCCATTAAAGAGTGCTGTTGGGCTGGTGCCGGATGAAGCAGCTTGGCGCCACAGATTGGGAATCGCCTACCGCGAACTGGGGCGAACTGACGAATCCATAAAGGAATTGGAAAAGACTCTCAAGCTGGATTCGACGTGTCCATACACATATCACGCGTTAGGCGTGACGTTCGCCAAAATGAGGCAGTTTGACAAAGCAGTCGACGCCTACCGTCACGCGCTTCATTTCCGACCTGACGAGGCGGATACGCATGTCAATCTTGGCTTGGCATACGGCGAACTCGGCCGTGTCGACGAGGAGATCAGCGAGTATAAGAAGGCCATCGAGATCGCTCCTAACGATTTCATCGCCTTAACCAATTTGGGCGTCGCTTACTCACAGTCTGGTCGCAGCGATTTCGCAATTGAAGCGTGGAATCGGGCCATCAAATGTGATCCAAGCAGCAAGGAGGTATGGGGAAGCCTATCGATGGAATACGAGAGACTGGGACGCTGGCAGGAGGCTCTGGATGCCTGCTACGAAATCGAGCGTCTCGCCCCGAACAATGCAATTGCTCAAGCGAACGTCGCAGTATTTCTCAACCGGCTTGGGAAGTTCGATGAAGCGCTCGAGAAAGCGAGAGAGGCAATACGTTCAGACCCCAATTGTCCCGACGGTTATTTGCACGCGGGCGTCGCTCTGGAGGGTCTGGGGGACAATCCGTCCGCGATTCGTGAGTACTGCAAAGTGATCGAGTTGAAGCCGGACAACCTATACGCGCTGGTGAATCTTGGATGCACCTATCTGAAATTGGGGCGATGTGACGAAGCCATAGAGTGGTTAAAGCGCGCCACCGAGCTGCACCCAAACTCGCCGGAGGCTCACGATTCCCTGGGTACGGCCTATTTCAAGACTGGCGATGGGGAAAGGGCGATGGAGGAGCTTGGTATAGTACAGCGCCTGGACCCGAAGTTGCGAGGCGAATTGTGCAAGCTGCTGGGCGAGACCCACGCAATCGGTCAAAGATCTCGCTGAGAGGAACTTCGACAGAAGGGTTCTCGGTCTTAAGGCCGCCGAGGGTAACTTTATGAGTTCTTTCTGTAGGAGTCGCCGTATAGGCCGACTTGGTCGCACTTGGACTCGCTGTTCGGGGAATACACAAATCCCTAGTTGCGATTCGAGCGAGGCAAGGTACAGAATGATTTTTTTTGACTGCTATGGTCTTTTTCGCCCACGTTCCTTTCGAGGACCTCCCCATCGACGTAGTCGCAATCAGGGCGGTAGCTCGTCCTGAGGTACTCTTCGACGGAGATCAGCGTCCGCGAGGCCATAGCGTCACCGTATCACGGCCCCTGTAGCGGTGGTTCGGGCGAGTGTGTGGTGGTACCAGGAGTTATTGCCAGGAAATGGTTTTAGAAAGAAACTGGCCGTCGGAGAGCTCGATCTGAAGGTCCTGGCGCTCGCTGCCTTTGACCACTTGAATCTTGTGCGGACCGACCGGCAGAGTCAGGCTCACCGGCGTCTTCTGGGAGTGTTCGCGCCCGTCGATAAGAACCGTCAGTCCGGCGGGGTTGGTGACCAAGTTGAGGGTTCCGGTCATGGGGACCAGGTCCACGATCAGGCCGGTGTCGCGGGGGATACTGATGATCTTCTGAGTTTCACGGAATCCGGAATGCCGCAGGACGAAGGTGTGGCGGCCGGCACGCAGGGTTACATTGCACGGAGTGGTGCATTCGATTCCGGAGTTGTCGAAGGTCGCACTGGCTCCGGCCGGGGAAGTGGTGAGTTGGAAAGATGCCTCCTGCGGTGCAGGAAGGACAGGAGGTGTAACCGCAGCAACTTTCTGCGGTTGCGGAGCAGGTTCAGCCGGCTTAGGATCCGCCGGTACCGCGGCCGCCGGCGGAGCGGTCTCCATTGGCGCGGCGGCCTCCAAAGGCGCTGGCTGTGAAATAGGGGCCGGAGGAGCGGACGCGGGATCGGCAGCTTCCTGCCGCGATCCGGGCTTTCTGGTAGCGACAAAAATCACCAGGGCCAGTACGGCTACCGTGGCGATGCTTAAAAGGACGTTGCGAAATCCGTGACCGCCGCTTTCAGGCTCAATTTGGAGAGTACGAAGCGGAATCGCAACAGGAACAGTGGGCGCGGGTGGCGGAGGCGGGGGAATGCCCCGCGTTGCATCGTCATCGGCGGTGTCAGTGGCGGAAACGGGCGGCCGAGTGTCGGCGATGGTCTCCGAGAGATCGCCTTCGCCGTCCACGGTAGGCATGTTCGGACTGGTGCCGCGCGGCAGCGGCGTCCAGGCCGGATTGGCGTTACAAGCCGTGGCTAGCGCATTAATAAAATCGGCGCAGGTCTCGAAGCGGTCGGCCGGAAGCTTCGCGAGTGCCTTACTTAGAACGACGTCCACTTGAGGACTGAGCGTGCTATTCAGGCGCTGTGGCGGCAGCGGATCTTCGCGAACGATTTTGAACAGCAGCGTCGGCATATATTCCGCCGCGAAGGGCTTTTCGCCGGTGAGTGCTTCGTACGCAATCACGCCCAGCGAGAACTGATCGGCTGCGCCCGTGATGGCGGTGCTCTCGACCTGTTCGGGCGACATATAGCTGGGGGTGCCCATGATGGCTCCGGAAAGGGTCATCTGCTGGGACATGATCTTGGCCACGCCGAAGTCGGTGATTTTGGCGGTGCCGTCTTCATGGATCATGATGTTGGCTGGCTTGATATCGCGATGCACGATGCCCTTCTTGTGGGCATAGTCCAGCGCGGCGGCCGTCTGGCGCAAGATGCTGAGGAGAGTTTCCTTATCCGGCGTCTGCTCCACCTTGAGCATTCTTTCGAGCGGCGGGCCGTTGACGAACTCCATGAAGATGTACGCCATGCCGT
>Ga0070679_100000645_pt1 | contig 29710 bp, 24 predicted proteins | sample KBSC63BmetaG_FD_65652 | JGI IMG/M metagenome (GOLD analysis project Ga0070679, IMG submission 65652) | Corn rhizosphere microbial communities from Kellogg Biological Station, Michigan, USA - KBS C6-3B metaG | ecosystem: Host-associated > Plants > Roots > Rhizosphere | place: USA: Michigan... | reverse complement strand
CCTGCGCGGGCAGAGCTGGTTCCAACCAGGGGTCGCAGGCTGTGCCCTGAGTCACCTGAAGGTCTACCGGCAGATCCTGGCCGACGGCCTCGACGGTGCACTCGTGCTCGAGGACGACATCGTCATCCCCGCCGAGCTGAACCAAGTTGTCGCCGCAGTGGCATCGCAGCTGGCGGGCGCCGAAGTCGTGCTCCTCAACTTCGACAGCGACGAGCCCTGTCGGGTCACCAGGCAGGACTCGGCGCAGATCGGGGCGTCCCACTCGCTCGCGGTCCCGCTCGACGTCGATCAGCCCCGGAGCACGGCGGCCTACCTGATCACACGCGAGGCCTGCGAACGCATGTGCCAAACCGTCCTACCGGTTCGCGTGCAAGCAGACGAGTGGGGGTTCTTCTGCCGGCAGGGGGCGCTCGACCGGCTCAGATGTGTGCTGCCGCTGACGGTCCACAAGAGCCCGGCGTTCGGGTCGTCGGTCCACCACCCGCCGGCCAGCCTCAAAGCCCGGGTCAACCGGACGCTCGGTCAGCGAAACGTACCTGTGCTCACCAGGGCGGTCGTCGCGAGGCGAGCCCGGCTGCAACGGCACCGCACCCTTGTCGACTTCGTCGACCTCCCGGCCTCGGGTTCAGCATCGCAGGACCAGAGGTCGACGCCGTGACGTCCGTCAGCGTCGTCATCCCCTGCTACAACTACGGACACTTTCTCGACGACGCCGTCGCGAGCGTGCTCGACGACCAGGACGGTGTCGAGGTGCGCGTACTGATCATCGATGACGCGTCACCCGACGGCAGCGGCGACGTCGCCCGCGCGATCGCCGCCCGGGACGACCGGGTAGCAGCGATCGTGCACCCGGCCAACAGAGGACACATCGCCACCTACAACGAGGGGCTGCTCGACTGGGCTGAGGGCGACTACTGCGTTCTGATGTCGGCGGACGACCGGCTCACGCCGGGTTCGCTTCGACGGGCCACCGACCTGCTCGACGCGAACCCCGGCGTGGGCTTCGTCTACGGCAGCGTCGTGTGGTTCAGGGACGGCACCCGGCCGCCGGCCGCGCAGACGAGTGTGCGCGGGTGGTCGGTGTGGCCCGGTGAGGTCTGGCTGGAGCGTCGGTTCCGGCGGCTGACCTCGGAGATCTGGTCGCCGGAAGTCGTCGTGCGAACGTCGGTGCAGAAACACGTGGGTGGGTACGACGCGCGCCTGCCACATCTTGCCGACGTCCAGATGTGGGCCCGGCTGGCGGCCGTAGCGGACGTCGGGTACCTGCGTGGCGCTGAGCAGGCCTACTACCGCAGGCATGACCGGAACATGTCGACGGCCCTGGATCCCCACGTCGCCGGAGGCGCGGGAGCCGTTGCACTGCCGACGCTTCGCGAGTACCGCCTTGTGTACGAGACGGTGCTCGAGGAGTCCGGCGACCTGCTGTCCGACGCTTCGCGTCTGTCCGGGCTCGTGCACCGAAAGCTCGCGCGCGAGGCGTTGCTGGCAGCCGTCCGAGCCTACGACTGTGGACAGACTGAGCTCACGCCTGTTGACGAGCTGCAGGCCTTCGCACTCGAGTGCTGCCCGGCTGCGACGACGACGTCGGCGTATCGGTCGCTCCAGCTTCGCAGGCGCCTCGGACCGCAGCTTGCGCCTCGTCTGCAGCCCCTCGGTCTCCCCGCGGTCACCGCGCGTCGAGCGGCGGGCTGGTGGCGCAAGCTCACCGAGGGCGGAGCCACCGACACCGTGCGGAGTGCGGTCAGGCGGCGGGTCGCCGCCCGCGCGTCGGCGTGACTGCGAGTCTGATCGGGGCGGGCCGTCCCAGTGGGAGCACCGCTCGCAGCGCGTCCCGCGCCAGCGCGACGTAGACGGCGCCGCCGGCAGCAAGACCCAGCACAAGCTGCCAGATGGGGCTCGGAACCGCTCGGGTGACGGCGAAAGCCATGCCTGCGGCCGATGCGGCTGCGAATGTCGGCCGCCCCAGCGGCGCCAGCAGAGCGCGCGCGCCGACGGTCCCGAAATGCCGGGCAAGGACGTAGAGGTACATCGGCATCATCAGCGTGACGACCACCACGACGTGCGCGGTCGCCACGCCCACGATCCCGGCCACCTTGACTCCGACGACCATTGCGGGCACCAGGCAGATCGCCCAGACGAGCTGGATGCCGAGGACGACTCGAGTACGCCCGAGTCCGACGAGGAAGTTCGCGAAGAGCAGAGAGACCGTGAACGTCGCCGCGTAGCACGCGAGTATCGACAGGGGCAGCGCGGCGGCGGACCACTCCGCCCCGTAGACCACGTGCACGATCGGACCTGCCAGCGCGAGTGTGAGCGCGGACACCGGCATGGCGACGAGCGCCACTGCGCGCAACGCGCCGGCGAGTGCCGGACCTTGCCGCTCTGGTTGGTCGGACACCCGCGAGAAGCCCGCCATGCCGACGCTGTTGAGCATCGGCCCCAGCAGCGCGGTCGGCCAGTAGGCCGCGTTGAAGGCCAGCATGTAGACGCCCAGGTCGACCGGGCCCATCATGTGCCCGACGAAGGCGTAGTCGGTGTTCAACCACACGTAGTTCAACAGGTTGGCCGCCGCGAACGGCACACCGAAAGCAACGAGTGGACGGACGCAGGACCGCGACCAGCCCGGCAGGTAGACATGCCGCAGCTTGACCATCATGCCGACTCCGGTCAGCAGCTGGAGCACGACGCGGGACCAGGCGAAGGCCATCGCTCCGTAGCCGGCAAAGGCCATCGCGACCAGGACTGCGTTGCTCGGCAGGAAGGCCAGGAGGTTGACCCGGAACAACGTGGCTTGCCTGAAGTCGCGCTGGAGCTCGGCATACGGGACGGCGAACACCCCGCTGAGCACCACGGTGATGGCCAGTACGCGCATGACGCCAGCGGCATCGCGCGACCCGAGAGCTGTTGCCAGCGGTTCGGCGAACAACGCCATCGCAGCGCCGAGCAACAATGCCGACACCAGGCACATCGTCGCGACTGTGGGGGCGTAACGGGCGGGATCCACAGGTCCGCGGGCGAGGGCGCTGGCCATCCCCGCGTCGCCGATGCTCAGCACCACCATGTGCACGGTCAGGGCCACCGCGAAGACGCCGAACTCGCGAGGCGTGACGATGTGGACCACCACCGCCATGACGGCGAAGTTTCCGAAGCGCAGCAGGATCGTGTTGGCGCCGTTCCACCAGGCGCCCCGTCGGACCCGCCGCTCCAGGTTGGAAGGTTCGGCCGCACCAGCCGCCGGACGTTCCACGACGTTCCCTCCGGTCGATCCACGTTGCGGGCCTCGTGATGGAGAGCAGGCACATTGCGCCGCGATACAACACATCACCAGCACGCCACGTATCACGGGCACCTGACCGCCCGTCGATGTCCCGGGAGGCTGAGTTCGCCCGTGCGCGCGTATGTCATCAACCTGGCCCGGTCACCTGAACGGCGGCGACACATCGCCGCCGAGCTGGCCCGGACAGACCTTGCCTACGAGATCGTCGCCGCCGTCGACGGCCGCGACCTGGACCTGAGCGACCCGCAGATAGTCGACTGTGCGCTGCTCGCGAAGAACGACTTCCCGGCGGGCACGGCGGGCTGCGCCTTGAGCCACCTGCGGGCCTATCGACGGATACTCGGCGACGGCGGCGACGCGGGATTGGTGCTCGAGGACGACGTCACCCTGCCTGCTGACCTGGGTCGGCTCGCCGACGAAGTGGCACGCCACCTGACGGGCGCGGAGGTGGCGCTGCTCAACTACGGCAGCGCTGACACCTGCCTGATGAGCCGCGAGGGGACTGTCGATCTGGCGTCGTCCCGACTGCTCGCGATGCCCATCAACCTGTGCCGCCTGGTGAACGCCGGCGCATACGTGATCACCCGCGAAGCGTGCGAGCGGATGGTCCGGGACGCTCTGCCCATCCGCGCGAATGCGGACGACTGGACCTACTTCTACACACACGGTCTCGTCGACAGGGTGCGCTGCGTGCTGCCTCTCCCCGTCGGCAAGAGCGAGAAGTTCGAGTCCACCATCGGGCTCTACTCCCTCGGTGACAGCCTGACCGCGCGCGTGATCGGGCCACTGGTGCGGCACAGGATTCCAGTAGTGCACCGGGTGGTGCGCGCCCGGCGCCGCCGGATCTTGAGCCGGTGGGAGCGCTCGGACATCGTGGATGCGCCGTTCGTCCAACGGCCGTCCAGGCTGGGCTGAGCCGACGCATCGATCAGTCAGTCCGGGAAGTCGGGGACGATCGCCGTTCGAGGGTCGATGAGCTCGCCGAGTGACTCGTCCTTCTTGTCCGCGCCGACGAGCACCGCCGACATGAGGTGGATCCCCGCCAGTCGAACCAGATGCCCGATCGCGTTGACCCGGGTCGTCGACGCCTTGCCCGCCGCAACGACGGCGACGGCGTCGGTCGCCCACGTCGCGAGGTTCTCGGCGCCGACGGCCGGGTCGATGGTGGCGACGGTCAACACGAGGTCTGCCGACGAGCACGCGGCCTGAGCGTCTTCCGCGAACGAGGACCGGCGGGCTTGCGACCAGGGCCGCTGGAGCGGACCGACTGGTGCGACGTCGTTCTCGTCAGGCACCGCCACCACGACTTGTGCCGCCTCGATCGTCACTGAGTGGACACCGGAGGTCTTGACCCCCAGCAGCTTGGCTACGGGCGTGCCAGGACAGAGGTCGGCGAGCACGACCTCGCGGCCCTCCCTGGCGTACGACACCGCCGCCGACACCGCGGCGCGCGCCGCCGCCACCGGATCACCGATTGCGACGACGGCCAAGGCGGCCGGCCGGCCGGCCCTCGACGTCGCAGCGTCACGCAGCTGGGCGACGACGAGCCGGGTGTCGCGGTCGCGCGACCGCCCCGTGACGCTGCCACCGGCGTGCCGTCCCCGGCTCCCGCCCGGGACGCTGAGCTTCACCGGAGCCCCGAGGGCGTGCGCAATCTCGTTGCGACGTCGCGGACGGTCTGACATGAGCGCCCGCAGGACCACCACAGCCGCCCCGGCGACCGCGCCCAGGATCAAGCCGGCGGCAACGTAGAGGAGCAGGCGACGCAACCTCGAGGGCGGTATGGGAGCTGCCGCGTCAAGGACGTTGCTGCCCTTGACCGCCATCTTGGTGGTGGTGCCCCCGCTGCCCGTTGCCTTCTCGAGGGTGTCCACCTCGGTGGAGGCTTGCTGTCGCTGCGCCTGGAGCTTGACGATCTGCTTGCGGTTGGCGGAAGTCTCCGGGCGCGTCATCAGGTCGCTGATCTGGGTTCCGAGCGTTGCCACGGTCTGGCGCGCGTCGTCGATCTGCTGGCTGAGCGACGACGCCTCGAGGCTCTGCTGAGCCTGCAGCTGCTCGGCCCGGAAGGCGAGGAACGCGGCCGCGACGGCGTTGGCGCGGCTGACCGCGCCGGCGCTCGAAGGCGCGCTGGTCGTGATCTGCAGCACTCGCTTCGAGATGGCCGCGACCCGATAGGACCGGAGGAACTGATCCGCCGGCTGCGCGACGCCGAGTCGCTGCGCCGCGAGGCCCGCGACCGACCGGCTCTGGGCGACTGCGAGGTTGTCGTAGACGCCGTTGGTCGAGTCCTCGTAGGGGCCGTAGGTCAGGAAGAGGGTGGTCGCCGCGTGGTAGGCGGGCGGACGAAGCACATCGGCGGCGACTCCCACCGCCAAGCCCGCAAGAGCCACCGCGCAACAGAACCATGCCCCGCGTCGAATCGCTTCGCGCAGGAAGGCGAAGCTGACCACGCCCCCGGGGCTACGGGCAGTTCTGTTGGTCTCCGACTCGAACTCGCCATGGATCGACGACGACGGATCAAGGCTCTCGATCTCCGACAGCATGGTCATCCGCTCTGCTCCGAGAGAGGTCGTGTGGCGGGGCTCGCCCACCGGGTGAGGCGGCCGGTCGTGGGATCACCCCGGTCAGGGTCGACGACGATGACGCCGTCGAGGCTGCGGCCACCGTCGCCGGCGGTTCTGACGACGCGTTTCAGCTGCTCTGCCGTGGTCAGGCCGGCGGTGACACCGAGAACGTTCGCGGTGGTGGTGAAGGAGGCTGCTGCCGGTGGCGTCTTCTCGTCGACAACGGCGACCACCACGGCGAGAAGGGTGTTCCAGCGGCGAGCGTTGCTGCGATAGTCGTCCGTGACGACCAGCCGTAGATGCTTCATCAGGTTGAGGTCGGCGGACAGGACGCCGCAGGCGGCGCGCAACGCTGCGGCCGCGGCGGGGTCACGCTGCTGGCCGATCACGAGGGCGGTCGGGACACCGAGCGCGGCACTGAGCGCGGCCACCCGGGGCCCGACTGCTACGGCCTTCGGGTCACCGGCGAGCGAGAGCACTGTGAGCGACGAGCCCCTCGCGCGCGGGCCGAGGAGGCCGAGGTTCTCCAGCGCCCTGCGCAGTCGCACGGAGTCGATGCCTGCGGGCTGCTCTTTCTCCAGCAATGTCTTCCACGCAGCCGCGTCGCCGGGGCGTCCCACCGAGATCGAGGCGAGGACGGGCACGCCGGCTGACTGCGCGATCTCGTCACGCTGGCGCAGGCGACGGTCCGATCGACCGATCGACACCGCGACGAGGGCGCCGAGCAGGCCGGCCAGCACCGCCCCGATGGCCCCCATGAGCGCCAGACGGACCGCGCGGGGACTGCCCGCGCTCGCGTCGGTCGCCGGCTGGAGGACGTGCGCTCGCACCGCACCGCCCGGCAGTGTGCCCGAGGACAGGTACTTGACGTAGCTGTCGGCGACGGCATTGGCGGTTGCCTCCGCCTGGGTCGCCGACTTGCCCTTGGCGCTGATTGCGATGAGGTTGTACGCGAGGCTCTTGGGGTGTACGTAGCTGCGGAGCCGTTCCAGCGACATGTGCGGATCCAGGCGGGCGTCGGTCAGCACGGGATCGCTGCGGGCGATGACAAGCTCCGTGGTGGTGTCGCGCGCTGATGACGACAGGACGACCAGCGCCTCGCTCGTGTAGAGCGGCGGCTTGACCAGGGCGTAGCCCACTCCGGCACCCAGACCCACGACGGCAGCGACGACGACGAGAAGCAGATGTCGCCGCGCCATTCGGAGCGCCGTTTTCAGGTCGAGGGGCTGTTCGGCCACTTGTTCTCCCCGCCTCTTTAGCTCTCCGTGGGACAGAGCCCCTAGAAAAGGAGAAGATCAGCCGGGGGTTGATACGCCGTCGGCCGCCCGTTTCGGTCGCATACGAACCCACAGGTGCCAGCCCATCACCGCCGCGCCGGGCAGTCGTCGTACCGGCAGTGGCGGGGCGTGCATGAACGTCCGCCAGGAGTCGACCACGTCGAAGTCCGGGAAGTCGGCCCGCACCTCGCGCTGCCCATAGACCTTCGCGTAAGGGTTGCTGGGGCCATCGGTGTTCGCGTGCACGAACCGCCGCATCTTCAGATATGCCGCAAGGCCCTCGCGATCAGCATTGCGGAGGTGGTCGGCCAGGCGACCGCGAGAGACGCGCGACCGCAGCGGGTACGCCGCGACCACAGCCGCCCGGCGCACTCCGCCGATCGCCACGAGGTAGTTCAACGACCATCGCGCGTAGAGCATGGCGACGAGCTCTCCGTCCGGGCGCAGCACGCGGTGGAGCTCGCGTGATGCCGAGCGGATGTCCGGTACGTGATGCAGGACGCCATGGCTGAACACGACATCGAAGCTCGCATCGGGCCAGGGGATCGAGAGGACCGACGCCTGCTCGACCCGATCGAACGGCAGCGAACGCAAGGTCAGGCGTGTCGTGGTGCGGCGGATCGCCTCGTCCGTGAGATCGATCGCGGAGTAGACGGCTCCGCGACGGATCAGCTGCTCGGCTTCGGCCCCCTCGCCCGTCCCGATCTCCAGAAGGCGCTTTCCGCCTACGTCGAGGCGATCCAGACAGCCGGGGATATGAGCCTCTTGTGCATACCGAAGCTCGTCGTACTCGGTGAAGAACCGCTCATAGTCGCCCCGGTAGCGGCCGTCGAGGCCGCCCACCAGCCCGTCCCCACACGGGTGCGAGTTCCAGAAGTCCCGGATCCAGGACTCGTCCAACGTTGCCGCGGCATCGTGCATCACGGTCTCCCGGGGGTCGCGGTTGCGGGAAAGCTGATTCGGGTGACGAGCGGCCGTCCGGGCACCGCGCTGCCGGCACCGCACAGGGTGCTCGCGGGCACCCGGCGACCGAACCGCGGAGAGACCCAGCCGAGAACGGGGTCCACCTCGCCACGGTGCACGTTCCAGTGCAGCTCTTCAGGCAGGCGCATGACCGCTGTCGTCGCTGCGCCGTCGACCTCGAAGCGCAACCGGGCCTCGGCGCCACGCAGGTCGACCCGCACGTGCGGACCGAGATGGAAGGTCATCCGCAGCGGGTGCCCCGCGCCACCTTCGATGCGGTCGGTGATCTCGAGTGACCGATTCGCGTTGTCCAGCCGTACGCCGCGCAGATGTCGGGCCGGCGGTTCGAGGGACAGGTAGCCGTCGTGCTGAGCGGCCCAGTGAACCTCCTCGGCCGGGTTCTCGACATCCACGTCGAGGACCGCGCAGCGGGCATGGTTCCGCCAGATGAAGGGGCCCGCGTCGAGGGACTGGCTGCGGCCGGCGAGCTCGACCGTGTTGTGAGCCAGCGTCGAGCGGAAGTAGGCGCGCCACTCGGGATCGCCGTGGTAGCAGTACGTCCCGGGATCGACGAGCACGTCGACGCCGCCATACCGCAACTCGACGGACAGCGCGTCCGCATGTGCATGACCGGCGATGGACAGATATCCGTGCGGGCCGCCGTCGCAGCGACACCAGATCTCCGGACCATCCGCCACCGGCGTCCGGAGAAGAGTGATCCCCGCATCCGCGAAGTGCGACGGACGCTGTTGTGGCCTCGGATCGGGCGCAGCAGGAGGGCGGGCGAGGGCGCTCACAAGTGTGCTGCGCGCATCTGCCGACGTCGTCGGCCACCACGAGATCGGGCCGAACACCGCAGCGCCAAGGCTCAAGACGGGCCGCCAGTCATCGGGGCGGCTTGGCTGCAGCACCAGGCCGCGCCCTTCGTCGCCGTCGCCTTGTCGCGGCGGCCGGACCTGCTCGTCGACGATCGCTGCCGCAGCGTCGACCATTCGGCACAACCGCGCTCCGGTTGCGTCGGACAACGCGTGCCCCGCGGCGGCCGCCTCGACCGCGGCCAGCAGGCCGAGCTCGACGACGAACGCGTGGTAGTCCGAGGCGAGCTCCCGGTTGACCCCCGATGGGAAGGTGTTCGCCTCGAGCTCGCTCTCGAGCATTGCGGCTGCGTTCCGTCGCCACCTGGTGCTTGCCGGACACCAAGGGAACGCGCAGCTCGCGACGAGCAGCCCCGCCGCCTCGGCGATGACGTGGTTGTTCGCGGACGATCCCCGGCTCCGGAACGCGGCGAGATACTGCTGGTGCCAGTAGATCTGGCGGACCGCGATCTCGTTGTCGTCGAACAGTTCGGTGACTGCCGGCCACGCGTCGAGGAGACGCCTGATCCATGTCCAGCTGATCAGCCGGAGGCCTAGCTCGATGCCACTCGTCCAGTGGATGCCGGACAGGAACGGGTTGTCGCGCCACCAGGAGCGCAGCTGATCCGCGACGCGCTCGGCGTACGCCCCCCGGCCGGTGAGGAAGTAGGCCGCTGCCAGCACCGTGAGGTGCTGGTGGCGGGAGAGCTCCCACACCTGCTTGACGTTCCCGGTCTCGGTCTCCGAACGATGGTTGATGCGGAACGCGTACCGGTCGCTCGGCGCGCGCCGCCCGGTCACGGGATCGAGGAACCAGTCGGGTGAGGCGAGGTCCGTGCGCGTGACGCCGAGCACCTCCCAGCGACCTGCGAGCAGGTCGTCGGCGGCCGCAACTACCGCTGCGCGTGCATGGGCCGGCACCGCCTGCGCCGCACCGGGAGGAAGAACGGCCGTGAACCGGCGGGAGACGGACGCGGTCCCACTTGCGGGCACGCGTTGGCCCGGCCGCACCTGCCGTCGCGACCAGCCGGCCTGACGCACCTCGTTGCCGGCCCGCCAGGCGACCTCCACGGGCGACATCCCGGCAAGCCGGTTGGCGTACCACTGCAGCGACGAGCGGCTCACACCGCCTCCGCACAACCGCTGAGCATGCTCCGCCCAACGGCAAGTGTCGCCTTCGTCGTTGCCGTCAGCGACTCGAACGTGATCGGCATCGGCCCGTCGGTGCGCACGGACTCGAGAAACCGTTGCAGCTCGACCCGCTGTCCCTTGTCCTGGCCGCGACGCACTCGGTTGGTGTCACGCCGGCGCCCGATCCAGACGGACCCGCTGCGAAAGTTGTCGAGGCGGGCACTTCGGTCGCCGGCAGCGGCGTCGAACGTCTCCTTGGGGAATCGAGCGTTGCCGCTGGTGACGTAGGTGATGACGCCGGTTGAGCCGTCGCGGAAGCGCACGCTCACCTGCAGGTCCTGCGGGTCCGATCCTGCGAGTGCGAAGACCTGCTCCGGCAGGCTGTCCGTCCACCAGCTCAAGGCGTCGACGAAGTGGCCACCCTCGCCGGTGAACCTCGTCCCCTCGAGCTCCTCGTTCCGGTACCAGCTCCGGGCGTCGAGCGACCCGGCACTGACGAGGTAGCGAGCCGTGGTTGGGCCGGCGGGTTGGCCGAAACGCCGGTGCAGATCGGTGAACAGCGGCGCGAACCGACGGTTGAAGCCGACCATGAGCCGGTCGTTGCCGGTCGAGTTGACTACGCCCAGCACGCGCTCCAGCTGCTCGGTCGTCACCGCCAGGGGCTTCTCGACGAAGACCGTCTGGCCACGCTCCAGCGCGCGGCACACGAGATCTGCGTGCGAGTGGTGGCGGGTGACGATGAACACCGCATCCAGCCCGTCGTCATCCAGCACAGCGTCGGCGTCGGTCGAGCTCCGCTCGAATCCGAACTTTCGTTGGGCGTTCACGGCCGAAAGCGATGTCGTCGTGGCGACATGCGCGAGAGACACACTGTCGTCCGCGCTGAGGTGAGGGAGCAGCATCGACGAGGCGTAGCTGCCGGCACCGATGAACCCGACCCGCAGCTGGGACGCACCGGTTCGCCTGCGGCTCGGACGCGCGCTTCCGCTGGCGGCGGTGTCGACAACGCTCGCCGCGCGCGGCCGCTGCTCAGCGGGGTACTCGAACAGGAAGCCGACTCCGGTGAGCTCCCCGGCGGTCAGCCGCTCGTAGACGTCGACGGCGCGGTCGATCGGGAAGATCTCGGAGACGAGCGGTGCGAGGTCGACTGCCTCGGCGGCGATGAGGTCGAGGAAGCACGCCAGGTTCCGGCGTTCGGTCCAGCGGACGTAGCCCGCGGGGTAGTCGATGCCGTCGACCTCATAGCGGTCGTCATAGCGGCCGGGTCCATAGGAGCGAGACAGCCGGAGATCCAGCTCCTTGTCGTAGTAGGCGTTCCACGGAAGGTCGAGGCGGCACTTGCCGATGTCGACGACACGCGCGCGATCACGGGCCAGCCTCGCCGCCACCTCCACCGGTGCGTTCGACGCCCCGCCGGCGACGAGAAACACATGGTCGGCACCGAGGCCGCCGCTCGCGACCGCGAGTGCATGCTCGACGACGTCCAACCCGGCTTCGTCCGGGGCGGCGCAGGCGATCGCTCCCGCCTTCTCCGCGTCGCGGCACCGGGCCTCGACGACGTCGAGCCCGACCACGCGTACGCCGGCGGCAACCAGCAGCCGGACGACGAGCTGGCCCACGAGTCCCAGCCCCACAACACAGGCGGTATCGCCCAGCTGCACCTCGGCCCGGCGTACGCCGTGCAGTGCGATCGCCCCTACCGTGGAGAACGCCGCATGCTCAGGCGCGACGCCGTCGGGGACGGGCACGCACAGGTTGGTCGGGACCCAGTTGACCTCCGCGTGGAGCGCGTACTCGTTGCCGGCGGCCGCGACGAGCTGACCCACGCTGAACTCGTCCGCGCCGGGGCCGACGGCTTCGACGACGCCGCACAGGGAGTAGCCCAGAGGGGTGTAGGAGTCGAGTCGGTTCATCACCTTCTTGTAGGTGGTGACCGGACCCTGCTGCGCGACCGAGTCGAGCACTTTCCGGACCTGGTCCGGTCGGGCTCGGGCCTTTCCGGCCAGCGACAGTCTCGCCTCGCTCACCTTCATGCTCTCTGTACCCGTAGAGATGAGTGAGAACAGCGAGCGGACCAGCACACCGCCGGGCTTGCACGCGGGCGCAGGTACGTCGAGAACAGCCAGCTCACCCGACCGGTAGTTCTGAGCAACCTGTTTCATAAAGCCCTCCCCGAAGGGCACGCCTGCCGGTACCACAGCTCGAGGGTCAGCAGCTGCCAGATCTGCTTCGACCGGTCCTCACGTCCCGCTCGGTCGTCCGCGATCAGCCGTTGCAACGCGGCGCGCTGCAGGAAGCCGGTGCCGACAAGCTCACCGGCGACGAGCACGTCATCGACCATCTCGCGCAGCTCGGTGGCCACCCATGCGCGCAGCGGCGCGCTGAACGATGCCTTCGGGCGGTGCACGATCTCCGCCGGCAGCCACCTTTCAGCGGCGCGTTTGAGCGCGACCTTCTGCTGCCGGCGACTGATCTTCTCCCGGCCGGGAATCGAGAAAGCCGCGCGCACCACTTCCGGGTCGACGAACGGCACTCGCACCTCGGTCGACGCGGCCATGCTGGCTCGGTCGGTGTAGGCGAGGTTGAGGCCCGGAAGGAACATACGCGTGTCCATGAGACACATCCGGTTCACCTGATCCGTGAGGTCCGTGTCGAGGTAGACAGCTGCGTGCTCGGCCAGGATCTTGTCGACGTAGCCGGCGACGTCGGGAGCAACCAGATCGGCCAGCTCGGGGGCGTCGTAGAGGGTGTAGCTGCGCCTGAAGGAGGCCTCTTCGGGGAGGTCGGCGAACGTGAGAAAACGCTTGGCCCAACGGGAGTAGCGCAGTCCGTGGCCTCTCGCGGTCACCGGAACGCGGTCGACGAGTGGCCGGATGACCCCGTCGCGCAGAGTCGTCGGCAGCCGGTTGTAGCGCTTGGCCATGACGCAGGCCAAGTGCTTGCGGTAGCCGCCGAAGAGCTCGTCCGCACCCATTCCGGACAGCAGCACCTTGACGCCGGCAGCACGAGCCGCATCACACATCAGCATCGTGTTGATCGCCGCCGGATCGCCGATCGGCTCGTCGAGGGCGTCGACCATGCGCGGAAGCAGGCTGACAATGTCCGGCGCGATCTCGATCTCGTGCAGCGCGATGCCGAACTTCGCCGCCACCTTGCGCGCGTAGGTGGCGTCGTCGGGCATCGCCTCCAGGCGCTGGTCCTCCGGCCGGAACGTGATCGTGTAGGCGTCGACCGTGGGGTCGGCACGGTTGGCGAGCACCGTCACGATGCTCGAGTCGAGTCCGCCGGAAAGGAACGTCGACACGGGAACGTCCGCTACCAGGTGCGCCGCGATCGACTCCTCGACTACCGGCGCCAGATCAACTGCCGGACCTGCCGCGGCTTCGGCGGCCACGTCACGGACGTTCCAGTAGCGCCGGACGCTGTGCGTGCCGTCGGGGCGGAACTCGGCCCATGACCCGGGCGGCAGCTTCTCGACGCCGTCGATGGCGCAACGCTCATCGGGCACCCAGTAGTAGAGCATCGACGCGATGAGCGCTCCGGGGTCGACGGACAGGTCCGCACCTACGCCGGCCACGATCGCCTTGAGCTCGGAGGCGAAGAGCACGCCATCGCCCCGCGGAAGGTAGTAGAGCGGCTTGATCCCCAGCGGGTCGCGCACCAGGAAGAGGCTGGCCTCGCGCTCGTCGAACAGCGCGAAGGCGAACATGCCGCGGAATCGGTGAAGTGCATCCGGTCCCCAGTGCCGCCACGCCTCGAGGACGACCTCGGTGTCGGAGCTCGTCGCGAAGGCCACGCCGCGGCCGGCCAGCTGTGCGCGCAGCTGCTGGTAGTTGTAGAGCTCGCCGTTGTAGACGATCGTGAGGCCGTGTTTGGACAGTGGCTGGTCCGCGTCCGCGCTGAGATCGATGATCGACAGACGCCGGTGCGCCAGCTGCAGACTGACGCGGCCGTCCCGGTGCCGGTGCATGCCGCTGGCGTCCGGTCCACGGTGGGCAATCCGGGCGCTCATGATCGAGGCCAGTGCGTCGCCGTCCGGTTGTTGGAAACAGCCAGCGATTCCGCACATCTCGTCTCGCCTCAGGCCGCCGACCGGCGACGCGACCGACGGCGGTCATCCACCGCGGGCACGAGGCGGTCGTACGCGGCGAGGTAGGCAGCCCGTTGGTGGCTCCATGCGAGCTCGCGCTCCACCCGGGTTCGCCCCGATCGGCCCATCCGGCGCCGGAGCGGCTCGTCGTCGAGCAGCCTCACGATCGCTTCCGCGAATGCGACGACGCTGTTCGCCTCCACGTAGACCGCCGCGTCGCCGGCCGACACCCGGGTCTCCCGCAGATCGAACGAGACCACAGGCAGCCCGAACGCCATGTACTCCATCGTTTTGTTCATGGTCGACACGTCGTTGAGCGGGTTCTTCGGATCGGGGCACACACCGACGTCCGCGGTCGACATGACACGCGCCACCAGCTCATCCGGTGCACGTCCCGTGAACTCGACGTGACCCTGCAGTCCGAGCCGGTCGCGCAATGCGACCAGCTCGTCGAAACAGTCACCGCCCCCGATCACGGTGAACGCGATGTCGTCACGACCGAGACCGTGCACGACGACATCGGCTGCGCCGACCAGCAGGTCAACACCGTCCTGCGGGCCCATCACTCCGATGTAAGCCACCAGGAAGCGACGGCCCCGACGCAGTGCGGGTTCGCCGGCCACCCTGTGCAGCCGGTCCGGGTCAGGCCCCGTCCTGACCACGGTCACGTCGAGCGCCGACTTGCCGCCGCGGGTGAGGGCGACGGTCCGGTAGGACTCGTTCGTCGCGATCACGTGGTCGGCAACTCGATGCGTCGTGCGTTCGAGCGCGAGCAAGCCGCGGTGGGGCAGTCCAGGGCCGTCGGGGAAGCGCGACCGGTAGAGCTCCGGACACAAGTCGTGGTGGTCGAACAGGAATCGGCTGCCGTCGAGCGCCCGCAGCAGGAGCGCAAGAGGCCAGAAGATGTCCGGCGGGTTGCAGGCTTGCAGCACGTCGAACGCGCCTCCCCTGCGCGCCTTCAACATGAGCCACGCGGTGGCCAGGAACGAGTAGACGTACTCGAGCACGAAGGCTGCCTTGCCGGCGGTTGTCCCGCCCGCGCAGGGCCGGTACTTGTACAGCTGCACGCCGTTGACGACGTCGTACGCCGGGTCACCCGGCCCTTTCGGGCAGACGACGGACACATCCCACCCGGCACCGAGCAGTGCCTGACACTCGAGCCACACCCGGCGGTCGAACGGCACCGGCAGGTTCTGCACGATGATGAGAACTCGCCGCCGTCGCGTGACGGCGCCCGCCAGCGCCGGCCGCTGGATGTCGGCGGCTACCATCCGGCGCCCTCGTAGCCGGGGAGCGACTCGACCGCGGCGCCGAGTCGCCCGCTCAGGTCGATGACCTTGGCCGGGCGCGCCGCCAGGAGGGCGTCCACGACGGCGGCGTCGCGGGAGGAGACGATCACGACGTCGGCCGGTTCGATCGCATCCTCCGGTGCGGCGACCAGAATGCGAAGCAGGTGCGGCAGTCGCGCCTCGACGTGCCGGCGGTTCGCGCCGATGAGCCGATCCGGGTTGACGATCGGGTCGTAGATCCGAACGTCGAAGCCCTTGCCGATCAGACGCTCGGCGAGCTCGACGTAGGGGCTCTCCCGCAGGTCGTCGGTGTCGCTCTTGAAGCTCAGTCCGACCATCCCGACCGTGCGTGCATCGGTCGCGACGACGCGGTCCACGATCTCCCGGATCACCAGCTCGTTCGACGTCAGGGTCCCCGCGAGCAGCGGCAGGTCGGCGCCGTTGGTGCGCGCGAGGTAGAGCAGCGACCGAAGGTCCTTCGGCAGACACGAGCCTCCGAACGCGAAGCCCGGCCGCAGGTAGGCCGGCGAGATGTTCAGCGTCGTGTCCTCGCAGAACAACGACATGACCTCTCGCGAGTCGACGCCGAGCAGGCGGAGCAACCTGCCCGCTTCATTGGCAAAGGACACCTTCGTCGCATGAAAGGCGTTGCAGGCGTATTTGAGCGCCTCGGCGGTCCTCACAGGGACCACACGCACCGGCTGCTCGAGGAACTCGAACAGCGCTCGCATCGAGGCAGCGACGAAAGGCTCGGCGGTGCCGACGACCACGAACGGCGGAGCGAAGAAGTCGGCGACGCCGGAACCTTCCCGGAGGAACTCCGGGCACATGCCGGCGCCGACCAGCAGCGTTCCTTCGACGGAGGCCGTGGCAAGAAGAGGGGCGACGAGCTCTTCGACCGTGCCCGGTGGCACGGTGCTGCGGACGACGACGCTGTGCACGCCGGAGGTCGCGGGAGCCGCGGCCGGCAGCGCCTCGACGATGTCCGTCACCGCTCGCCGGACATGAGCCAGTTCGGTGGCGCCTTGGCTTGTCGAGGGGGTGCCGACACAGATGAGCGAAATGTCCGCACGGTGCAGCGCCTCGAGCGCGCGCGTTGTGGCATGTAGCCGACCGGCGCGGACCGCCTCGGCCATGACCGCCTCGATGCCGGGCTCGACAACCGGGCTACGCCCCGACGCGACCTTGTCGACCTTCGCGGGGTCGACGTCGACCCCCCAGACCTCGTGGCCGTTTGCAGCCAGACATGCCGCGGTGACGGTGCCGACGTAACCCAAGCCGAAAACGGCGACCCTCATGGTTCCCCCCGCCTCGGACTCGCGGAACGACGCGTAGTTGCTTGTGTCGACCTGAGCCGAGCCACCGCCGCGCTGATACGCGCGGCCACCGAGGGTGACGGCCGCGCGGACTGCCAACCGTCCGGCCGGGCTGGTGCGCTCGCCCGATTTGTCTACGTCGGTCGACGTAGACGATTACGCCTTTTCGACCAAGTGCTTCAGAGCCATCTGGCGCAGGGCCGATCCCTGCGACACCCCCCTTGAGAAGGAGCTGTTCCATGTCGAAGCACAGCGCGCCCCCCGGGCGCGCGCGTCACCGGATGCGTGGCCTCACGCGTCAGGATCGGGTACTGCTCGGACTTGCGGCGGTGACCGCCGTCGCGGCCCCGATAGCCGTCGTTGCGACCGCAGGAACGGCAGCGGCTACTTCATCCCCGAGCGTCGTCTTCACGGCCAACCGCGATCAGAACTCGTCCTCGTCGTCGATGAGCGGCCCGTGGATCTCCGCCACGGCATCCCCCCTCACGCTCGTCGCCTACCTGGCCTCCGATGGCCCGTCGACTTCCAACAGCCAGCGGTTCAACTCCGTTTCGGGCTGCGGCCTCAGCTGGCGGCTCGTCGCTCGCGCCAATGCGATGCCGGGGACGGCGGAGGCCTGGACGGCGACCACGTCTGCGGCCCTCTCCAGCTGCCGCGTCTCCGCATCGCGAGCGGTCGGCGGCTATCAAGGGTCGATGTCGGTTGTCGGTTACGCAGGCTCCGCGGGCGTTGGGGCGAGCGCAGCCGCGGCGAACCGCGGTGCCCCCGGGGTGACTGTCACGCCGACCAAGACCGGTTCTCTGCTCTACGCCGTCGGCAACGACTGGGACAACGCCATGGCCCGGACCGTTCCGGCCGGTCAGTCGATGGTGCACCAGTACCTCGCTCCTGCGAACGACACCTACTGGGTGCAGAAGTCGAACACCGCCACGACCGCAGGTACGGCTGCCGGCATCAACGACTCGGCACCGACCGGCGACAGGTTCGACATGGTGGCCGTCGAAGTGACACCAAGCGGCTCGGCACCGGCTCCCTCGCCGTCACCGACGCCTTCGTCGACCCCGACGACTTCGCCGACGCCGACGTCATCCCCGACACCGTCGTCGACGCCGACCTCGTCATCCCCGACTCCGACGTCGACCCCGACCTCGTCGTCCCCGACCCCCACCTCGACCACCTACTCGTGCACGCAAACGGCCACCAACGGGCGATGCGGTCCCTACTCGGGCTACACGGCCATCTCCGGCGCCAACTCCAACCCGTGGGTCGACCAGAACGTCTGGGCGGGCAGCGGCAGCTACCACCAGACCCTGTACGCGAATGGGCCTGGCGACTGGTACATCTCGGCGAACGCCAACGTCGGCAACGGTGGAGTCCTCACGTTCCCGAACACGGGCTTCTACATGACGGGCACGGTGGACGCTTCCACGTCGATCACGTCCTCGTGGAGCACCGTCTTCCCGCACAACGCTCAGACGATCGGCTGGTCGGCGTACGACCTCTGGCTCAACAACTGGGCCAACGAGATCATGATCCAGACCGACATATCCGCGAACAGCAACTACAACTGCGCACCGGTCGCCAGTGCGACGTTCGGCGGATCCCCGTGGCATCTGTGCCAGTTCGGCTCCGAGCTGGTGTGGAAGCACGGCACTGACGACTCGCACCTCATCAACGAGTCGTCGGGCAGCGTCGACGTCAAGGCCATGCTCGTGTGGCTCGAACAGCACGGATTCGTGCCCGCCAGCAGCACCTGGACCGCCGCCAGCTTCGGGTTCGAGGTGTGCAACACGACCGGCATCGACGCGAAGTTCCAGGTCACCGGATTCTCATGGAGCGCCAAGTAGAAAGCTGAACGACGCCGACGGGCCGTGGTCCTCCCTCGTGAGGATCACGGCTCGTCGGCGTACGCCCGTGGTCAGGCTCCTGCCTTTTGCCAACCACACGTCGGACAGCCCGCACCGCTGTCCAGCCGCTCGCCGCACTCACACACACGCCCACGAAGCCGCGCGGGGTTGCCGGCGACGAAACAGTGCGCAGGGACGTCGCGCGTCACGACGGCGCCCGCCGCAACGAACGCGTGGGCGCCGATGGTGACCCCGCAGACGAGGGTCGCGTTCGCCCCGATGGTCGCGCCCCGCTGCACGACCGTAGGCATCAAGGAATCGCCACCACGCTTGATGTGCGCGCGCGGTCGCAGGTCGTTCGTGAAGGTCACGGCCGGCCCCAGGAAGACGTCGTCCTCGATCGTCACCCGGTCCCAGACGAGGACGCCGTTCTTGACCGTCACGCGATCCCCGACCACGGCTCCCGACTCGATGAAGGCGCCGCCGCAGATGTTGCAGTCAGCACCGACGCGGGCCCCCTCCATGACATGGGCGAACGCCCAGATCCGCGTTCCGGCGCCGACGTCGGCGCTCTCGCACAGCCCCGCGGGATGCACGTAGACGGCCCGGCCGACCATCGTCATGCCCGCACCGCCTCGGCGAGGGCGTCGACGACGCGCTCCTGCGCAGCCGCGGTGATCCCCGGGTAGAGCGGTAGCGAAAGGATTTCCCGGGCCGCTCGCTCTGCGACCGGGAACGCACCACGGGGGTAACCGAGCCACGCAAAGGCCAGTTGGAGGTGCACCGGGACGGGATAGTGCACCCCCGCGCCGATGCCTTGCTCGTGGAGCCGTTTGAGCACCAGATCCCGGCGCTGCACCCGTACGACGTAGAGGTGCCAGACGTGGTCGTTACCGGCCATCGTCGACGGCGTACGAACTCCGTCGACATCGGCGAGCATCGTCGTATAGCGCTCGGCGGCCTCGGCACGCAGCCGGTTCCATTCCGTGAGCCTGGCGAGCTTCGCCGAGAGCACGACCGCCTGAATCGTGTCGAGGCGCGAGTTGAACCCGAAGCAGTCGTGCATGTAGCGCACGCTGCTGCCGTGGTTGATCATCAACCGGGCGCGGTACGCGACGTCGGCCGCGTTGGTCAGAACGGCACCGGCGTCGCCATAGGCGCCGAGGTTCTTGCCGGGGTAGAAGCTCGTCCCGGCTGCGCCGCCGAAGGTTCCGGCGGCGCGGCCCTTTCGGGACGCTCCCTGGCTCTGCGCCGCGTCCTCGACGACGACCACGTGCGGGCCCACCGCGAGCTCGATCTCCTCGACCGGTGCCGTCTGGCCGTAGAGGTGGACCGGCATGACCGCCTGGGTCCGCGTCGTCATCGCGGCGGCGACCCGCACCGGGTCCATCAACAAGTGGTCGTCGTCGCAGTCGACGAGCACCGGTCGTGCGCCCGCCCGCACCACCGCCTCCGCGGTCGCAACGAAGGTGTTGGCCGGAATGATGACCTCGTCGCCGGCAGTGATCCCATGGGCCCGCAACGCCACCTCGAGCGCGTCGGTGCCGTTCGCGACGCCGATGCAGTGGTCCACACCGATGAAGTCGGCATAGGCGCGTTCGAAGGTCTCGACCGCCTTGCCACCGATGAAGTCCGTCGCCTCGAGCACCGCGTCGATGCCCTCGCGCACTTCGGCACCGATCTGCGCGTGTTGCCATCCGAGGTCCACGAGGGGGATGGTGCTCACGACGGCTCGCCTCGAAGGCTCGTGGGCCGGCTCGCGGCGCGCAATGCGCGAGCAGGCGTCCCCACCCACGTCTCGCCCGCGGGGACGTCCCGGACGACAGCGGCGCCCATGCCGATGGTCGCCGCCGGCCCGACTGTGAGCCCCTCGCGGACGGCCGATGACGCGCCGACGTAGGCCTCGAAGCCGACCGTGACGCCGCCGGCGAGCGTCACGCCCGCGCAGACGGTCGCGAAGTCGGCAACGACGTCGTCGTGGGTGAGGACAGCACCCGGCATCACGACCACGTGCAGCCCGACGGTCACATCCGCCGTGATCACGACGCCGGCCAGGATGATGCTGCCCGCCCCCACCGACGACGTGGCACCGATCGATGCGGTGGGGTGGATCACGGTGGCGTAGCGCCGGTCGTCCGTCCCGAGCATCTGGAGCCGACGGGCGATCGAGTGCCGCACCCTGCCGCGGCCGACGCAGAGGACGACGCCGGCGCGCGGGTGAGCCGCCGCCACTTCGATTCCGCCGAGGACGTGATGTCCCCCGCAGCGGCTCCCCCACGTGGCCTCGTCGTCGTCGAGCACACCGGCGACTCGGTAGCTGTGGCCGGCGGCCACCGCCTCCGCGGTCTCGCGCGCGAGACCGCTCGCGCCGACGAGGAAGATGTCGGTCCGCATCACGCGGCCACGAGCGACGCGGCCGCGCGAAGCGCGTCGACCACACGGTCCTGCTCCGCCTCGGTCATCCCGGGGAACAACGGCAGTATCAGGCTGTTGCGCGTCATCTGCTCGGTGACGGGAAGCGAACGGGACGGCAGGTCGGCGTACGCCGGCTCGAGATGGGCGGCCATGATTCCCCGCCGGGCGCTGATGCCGTTGTCGGCGAGATGATGCAGCAGCTGGTTGCGCGAGACGGGAAAGTCGTCCGATAGCAGGATCCAGAACGACTGGTAGTTCGTGGTGCCGTGAGGCGGATCGCAGACCACGCGGACACCGTCGAGGTCACGGAGCATCGCCTGGTAGCGCGCGGCCAGTCGGCGGCGCTCCGCAACCAGCGCGTCCAGCCGCGTCAGCTGCACCAGGCCGATCGCGGCCTGGACGTCGGTCATCCGGTAGTTGAACCCGACCTCGAGATACTCCTCGAGAACGACACCGGAGGCGGCGTGCCGCTCGGCTGCGCTGACGCTCATCCCGTGCTCGCGCAGCCGGCGCAGCCGCGACGCGTTCGCCGCGTCGTCCACCGTCAGCATTCCGCCCTCGCCCGTGGTGAGCACCTTGCGCGGGTGGAACGACCATGCGGCGACGCGCGAGCCGGCGCCCACCGGTCGAGAGTGGTACGTCGACCCGATCGCGCAGGCGGCGTCCTCGACGACCGCGATCCCTCTGGGCTCCAGAACCTTCCTGATCGGATCGGTGTCGGCGGGAACGCCGCCCTGGTGGACGACGATGACCGCCCGCGTGCGCGGCGTCAGAACCGGCGCGACGGTTTCGAGGGTCAGGTTCCCGGTGTGTCTGTCGACGTCGGCGAACACCGGCGTCGCGCCGGCGTGGACGACGACGTTTGCGGTGGCGATGAACGACAGGGAGGGAACGACGACCTCGTCGCCACGCTCCACCCCGACGCCGACCAGAGCGAGATGCAGCGCCGTCGTGCACGACGAGACAGCCACGCCGTAGCCGGCACCGACACGGCCGGCGAACGCCTGCTCGAACTGCGCGACCCGTGGCCCCTGCGCCACCCATCCGGAGCGGACTGCGTCCGCGGCCGCCTGCGCTTCCTCCTCGCCGAGCGCGGGGCGCATCACCGGGATCATCACGCCGCTCCGGCCTGCGCGCGCTCGCCTTGCCACCAGGCCACGAGCCGACGCAACCCCGAGTCGAGGTCGGTCGTCGGCACCCACCCGAGGTCCGCGGCCGCCGCCGAGATGTCGGCCAGCCGTCGGGTCACGCCGTTGACGGCGCGGACCGGGCCGTAGTCGATGGGGAGGTCCTCTCGCCCCATCGCGCGCAGCAGCGCGGCCGCGAGCTCTCGGAGACTGGTCTCCGTGCCGCTCGCCACGTTGTAAGCGCGGTCGGTGACGTCCGCCTTCAGCGCGAGGAGGTTCGCGCAAGCGATGTCCTCCGTGTAGACGAAGTCCATCGTCTGAAGGCCGTCGCCGAGGATCAGCGGCGCCTCGCCCTCGGCAATGCGCTCCATCCACCTGACCAGCACCTCGGTGTAGAGGCCGTGCACGTCCATCCGCGGCCCGTAGACGTTGAAGTAGCGCAGGGCGACGTAGTCGAGGCCGTACATCGCGTGGAAGCTGCGGAGCAAGCCCTCGTTGAACGTCTTGGCCGCGCCGTAGAGCGTGTCGTTCGCGTAGGGATGGTGGTCCTCGCGGGTCGGAAACTGTGACGCGAGCCCGTAGACGGAGGCCGACGACGACGCGACGATCTTCCGTACGCCGGCCCGCGCCGCCGCCTCCACGACGTCGAACGTGCCATCGACGAGCACCTCCAGCGCGAGCCGTGGATCCTCGGCGCACTGGGTGATGCGGATTGCGGCGAGATGGAACACCGCGTCGACGTCGGCGCACAGCTCGGCGAGCAAGCCGCGGTCCCGGATGTCGCCTTCGACGAACGCGACCGGGCCGCGGCCCAGTGCCCACTCCAGGTTTGCGACCCGGCCGCGAACGAGGTTGTCGAGGACGACGACTTCACGGGCGCCCTCCGTCACGAGCTGGTCGACCACGGTGGACCCGATCGTCCCGGCGCCCCCTGTCACGAGAAAGCGCCCGCCGGAAACGGCGACTCCCGTCATCGTGCCTCCCCGCGTAGCGCAACGACCGAGCCGTGGAACATCAGGCTCCGATTCGCCGCCTCCAAGACGTCGAGCACCCGCAGACCGGCCCGCCCGTCGGTGGCGGGCGTTCGACCCTCGCGGATGCACGCCGCGAACTCCTCCATCGCCGCCTGCAGCGCTTCGCGTTCCTGAAGCGCGGGTGCCACCATGTCGCCGGACCGATAAGAGACCATCGCCTCGCGCCGCTCGTCGAGCGCCAGGTCATCCGGGTCGGCCATGTCCACGCCGCGGTCGTAGACCGCGATGCGCTGAGCGGGGTTGAGGTCGTCCCACATCAGCGTCCGCTTCGAACCGCCGACCATCGTCGTGCGCACCTTCGTCGGGCTCAGCCAGTTGACGTGCACATGGGCGATCGCGCCGCCGGACAGCTGCAGCGTGAGGTAGGCGATGCATGCCTGCCCGACTCCGAGCGGGTCCGCACCGTGAGCCGCAACCGCGAGCGGCGAGCAACCCTGGGGCAGGACGAAGTCGAGGATCGAGAGGTCGTGCGGCGCCAGGTCCCAGAGCACGTTGATGTCGCGCTGCACGAGCCCGAGGTTGATGCGGACCGAGTCGAGGAACTGAAAGTCACCGAGGACGCCCGCATGCACCAGCTCGCGAATCTTCGCCACTGCCGGCGTGTAGCAGTAGGTGTGGTCGCACATGAGCACGAGGCCGGCCGACTCGGCGGCGCGCACAAGGTGCAGGCCTTCCTCGTAGCTGGCGGCGAGCGGTTTCTCGATCATCACGTGCTTTCCGGCGTCCAGCGCGGTCAGTGCGACGTCCAGATGAGTGCACGCCGGAGTCGCCACCGCGACCGCCTCGACCCGCGGGTCGCAGAGTGCCTCTGCGAGCACGTCCGTGGCCGCCACGCCGGCGTACGACGCGCACACACGCTCAGCGCGTTCCCGGTCGACGTCGACCACGTAGTGCAGCTGGGTGTGCGGCGAAACGAGTGCGTTGCGCACCAGGTTCGGCCCCCAGTAGCCCGCACCGACAACGGCCAGCCCCACCGGGCGCTGCGTCTCAGTACGCACCGGACCCCCGTACGACGGCGAACATGGTCTTCCACAAGATCGACACGTCGAGCATCAGCGACCAGTTCTCGACGTACCGAAGGTCGAGGCGGACGGACTCGTCCCAGCTCAGGTCGGAGCGGCCGCTGACCTGCCACAGACCGGTCACCCCGGGTTTGACGAGAAGTCGACGTTGGACTGCCGACCCATATCTCGCCACCTCGGTCGGCAACGGAGGGCGCGGACCGACGAGTGACATGTCCCCGCGCAGGACGTTGAACAGCTGAGGAAGCTCGTCGAGGGAGTACTTGCGCAGCCACTGGCCGACGCGGGTGATCCGAGGATCGTCATGCACCTTGAACAGCAGGCCGTCGGCGCACTCGTTCTGCCGCTCGAGCTCGGTCAGACGAGAGTCCGCATCGACGTACATGGACCGGAACTTGTAGACGACGAAGAGCTTGCCGTCGCGCCCGACTCTCAGCTGCTGGTACATCGCGTGGCCCGGCGTGGTCATGCGGATGGCGATCGCGATCGCGAGGAATGCCGGAGCGAGCACGATGCAGCCGGCGAGTGCGAGCACGCGGTCCATCGCCCCCTTGAGCAGCCGCCGGCCGCCGCGGAACTCCGGTTCCTCGACGTGCAGCAGAGACAGCCCTGCAGCCGGTCGCAGGTGTAGTCGCGGACCCGCGATCTCGACGAGTGCCGGCGCCACGACGAGGTCTGCGCCGGTGCTCTCGAGATCCCAGGCGAGCTGGCGCAACGCAGCGCCGTGCATCTCGGCGCACGCCGTCACCGCGACTGCGCCGACGCCGGTCTCCCTCACGACATGCGCTGCCTGGAACATGTCGCCGAGAACCGGGAGGTCTACTTCCGCGAGCCTGTGGCCGGGAGCACCCCCGGGCACGCAGGCGCCGATCACCCGCAACCCCGAGAGCTGCTCACGCCGCAGCTGTCGGGCCAGCCCTGCGACAGCCGTCGAGGGACCAACCAGCAGGACGTCGGTGAGACAACGGCCACGGCGTCTGGCGAGGTGCAGCGCCTGTCGCGCGAGGTAGCGACCGACGAGTGACAGTGATGCGGCGAAGGGCACCGCGATCAGGACATAGCTGCGGGCCACGTTCGCGCGCGTGGCGAGCTGGAACGCTGCGAAGGCCGCGAAGAACGTCACTGCGGCGGCAGCCACCCGCTGGAACTCTTCGGCGCCTGCACCGAGCAAGGGTCGTTCGTAACCCCGCTGGAAATACACGCACACCGTCCAGACGATGGGCATCAGGAAGAACGCGACGGGGTGCAGGGCCGGGTCCGCGGGTGCGCGGGTGGCCAGCCCGGCCGCCACAATGCCGGCGCTGACGGCGGCTACACCGTCGACCGCCGCGAGCGAGACGGCGTACAGCGAGTCCCAACGAACGGGCCGTCGGAGGCGGGCCGGCGCCGGGGATGCCGAGGCCTCCGCTGTGGTCGCGCGCAGGTCGGCGGCTCGGCGCAGCGGGTGGATGTCGACGGTCTTCACCGTTCCCCGCCGGTCGATGTAGGGCCAAGATGCGCGCGTGTCGGGAATGACGTCTGCCAGTGGCGGCGAAGACGACCCGCGATCGACGGTCTCAGTCACCCCGCCCCCCTGGTGTGCGTTCGACGCGCCCGACCCTCGTCACAGCTCGGACGCGTCGCCTTCGACAGCAAGAGCGGATGCGAACAGAGCAGATACCGCACCACGAGTGGTCGTCATCTGGCCGGCCGCTGCGCGGACCGGGCGCGTTCGGGCAGCGTGATGACAGCCGGTCGTTCGATGCCGAGAAGCTGTCGTCCACGCATCGCCGCATTCAGCTGGCTGTGTGTGCCCAGCTTGTGCATCAAATTGGCGAGGTGCGTGCGGACCGTGTTCGGAGAGACGCCGAGCGCCTCGGCGATCTCTCCTCGACGGCGACCCTCCGACAGAAGCCGCAGCACGGTGAGCTCACGGTTGGTCAACGCCGCGAGCGCCTCGGCATCGGCCTGCTGTTGACGACGTTCGCTGATCAGCCGGTTGAGCTGCGGAGCCACGATCTCCTCTGTCGGCGCGGGGGCGCCCAGCACCACTCGCTGCACGGCGCGGATCAGCGGCACCAGTGGCAAGGACGACCTCACGGCCCCGACGGGTCCGGTTGCGATGGCTCGTGCGATCTCGACGGCCACCGGTGGCACGCCGAGCAACAACACCGGAGTCGCGTTGCCCATGTGCGCGAGCGCTTCGAGGAGCTCCGCGACATGCGGGTCCATCAGGCCGGCAGTGTCGATGAGGAGCGCGTCCGCGCCCTCGCGCACAGCACGCAGCGCGTGTTCGGCGCCCGTGACCACGTCGACCGCGGCGATGTCCGGCTGCTCGGTCAGGAGATCGCGCAGCGTCTTGTTGGCGTCGGGCCGGGAACTGTAGATGACGACTCGCGATGCCCGCCCGAGCGGTCGAGCGTCCAACGGCCCCCACCTCCGCGTGGCGCACGCCAACCTGCGCCGACGACGCGCAGCCGCATGGGCACGACGCCAACGAGTGGAGCGCTTACCGCTTCCGGGTGATACGGGGTAGGTCAGCCGTAGGACAACGCGGAATGGAGCGGCAGGAGGCGTCGCTCCATCGCGACCAGCTCCACCTCGGAGTGCACCTGCAGCTTGGTCATCATGTGGCCGATGTGCGTGCGGACCGTGTTGGGCGACAGCCCCAGCCGCCGGGCGATGGCGACTCGGTCGACCCCGGCGGCCAGCAGCTCGAGGATCTCGAGCTCGCGCCGGGTGACCCGCGTCGCCAAGACGTCCGGCCCTCCGTTCGGAGAGCCGGCGACGAGACGGAGCACCGCAGCCGCCAGCCCTGCGGGGACGACGACGTGCCCGGACGCAACCTGGCGGATCGCGGCAACGAGTGCATCGGCCGAGCGGTCACCGTCGATCACGCTGACCGACGCGCCGACGAGCACATCGACCAATTCCGGATGCGACCCGGTCGGATCGACCACCAGCACCGAAAGGCGCGGCTGCCTCTGTCTGGCCGCCTTGAGGATCTGGGCGATCGACGAACCGCCGGTGTGGTCGACCCACAGGAGCAACAGGTCCGCGTGGTTGCGCAGCTGCGCGAAGAGGGCGGACTCATCGGCGGTACCTGCGACGCGCCCGATCTCGGGCGCCCTTCGCAAGAACTCCACCGTGGCCTCGACGAGCAACGGGCGGTCGTCGAACACGACGACATCAGGCTGCACCTTCGACATCGCCGTCACCGCATCCCGCGCCGTGCCGCCACGGCCGCGGCCTGCACGCGGGTCCGGACGTTCAGCTTCTTCAGGATGCGGTGCACGTGGGAGCGCACTGTGGGCAGCCCGATCCCGAGAGTCTCGGCGATGTCGTCCGTGGTGAGGCCTCGGGTAACGAGAAGCAGCACGTCGCGCTCTCGTGTCGTGAGGCGGTCCACTGCACGTCGTCGAGGCCGGCCGCTCCGCGGGTCGGTGCCGGCAAGAACGCTGTGCAGGAGACGGGTGTCGGCCAACCGTCCGGTGACGACCGCTCGCAGCCTCGCCGCCAGCGTGTCGATGGTGGCGTCGAACGTCACGTACTCAGTTGCTCCGCCGGCCATCGCGGCTATGAATGCCTGGCGGTCGTCTGCTCCGACGACGACGAGGGGCTTGGCGGGCAGACGCCGTCGGGCCTCCGCAAGCAGCGGAATGAGATCCCCGCCTCCGCCGTCGGCACTCACGACGACCACGTCGGGCGACGCGGCCGCCCCGAGAGAATCGGGCGTTCCGGGAGACCAGGGCACCAGGCCGGTGGCGCGCAGCGCGGAGGTCATCAGCTCCTCGACCAGTGCGGTTCGCACGAACACCGCGACGCACACCGGTTCCGCGATGTCGACACTCGCTGCGAACAAAACGACCCCCGGCGCGTCACGGCGGAGCCTGCTCTCCTCCGTAGCGCGATTGTGTCCCTCCCCCATCGCGGAACAAGTCCGCGCACCGTTGATTTGGGCCAACGCTCATTGTCGAGCATGTCGTGATGGCCCCAACGGCGTTCGACGTTGGTTCATTTGCGGTACCTGACCGCTGTCCATGGGTCTGCACCGCCCCACGGCGTCGCGAACCGGCGTTCACAACTTGACGTATCCCGCGCCGCCGTTCGACCAGAACTTGTTGCTTCCTCTTTACTCCGACCGGGGCTGCTTCAAGAGTGGCACTCGCGCGAAGAGAGCCGGGGAACTCATGGTGCGAGACTCCGCGGGCAGCATCTGCCCGGACTGGACGGCTTGGGATGTGATCGTCGACGTCGTCGTCACGACGGCATGGGCCACTGCCGTCGAACACGGTTTGCCACCTGAGGATGCGGCTGCAGTGTGCGACGCGGCGGTGCTCGACCTGCTCGACCGGGCTGCGTCCACGCCGTCAGAGACGTTGCGCGCGCCGGTTACCGCGACGGTTCGCGACTTCGTGGTCACCGAGTGCAAGCGAATTGCCATGTTGCAACGACGGCACACCATCGACCTGCGCGCCGGCCGCGCCGACGCGGATGTGGAGTGCGAGCCATGGGCTTCGACCGACTGACACCGGAAGAGACGGCTGAGCTCATCGGGCGAGCGGCCGCCGGAGACGCACGCGCGTGGGAGGCACTCGTCGATGCCTACTCAGGCGTGATCTGGGCGGTCACGCGCGGGTTCCGCCTGCGCGATGCCGATGCCGCTGACGTCGTGCAGACAACGTGGCTACGCCTGCTTGAGCACGTGCAACGGCTCAACGATCCGACTCGGGTAGGTGCGTGGCTCGCCACGACGGCCCGCCGCGAGTGCCTGCGCGTCGTGGCCCTGTCGAAGCGAACCTCGCTCACGGGCGACGACGACCGCATCCTCGACGGCCTCGACGCCAGCCTTGCCGAGATCGACGCCGGACTCCTCGCGGAGGAGCGCCGGGACGAGGTGCAGCGCGCCATGGCGCAGCTTCCGCCACGCTGGTGCGAGCTGCTCGTCGCGCTCATGGCGGACCCGGCACCGTCGTACGAGGACGTGTCCGCCGACCTGGCCATCCCCATCGGCAGCATCGGCCCGACGCGAGGGCGCGCGCTGCGCCGTTTGTACGAACTTCTCGATGCGGACGTATCCGAGCGCGTACTGTATGCGTCTGCGTGATTGTGGCGGCAATTCGCCCGTCCGTTGGGGGTAGCCGGGGGCCGGCCGAGGAGGGCTCATCACATCCGTCCCGGAATGGGTGCGTGAACGCGTCCGCGGCCTTCTGGAGGTCACGGACCAGGACACCCCGGTAGCCGAGCTCCTGTCCGACAGCCTGCTCGACGAAGTGGCGACGGACAGCGATCTGCGCGTCGTGCGGTTCGCCCGGCCCAACGGTGACACCGCGACCGTCGCGACCTCACTGCGACCGGGTGCCCTCGCCGTCGAGATCGAGGTCGCGCCGCCCATGCGGGCGACGATCTGCGCGCGCTACACCGACGGGTCCACGCTGCACGCAACCACCGATGCTCGCGGTCGCGCGACGATGCCGTCGATGCCGTCGGGCCTGGTGACCTTCTACGTCGTGGGCGACGCCCCC
>Ga0070679_100000644_pt1 | contig 29723 bp, 23 predicted proteins | sample KBSC63BmetaG_FD_65652 | JGI IMG/M metagenome (GOLD analysis project Ga0070679, IMG submission 65652) | Corn rhizosphere microbial communities from Kellogg Biological Station, Michigan, USA - KBS C6-3B metaG | ecosystem: Host-associated > Plants > Roots > Rhizosphere | place: USA: Michigan... | reverse complement strand
GCCGGTCCAGGGTGGCCTCGGGGCCGGGTCGGGAAATGCAGTGGCTGCACTGGTGGGGCTGGAGGTGGAACTGCGGGTTGAATGTGAGATTCATGGTGTCCCAGGCCCGAAAATTCGGACCTGGGGCGCCGGCATCCGAGACCTGGTGGGCGATCCGGCACGGCTTTCACGGCGGCTGGAGATTGCGGCGCAGGTGGGCTCCGATGTGCCCTTATTTTTGATTGGTGGGACAGTGCTGGGGCTTGATCGGGGGCAGGAAGTGTATCCTCTGCCGGATGTTGAGCCTACCTGGTGCGTCATCGCCGTGCCTGATGTCGGAGTTTCGACGCCACAGGCTTTCCGCGATTGGGACGCGTTGTGCGCCAGGGAAGGTTTGACCCCAGAGGCAAGTACCGGTAAACTAAACGAGTTGAGCCGCGCCTATGCCAGCGCCTTTGCGGGAGCGATCCCGGGGGGAGGGCAGGAGGCAGGCTCCTCCGGTGTCCTCGCCAGTAACGATAATGGCCGCGAGGACCTGGCCGGACCACGAGAGTCCGCGCTTGTCCGCACCGGGATCAGTAGCTGGATCCAGAACGACTTTGAACGTGTCGTGTTCCCCCAGCAGCCCTCCCTTGCAGAGACCAAGCGTTTACTTGCGGGCGCCGACCATCCGGGGGCAGCCTCGTCCCTTGTTGCCATGCTGTCCGGGTCCGGTTCGGCGCTCTTCGGGTTGTACCTGACCCGCGGAGATGCGGAAGCGGCCTGCGAACGTTTGCGGCCGGTTGGAGTGAAGAGTTATTTGACTCGCACTCTGCCGCGTGCAGCCTACTGGCGCGACATGCTTTCGCATTGACAGTGGTCCGTTGTGCGGGAGAAACTCGCCAACGGCTGCTCATGCTGGGCGATCGTCTAATGGTAGGACAGTGCCCTTTGGAGGCACTTGTCTAGGTTCGAATCCTAGTCGCCCAGCCACATTTTTGTAGCCGAGAATCAGCCAAAGCAAACCAGCTTGGAGGTAGTCGGAAATGGAAGCGGGAACAGTGACGTTAGCGACTGAAGAGAAGCAGCCCGAGAGCGCGACGAAGGATTCGGCGGGAAAAGAAGCGTCGCAGGATGGGTCAAAAACGAAGGACGGCAAACCGGTTCCGGAGCGCAAGCGTGCTCGCAATCTGAGCGAGGACAAGCGCTTCAGGTTGTTTTCCGGAACCGCCAACCCTGAACTTGCTCGCAAGATCGGCGAGCATATCGGGGTAAAGGTGGGCGAGACCAAGCTGCAGCGTTTCGCTGATGGCGAAGTCTTCTTCCAGCTGCTCGAGAATGTGCGCGGCGTTGACGTATTCGTGGTGCAGCCTACGTGCTATCCGGTGGATCAGCACCTTGTAGAACTTCTTGTGATGATTGATGCGCTCAAGCGGGCGTCAGCAGCGAGAGTTACGGTAGTGATGCCGTATTACGGTTACGCGCGCCAGGATCGCAAAGACAAGCCGCGCGTGGCGATAAGCGCGAAACTGATTGCAGATTTGCTCACGACGGCGGGAGCCAATCGCGCGCTGTTTGTGGATCTGCATGCTGCGCAGATTCAGGGCTTCTTCAATATTCCCGTTGATCATCTGTATGCAAGCCCGGTGCTGGTGCACTATTTCAAGGAACTCAATCTGCCCAACCTGATGGTGATTTCGCCTGACCCGGGCGGCGTGGAACGGGCACGATTCTTTGCGCAGAAGATGGGCGCTCCGTTGGCGATTGTGGATAAGCGCCGCACCGACATGAACGTGGCGGAAGTGATGAACGTGGTGGGCGATGTGCGCGGCAAAACCTGCCTGATTATCGACGACATAATCGACACGGCCGGAACACTGGTAAAAACGGTGGACGCGTTGTTGAACGCTGGCGCTTCTGCGGTTCATGCATGCGCGAGTCACGCGGTGTTGTCGGGACCGGCGGTCGACCGCATTGTCAATTCGCGACTTGAGCAACTGGTAGTTACAGACACCATTCCGCTGCGCGATGCGGCGCAGAAGTTAGAGAAGATCAAGGTGCTTTCCGTTGCCGGCCTGCTGGGCGCGGCCATCGAGAGCATTCACATGGAGACGAGTGTTAGTACGTTGTTCAATTGAAGCAGCTTTAAGCTGTCAGCTTGAGCATCGGGGAGCCGGCCCTTTGCGTAATTTGGTCCGGTAGAAATGCTGAATTGGCCAGAATAGCGATTCAGAACGTGACAGCAACAAGCAGCGAACAGCAAATAGCCAAAAGCTGACAGCTGCTTTAACAAAGGGAGCGGGAGCGATTCAGTTTGCAGCCGTAAGGTAAGACTGAAAGCTGATAGCTGTTTTGACCGTGCCCGAGAAGAGAAACGAGAGACGAAATGCCTGAAGTAGTTTTAGCGAAACCCCGTGAGGGCAAGTTCACCAAGAATGCCGCGCGCCGTGTACGTGTTGCGGGCAAAATTCCAGCAGTTATTTATGGTCCGGGTTCTGAGCCGGTTGCCGTAGAAGTCGACCCGAAGCAGATTTCGCGGATTCTTTTTTCCGAGACGGGTCACAATACGATTTTTGACGTTGAAATTCCCGGGCAGTCCACGGCGAAGGCGATGATCGTCGACTTTCAGCGGGAGCCGATCAAGGATCAGTTGATCCATATCGACCTGAAGCGCATTGCACTCGACAAGGTTCTGCGGGTAAAGGTGCGCGTGAAACTGTTGGGCGTGCCGGTGGGCGTGAAGACCGAAGGTGGAATTCTGGACCAGGTGCTGCGCGAAGTTGAAATCGAGTGTTTGCCGAGTGATATTCCAAGCCACATCGATGTGGATGTGAGCGGGCTGGGAATGCACCAGGTGATACGCGTAGGCGGTTTGCCGCACTCGGAGAAGATCAAGTTCCTGACCGCAGAAGACGCGACAGTGGCACACGTTGTTTCGATTCGCGAAGAGGTTGCTCCGGTGGCTGAAGGCGCGGAAGTTGCAGCAGCGGCTCCTGGTGCTCCGGCAGCAGAGCCGGAAGTGGCCAAGAAGGGCAAGCCTGAGGCTGAGGCTCCGGCGAAGAAGTAAGCCTTGGCTGACGCGAAAGAGCCCATGGATCGGCGAGCCCCATTTCTTGTGGTGGGGCTCGGTAATCCCGGTCCCGAGTATCAGTGGACCCCGCATAATGCAGGGTTCATGGCACTTGACCGCATCGCCCAGCAAGAGGGAGTTGTGGTTCAGAACCGGCGCTGCCGGGCCGTTACAGCAACCTGCCGGATGGCGGGTCGCGAAGTGGTTCTGGCCAAGCCGGAGACATTCATGAATCTGAGCGGGCTTTCAATGGCCGCGCTGGTTCGGGAATTTGAAGTGGACCCAGGCAAGGATCTGCTCGTCATTTATGACGAGCTGGACCTGACGCTGGGAACCTTCAAGATCAGGGAGCGCGGATCGCCTGCAGGGCACAACGGAGCCCGCAGCGTCACCGGCGCCCTGGGAACTCAGGAGTGGTTGCGGCTGCGCATAGGCGTAGGACTGGACCTGCCACCTGAGGCCATAGCCGCTGGGGGCGGAAGGCGGGGAGGCAAGGAATACTTGCTCTCGCCGATGCGCAAAGCGGATTTGACGGTTCTGGACGAGGTGCTCGACCGGGTGGCAACGGCTACCCGGCGCATTCTCGAAGTAGGACCGGCAGCCGCGATGAACGAGTTTAACCGGAAAGACAGAGAACAGGGATCGGGGAGCGGGGATCAGGAATAAGGCGGAAGCAAACAGCGATCCCGTTGCCTGCGAATGCGAACTGAGAGTTGAGGGCTGAAGCGGAGCAAGGCTTTGGCGGAAAAGGAATCAAGATGTCCCGTTTGTATGAGGTTATGTTTATCGTTCGGCCTGATGTGGCCGATGAGGAAGTCGACAAGCTGGTGGCCGGCTTTACAACTACAATCACCTCGGGTGGCGGCGCGGTTAAGAGTGTTGAGAAGATGGGCCGCCGCAAGCTCGCCTACATGGTCCGCAAGTTCAACGACGGCAACTACGTTCTGCTGACCATTGAGGCGAACGGTGCCGGAGTGCTTGAGCTGGAACGTCGTCTGCGCGTGACCGAGCAGGTGATCAAGTTCATCACTGTTCGGATCGACGAGGAAGAAAAGCGCCTGGCGAAGGTGAAGGCACTTCGTGGAACTCGCCGCAAAATGAGTGCCGAACCAGCGGCACCGTCTACGCCAGCAACTGCACCCGCACCTGCTGCGGCTGCACCGGCAGCAGCGCCCGCCGAAGCTACGGAGCCCGTTCAGGCGAACGCGTAGCTCCATTAATCGCCGATGCCAGTTTAGGTTTGCAGGCACGGCCAGATCCATTTGCGTTGCGGCGCCTTTAGGGGAACTGCGAAGCGAGAGAGTAGAAGAGGAAACAAGATGGCTGATGAAACAGTAGGGAAAGCGCCTGAAACGGGCGCAGCACCACAAGGTGGGCATGATGGACCTCCGGCGCGGTCCGGCGGTGGCGGTCGTCCGCAGGGCGGTCGTCCCGGTGGTGGTCCTGGCGGACGCGGCAAGTTCTTCCGCCGCAAGAAGGTCTGCAAGTTCTGCACGGAGAAAATTGACGCGATCCCTTACCGCGATGTTCGTTTGCTGCAGGGGTTTGTGGCCGAGCGCGGCAAGATAGTGCCTCGCCGGCTCACGGGCGTTTGCACCACGCACCAGCGACGCCTGACCCGCGCAATCAAGCAGGCACGGAACATCGCCCTGCTGCCGTTTGCAACGCGGCACTAAGCTGCGTTTACGGTTCACAGTGTCGTGAGTTGACGAAATGCAAGGCGAGGTTTCTAGAGGAAACTTCGAGCCAGATGCATCGACACTCAACGGACTTGAACTGAAACGCTTTAAGCGCCGGCCGTTCGCGGCCTGATTTGGAATTCGCGCGGCAGCGGATCAATTGTCCGGAGCCAGAACACCGCAAATTGCGGAGCTCAGGCCTGCGGACAGAGGATTGGTACCAACACCGCCCGCACATATTGGAGAGATTCACATGGAAGTAATTTTGAAGGAAGACGTACCGAACCTGGGCCTTCGCGGAGATGTGGTGAAAGTCGCAGACGGCTACGGACGCAACTTTCTGCTGCCCCGCAAGATGGCCATGCAGGCGACTGCGGCCAACAAGGCAGTGATTGAACAGATGAAGGCTTCTGCAGCGCGCCGGTCGGCAAGCGAGAAGGCGCAGGCTGAAGAGCTGGCGACCAGGCTGACGCCGGTAGAGCTGACGTTCATCCGCAAATCGGGTGAAGCCGGCCACCTGTTCGGTTCTGTCACCTCGGCTGATATCGCCGCCGAACTGGCCGCAAAGGGCTTTGAAATTGATCGCCGCAAGATTCAGCTTACCGATCCTTTGAAGACCGTGGGAGAGAACACGGTAGGCGTTCGCCTGCATCGTGAAGTCACCGCGCAGATCAAGGTGAATGTTGTGGCTGAAGCTCAAGAGGAAGACACTGCCGAAGAGGCGAAGGCCGCAAGCGCAGTCGAGTAGTTTACTAGCGGTTCTTGATGTCGCGCCGCTTCTCGCTCTCAGCGGGAAGCGGCGCGTGTTTCTTGGGCGCAATTGCGGCTTATAATCGAGGCCGTTTAGAAACGCGGCGTTTGACCAACGCTGCCACTGAGCACAATAAATTTTTTGAGAGTCTTCGTCAGCTTGGCCTGGAAGCCCGGCCACTGATCGGCCTTCCTATAAGAGAACAGGAACCTGATCCGGTTGGAGGGAACGCTGTAATCCACGGCACCCGCCTTGTCGTAGCAAGTGCGCGCGCGTGTACCGCTAACCGAAACCAAGGTGAGGCGGATAAGCTTCTCGCGCGATTCCTGAGAATCGCTTGGATCAAAGACATCCCACGCGACATCGTTGCTGTTCAGCGCATTGATAAAGAGGTCGCAGTGCCCGCCGGGCTGCGTAATAGTCATCACGTTCGTGTCAAAGTTGAATGTCACTTCAAGATTGTCGTTGACGCCGTCCTCGGGAGTGAGCAGAAGCAGCGCACTGCGTACGTATTCAAAGAGCTCAGGAGCAGTAGCCTCGGGCTTGGGCTCAGGCCGAGGCCTGTGATTAGGTGTTTGCGCCCTGCACGCGGGGAGAACTGCGATGAGCGAGATGACGCAGATGCGCGCGATTTCCTTCATGGGTGAGCGGCTCCTTTCCACTGGCGGTCACGAAATTATTCGATGTGGCCTGAGTATAAACCCGATGATTGTTTGGCATCATTCACAATCGCCAGTGGTTTGTCCCGGTTTGTACGTAACGTTGGTACCGCGGCCAGCAGGCTGCGCGTGTAAGCGTGAACCGGCGCGCTGAGCACTTGAGTGCTGGGGCCGGACTCTACAATTTGTCCGGCGCGCATGACAGCCACGCGGCTCGCAACCTGGCCCACCACGGCAAGGTCGTGCGAAATGAACAGCATCGCCAATCCGTATTGTTGCTGCAGGCTGCGCAAGAGATCGAGTACCTGTGCCTGCACGGTTACATCGAGTGCTGTTGTAGGCTCATCGGCGATCAGCAACCGCGGATTGTTGATGAGGGCCATGGCGATGAGAATGCGTTGACGTTGCCCGCCGGAAAACTGGTGAGGATAATCGCCGTAGCGCACTGCAGCGTCGGCCAGGTCAACTGCCTCAAGCGCCGCGATGGCTTTGCGTTTGGCTTCGCGGCCAGACCAGGAAGGGAAATGCGCCTGCGCAGTTTCGGCAACCTGGCGGCCGATCGACATCACAGGATTGAGCGCGGTCATGGGTTCCTGAAAAATCATCGCGATCTCTCGTCCGCGGATCCTGCGCCATTGACTCGCTGGTTGCTGGAGCAGGTCGTCGCCGCGCCAGAGAATTTCGCCGCTCACCTTTGCTGCAGGTCCAAGCAGTCCGAGGATAGCGAGAGCAGTAGCGCTCTTGCCCGACCCCGATTCGCCGACCAGGCCGAGGACTTCGCCCTCGTCGATACTGAGGCTGCTTCCATGTACAGCCTCCATTGCACCAAAACGAATGCGAAGATCGCGGATCTGGAGCAGGGCACCCATGCGTTTATCCTAGAGCACCTAAAGCGCAGCGAGGACAGAGACACGCAGGCAAACCGCGATACGCACCTACGGGATAACCGTACTCTTCGACACAACCGCCGCTATCGATCAGGTGACCGGATCTAGCCTTCGACGAGCGCGTCGGCTATGGCCAAATGCTCGTCAAGTGCTGCAATGCCGAGGTCCAGTTCTTCTCTGGTGATAATCAGTGGCGGGGCGATGATGAAATGGCTCACCCACGCCTGAATGGAAACGCCGCTGGCCATCATTTTGCCGGTGATCTGATCGACGACGAGCGGCTTCCCTTCGACCTTGTCGCGCATGGTGTTGAAAAGCTGCTTCGTCTTGCGATTCTTCACAATTTCTACAGCGAAAAATAATCCGAGGCCGCGCACGTCACCAATCGACGGATGCTTCGCTTTGAGCGCCTCTAATTTTGTACGCACATACGGCTCAAACTCAGCCGCGCGCTCGACCAGTTTGAGCCGCTGCATCTCTTCGATGGTCGCGACACCGGGGCCGAGTGTTAGTGGATGCGCTTCGTAGGTGTGTCCATGCGCAAAGTAGTGATCCTCAAAATAGTCGGCGATTTTGGTTGTAGTTGCACACAGGCCGAGCGGTACGTAGGCGGTTGTGATGCCCTTCGCGGTGACGAGGATATCGGGCTTCACATTCCAGTGGTCGATTGAAAACCATTTGCCAGTGCGGCCCCAGCCGGCCATCACTTCATCGGCAATCAGGAGCACTCCGTGGCGGTCGCAGATTTCGCGCAGGCGCGGGAAGTATTCGGGCGGAGGCACGAGCACGCCATTGGTGCCGACGACCGGCTCAACTATAACGGCGGCCACGTCGCTCTCGTTGCGAATCATGTGTTCCACGTAGTCAGCGCACGCGATGTTGCACGATGGATAGGTGTGCTTGATGGGACAGTCGTAGCAATTCACTTCAGGTGCAAAGGCAACGCCTGCTAATTTGCCGGCCGGCTCCATAGCCCAGCGGCGTGGGTCACCTGTGGCAGCTAGAGATCCCGCTGTGGATCCATGATAGGAGCGATAGCGCGAAATGATTTTGTTCTTGCCAGTGACCATGCGGGCAATTTTGAAAGCCGCTTCGTTGGCTTCTGTCCCGCTGGTTGCAAAAAAGAATTTGTTGATTCCTTCGGGCAGGACTTCGAGCAGTTTTTCACTGAGCCGCGCGCGTGCTGCCGTTGAGTAGCCGGGCGTCACGTAGCAGAGTTCTTTGGCCTGCTGGGCGATGGCTTCAATTACGCGCGGATTCTTATGACCGAGGTTGACGCACATGAGCTGCGCGGAGAAATCAAGATACCGCTTGCCCGCGCCGTCCGTGATCCAACAGCCTTCGGCGTCGGCAATGTGGAGAGGCTTCCAGCCTTTTTGATAGCGCCATGTGCCGTAGTTGGTTTGCCTGGTGATGTCGGTGACTTGATCGGAGGTCAGAGTATTGTCGTGGGAGAGATCGCTCATGACGGCAGTCCTTTTGAAGCGGATGGTTCAAATGCTAACAGGTGATGCGAACCGGCCGGACGCACGTGGGCGTGCGTTGAAGAACAATCGCAGATCCTTCGGCTTCGCCTCAGGCTGACGCGGGCCGGTGAATGATCAATGGCTTAGCGGCTCACGCGATGCAGGACTACCGGAATGCTGGCGGGCATGGGCCGTGCTGGTGCGCGCGATGGATCGGAGCCGTCCGGTGCAGGCCCGATGACTGGGCCCGATGCGGACGCCGCTGGCGGACTCGCTGGAGGCGGCGGCATTTTGCGTTCAAGCTCAATGCGATCGCCGTTGAGCGTTCCATTGAAACTGCTGTTGCCAATTTTGAAAGAGACGTTGCTGCCATCGATCCTGCCTGATTCGATGGGCGTGGCTCCGTCTGCTGCTCCAAAGAAACTTCCGGTTGCCGATTCCATTGCGCCGGTCAGGTCACTGCCATTTTGATGAAGGATGTAGAGGGTATTAGCGTCGGGAACGAGTCGTGCGAGGGCTTCATCCGTTGTAGGAATGGGCCGCCAGAGGCCAGTGACGCCCTGACCCGAAGGCACTTCGCGCTCCCACACTGGCACCTGCGGGCGAAGAGCGACCTGCTTTGCAGAAATGATTACGCGGGCTGGCTCAAGGCCCGGAGACGTGGCTTCAACGGTAATGTCTCCACCTTTTTTGAGCGACTGGATCAGTGCCATGCAGTAGCCGCTAAAGGCTTTGCGGGATGAGCCTTTATCAGGCTGCTGGTTCGTGGGGTCGCCATTGCCGGTGCCGATGAGCTTGCCGGCCCCGGAGACTTTGAAGCTGATGTCGTTCTCGGTGATGGGAACCACGCGACCTTGTGCGTCGCGCACTTCAACGGCAAACATGGCCACGTCTTCACCGTCGGCGGATATGGTTGGACGGTCGGCGGTCATCACCAGCTTCGCTGCGGTACCAGTCGTCTCGCGTTTGGTAGTTGCCACCAGCTTTCCGTCTTTGAATCCGCGCGCTTCAATTGCGCCTGGAGCGTACTTCACATTCCAGGCAAGATGCGAGTCCTTCTTCATGTCCTTGGCGCCGAGACTTTGACCATTCAGGAACAGCTCAACCCGGTCGAGGTTGGAGTGCACCCAAACGGCGATCTCCTTGCCCTCATAGCCGGGCCAGTTCCAGTGCGGGAAAAGATGCAGAACCTGTTTGCCGGTCCACCAGGACTGGTAGTAGTAAAACGTGTCTTTCGGAAATCCGCACATGTCGATGACGCCATATTGCGAGCTGATGTTCGGCCATCCGTTGGGCGAGGGTTCACCGCGATAATCGAAGCCGGTCCACACAAACCCGCCGGCAAGCCACGGGCGCGAATTGCAGAAGCGCCACCAACCCTCAGCAGATGCGCGGCCGGTGGTGGTGTACGGATCGTAGGAACTGACATAACCCTTTTCAAAGTCGGTGATATAGATGCCGCGCGTGCATACGGCACTCACGGTTTCTGTGCCGATCACCGGCTTTTCAGGGTGCTCCTTGTGATAGGCCTCGGCTCCTGGATCCATGTAGTTGTAGCCCATGACATCGCACTCCACAAGGCCGCCGACCCCAATGGCGCGAATAGGCGCGATGGATACGGGGCGGGTACCGTCGTGCTTCATCGCCGTGGCTTTCATGGCGGTTAGAATGTGCAGGCCAACAGGTGTATTCGCCGTCGCTTCTTCATTGCCCATGGACCACATGAAGACGCTGGGATGATTGCGGTCGCGGCGGATAAGATTTTCAAACTGGCTGATGCCTTCAGGATTCGACGACATCATGCGCGTTTCGTCGAACACCAGCATCCCAAGCTCGTCACATGCTTTCAGCAGCTCGGGCGTGGGCGGATTGTGCGATGTGCGCAGGCTGTTGCAGCCCATCTCCTGCAGCTTGCGAATGCGATAGTACTGCACGGAATCGGGAACTGCGGCGCCCACGCCCGCGTGGTCCTGGTGATTGCAGGTGCCTTTCACCTTAACGGGCTTGTCATTCAGGAAGAGACCCTTTTCCGAGTCGAAGCGAATGCTACGGATGCCGAACGGAGTTTCGTAGCGATCCACAATGTCATTGCCGGCGCGGACTTCAGTGATCAGCCGGTAGAGATTGCGTTCCTCAAGCGACCAGATTTGCGGCTGTTTTACTTCGATCTGCTGCGCATACGTTTGCTCCGCTTCTCCAGCAATCGATGCAAGTGGAGACACAGCTTTGCCCACTTCCTTGCCTGCGGGATCGAGCACTGTGGAGATGACGCGTGCATTTGTGGCCGTAGTGCTGTCATTTGCCAGTTCGGTTTTGATGGACAATGCCGCGTGGCCGGGCTTCACTTCCGACGAGACGAACGTGCCCCATTGCTTTACGTGGACCGGGTTTGTCTTGACGAGCCACACGTGGCGATAGATTCCTGCGCCCTCATAAAACCAGCCGTCGCTTGAAGTGGCATCAACGCGGGCGAGCAGAACGTTTCTTCCGCCAGGATTTGCGAAGTCAGTCACGTCTACCGTGAAGGGATCGTAGCCACCGCTATGCAAGGTGATGTAGTAACCATTGAAGACGACCATTGTTTCGCGGTATGAGCCGTCGAACTCAATCGTGATGCGTTTGCCGGCATCGTCTTTGGAGAGCTCGAATACCCGCCGGTACCAGCCGACGCTGGTGGCCGGGTAGTTGCGTCCCAGCGGATAGTAGCCCTTGCTGTTGAGCGCGGGGTCGTTCTGAAAGGGCAACTCGATGGCCCAGTCGTGAGGCAGGTCCACAGCCTTCCAATCGCCATCATCGAAGGCCAGATTTCCTGCGGGAAGAAAATTGCCGGTCTTCTGATAGGTGCCGGTCCGGCCCAGCCCGTATGAAAAGTCCTTAGCGGGATCGCTGGCGTGACCCAGATGGAAACGCCAGCCGAAGTCGAGCAGTTGCCGCTCGCGCCCGGCTCCGGGCAGCAACGACGAGGGCGAAGCGTTGGCGACCTGCGGATGAGTCTCTTCCGGTACGGCTTCAACGGTTGCGCTTAGCGGGAGCCCGTTTGCCGCGACGGCTGCAGGAGCCAGCAAGCTTGTCTTTAACATGTCACGACGTGAAAAGGTTTTCATTTCTTCCCTCGCTCTGGGTTTTTGAACGGGATAATACTATCAGTTTCGTTGCTTTGGCTGGCCGGCCGTGGGCCTGCGGGCCACCTCAACTTTGGCCTGTTTTTCGTAATAGCGCACGATGGCTGAATGGTCAAGATCGACCATGCCGTCAGCCTTGAGTGCCTGCAGAATCTCCATAACGGTCGCAGTCAAGGGAAGCGGCACGCCCAGTTCATGACTCGTTTCGAGTACGTTTCCAATGTCCTTGATGTTGATGCGGAGCGAGCCTCCGGGTTTGAAATTCCGGTCGAGCATCATCGGCACTTTCGCGTCCATAACGGAGCTGCCGGCAAGTCCGCCGCGAATTGCCTTGTAGACGAGTTCGGGATCGACCCCTGCCCGGGTGGCAAGCACCAGCGCTTCAGAAACAGCAGCAATGTTGAGCTGGACGATGATCTGGTTTGCGAGCTTGGTCACGCTGCCGGCCCCGTTTCCACCGGTGAGCACGGCAGAGGAACCCATTGCCTTGAATACGGGCAGCATCTCATCAAAATCCGACTGAGTTCCTCCGGCCATGATGGAGAGAGTTCCGTCGATCGCTTTCGGCTCACCACCGCTCACCGGAGCGTCCATCATGCGCACACCTTTCTGCGCCAGGGCCGCCGTAATTTCCTGGCTTGCTTGCGGCGCCACCGAACTCATGTCGATCACGATGGCGCCATTCCGCGCGCCCTCAATTACGCCATCTTTGCCAAGGATCACTGCTTTAACAATGGGCGTGTTGGGCAGCATGGTGATAATGATTTCGCTCCTGGCCGCGACATCTTTGGGCGAGGCACCCGGCTCGGCGCCAGCCTTCTGCAAGTCGCTGATTGCAGAGCTGTCAATGTCAAATACGACGAGCTGATGACCGGCCTTGAGCAGATTTCTGCTCATCGGCTTCCCCATGATCCCCAATCCTATAAATCCGATTTTGCTCATGTGCCAAAAACCTTTCATTCCTGACAAGAACGATAATGCATTTGCCGCTGGCTGCCTGTACTCTAATGGTGAATCAATCGGCAGCGAGGCCGCGGCTTGCCAGCCACGGCAATCATAACTTGACGATGGTATGACCATCTGGTCTACTCTTCCGTTTACAAGTTGAAGATAGATTTCCATGCGACAAGAAAAGCGAGCGGATCTCCTATGAAAATGCCACATCGATCTCCCGTCGAGTCCAAGATCAAGCGGGTCACCAAGATATCGATCAGCGACGAGATCGCCAAGCAGATTATGGATCTCATTTCCAGGGGCGAACTCAAGCCCGGGGATCATCTGCCGTCGGAACGTGAACTGTGCAAGAACTTTGGCGCGAGCCGCTCTTCACTTCGTGAGGCGCTTCGTTGTCTGTCGATTGTTGGCGTGCTGAACGCGCGCGTGGGAGAAGGCACTTCGGTTGCAGAGGATGGCGAAAAGTTTCTGCGAAAGATCATCGAGTGGCGACTGATTACGGAACGGCACGACATTGAGAATCTGCTTGAAGTGCGAATTGCGCTTGAGGGAGTATCGGCCGCCAATACGGCACGGCATGCAACGGCAGAGCAGGTTGCAATGCTGCGCAAGCTTATTGCCAAAATGCAGGCATCGATGAAGGACGAGAAAGCTTTTGCAGCGCTTGATCTTGAGTTTCACGTAGCTCTGGCCAAGGCTTCGGGTAATGTGCTGGTCTTGGATCTCATCGAACTGGTTCGCGGTCAGTTGCTCAAGGCGCTGCATAAGGTCCTGGTTGTGCCGCACGCGTTGCCGCTCGCGCACAAGGAACACGCCGCGATTTTCGAGGCGATCGAACGCCGAGATCCGGATGGAGCCCGCAAAGCTATGCATGCCCATTTACTGGCGCATTTGGCACGCTATACGGCAGCGAACCCAAACGGCAACCGCGTTGCCGTGAAAGATACCGCTAAAGCAAAGGGCGTTGTAGAACCGAGTGCAAGGAGAGTCGGTGCGTCGAAAGTCGCCAAGCCGCGCTTAGGCAAGCTATTGCCACCGGAGACGCCAATGGCACTCGGCCAGCTTGCTGCCAAATAGCAAGAGCCACGCGAACGCGGCTCACGCTCAACAACTGAAAATAAGTTGGTGCCGAAGAAGGGACTCGAACCCCCACACCCTTGCGAGTACGTGGACCTGAACCACGCGCGTCTGCCAATTCCGCCACTTCGGCACAGTACATGTTCAGTCGTCTCCCAACTGAACAGGCAGCAACTTTGAGTCTCGCAAATGCAGCAATCTGTGTCAAATTTCAAGCATTTACGAGGCGGCCGGGGCAATGCACCCCGGCCTCTCCAAATAAGTCACTTAGACGAGCTTTGCATCGAGCGTGATCTCGGTGTTGCCGGCAAAGAGCTTCGAAATCGGGCAGCCGGTCTTTGCATCTGCGGCGGCTTTGTCGAAAGCTTCCTGGCTGGCGCCGGGGACACTCGCAGTGGTGGTGAGGGCGATGCGGGTAACGGCGAAACCTCCATCAGTTTTGGCCAGGGTGACGGCCGCCTGCGTTTCGATCTTGTTCGGGGTGAGGCCCGCGCCGCCCAACTGGGCGCCCAGAGCCATGGAGAAGCAGCTCGCGTGAGCCGCGGCAATCATCTCTTCAGGAGTGGTGCCGGAGTCTGCGCCTTCAAAACGGGTGGCGAAGGAGTAGTTTGCGTTCTTCAGAACGCCGGTTGCTGTGGAGATGGTGCCTTTGCCTTCCTTCAGTGAACCAGTCCAAACTGCACTTGCTTTGCTTGCCATAATTCCTCCTGTTGGGGATTGTGAATTCGGGTTGATTCCGTGTGATGCGCCGCTAAATAGCGTGGACGCTGCCTGGAAGTTGAAGGCGCCTGCTGCCGACCAGAGTACTCGACGAACGGGGCAAAACGCCTGCTCTCTCATGTTAATCTGTCGAGCATGTTGCCAAAGCGGCCGACGGCTTACGATCCTGAATTTACGGTTGATTTCTCACATCGTGGGCCGGTCAATTGCGCAACAGAAGACGCTGCCGGGGCCCCAGCGGAGGCTCCTGACCAGCCAGTTAATCACCATTGCCAGATATGTCCTACCTGCGGGAACCGTCTTACTGGCCACCATTGCAAGCTGGTATGTACTCATTGCGGCTACTATCTCAGCTGTGCGGACTATTACTGAGACTTGCTCGCCTTCCGCGCGGCTTCAAACTCATCGCCCGGCTTCCACTCAACCGGCTTGGCTTGCTCGCTGGCCAGCCATCCCAAAACGAAACCGAACTGCGCCATCCTGGCATCGCCGCGGAAATCCCAATCCTCGTGGAACTCGTCTGAGGGCTGGTGGTAATTGTGAGCGGTGTAGTCTCGCTGCTGCTCGCGCCCCCACTCGGGCGGATGACCTTCAAACAGGCTGCCTTCATCGATAGAGAAGGCGGGAATACCGTAACGAGCAAGCGAGAAGTGATCCGATCGATAATAGTAACCGGCCATCGGATTTGAGTCAGGCATCAGCTGAAGGTTGAACGCCTTGGCTACCCGTTCGACAGTGGGCCAGAAATCGGTGCGCTCGGCTCCGGTCACGTTTGCTGAAAGCGGAATCCCCAAAGGCATCAGCGCATCGTAATTCAGATCGAGTGAAAAGTGCGATGCCGGAATGGGCGGGTGCATGCCTAGATATTGGGAGCCGAGAAGGCCCTGCTCTTCTGCGGTAACGGCGGCGAAGTAGAAATCATGTGGCGGCCGGGTGCTTGCCTGCGCAAAGGCTCGTGCCAGTTCGAGCAGCATTCCGCAGCCGGTGCCGTTGTCTACCGCGCCGTTGTAGATGTTGTCGCCCTTCGCGTTCTTATCGATCCCGAGATGATCGTAGTGGGAGCTATACAGCACGGCCTGCTCACCCTGCGCTGCGCCCTCCACCTTGCCGATCACGTTGGTGCTCTTGTATCGGCGCACCTCGCTCTGAATCTGGGCACGCAGCTTTACGTGTAGCTCAACCGCATTGAATCCGCGCTTGCCCGCCTTCTCAATCTCCTGGTCAACGTTGCCAAGCCCGGCCATTGTCAGCAGCCGCTGGCCTACATCGTGCTGGATCCAGGCGGCGGCACGCAGGGTCGCGGTGGGATCGCCTTCGAGATAGCTTTTCTCAATGGCCTGCGAATTACGCACCACATCCCACGGGTAACTCGCCAAATCTTCGCGATGGATGATCAAAACGCCCACCGCGCCGCGGCGCGCGGCTTCTTCGTACTTGTAGGTCCAGCGGCCATAGTATGTGAGTGCTTTGCCGTTGAAGAACTTCGGATCATCTGATGGAGGTTCGTTCACGATGACGAGCGCGATCTTGCCTTTGATATCGACGCCCTGGTAGTCGTTCCACTTGTATTCAGGCGCATTGATTCCGTAGCCCACAAATACGATAGGTGCGTCTATAGTCGCGCTTGCCTGACCCGTCTGGTCTTTTGAAACGATTTGGGTTCCATATGCGAGATCGACCGGCTGCCCGGCTGGGGGAACAAATGCAAACTTTGTTTTCTCTTCGTCGGTGTGTACTGCATAAAGCGGAACACGCTGGAAGTAAGTGCCGTTGTCACCCGCCGGCTTGAGTCCGGCGAGAGCATACTGCGTGACAATGTACTCGGCTGCCAGAGAATCGCCCCGTGTGCCCGGGCCGCGGCCCTCCAGCAGATCGAGCGAGAGAAAACGCACATGCGCTTTTATTCTCGCTGGATCGATGGATGCGGCTGCCGTAAGCGCTGCCTGCGGCACACCCGCGATTTCAGGTACCGGAGCGGTAGCTGCCTGCTGTTGCGACTTAGCCAGAGGCGAGATCAACATAACTAAGACCAGGAAGGCGATACTGACAAAAGAGCGCATGTATTTCTCCTTGGAATCCGTATGAATAGAAAATTGCTTCAGATAGCGTCGCTCTTCAGAGTAATTCTCTAACTGTGCGCGGAGCAATTGTGTCGAGCGGAGCACTGGGCAAAAGATGAGCGCGGGTGAGCACTTTGCGGGTAAGGCCGGTGAGCGCCATTGCGGCAGCCTCGCCGAGCGGAACCCAGCGGCGCTGGCCGGCTGGCAAAGTGAGGACATCGACATCGTCTTCAAATACGGTTCGGATCCGCACGTAGTAGTTCACCTGCATAATGGCGTGCCGAACCGACATGCGCAGGTCTTCTTCCGGAACTTCAGCATTGCGCAGTTTCGGTAGCTCCCACATCTCAGGCATGACAGTTTGGCTGGATGGCCGCTGCTCCAGAAGAACTTCTCTCGATGCAGTTGCGCGAGCTTTGCCGGGTCTGGTCGAAGTTCGCACGGAGAGCGCATGTGCAACTTCGCGGCTTAGCATGCGCGGCCGCGGGGTCGTCTTGTGCTCGCCGCGTGTCTCGCAGTGCATGGAGATGGGGCATACGAGACACTGCGGATTCCGCGGCAGGCATACAGTGGCTCCCAATTCCATCATGGCCTGGTTAAAGTCGCCGGGACGGTGGGAATCCAGAAGGCGCGCCGCGTGCTGTTCAATCTTCTTGCGCAGAGCGGATGCGCTGGTGCGTCCCCCCTCGCCCCAACCAGCCAGGCGGCACAACACGCGCTCCACGTTGCCGTCGACCACCGCAATCGCCTGTCCATGCGCAATGCTGGCGATGGCGGCGGCTGTGTAGGAGCCGATGCCCGGGAGTTTACGCAATTCCGCCGAACTGGCCGGAAGAACGCCGCTGAGGTTGTCCATTACGAATTGCGCGGCTTTGTGCAGCATCCGAGCGCGGCGATAATAGCCCAGTCCACTCCACAGCGCCAGTACTTCCTGCTCATGGGCTTGCGCCAGGGCGGCCAGAGTGGGGAAGCAGTGCATGAATTTCTGGTAACGATCCACAACTACGGCGACGCGCGTCTGCTGCAGCATGATTTCGGAAACCCAGATGGCGTAGGGGTCCTTGTCGGCGCGCCAAGGCAAGTCGCGCTGGTTCTCGTCGTACCACGAAATCAGTTGTTTACGCAGGGTGGAGATGTCAGCCATCTCGTCTTTCCGCCGGGGCATACGGCCAGATTACGTCATTCGGCACCGGTCCTTCCTGGCATTTTGGCTCGTTACCGCCGTAACTTCATAATTCCTTCGGCATATTGTGGCCAAACCCAAGTCTTGCTACGTTCAAGGTCCAAGCCAGACCTAACGAGTTGGCGTTTTGGATGGACTCGCGGTTCCGGCTCGAAAATGTTTGTTGAAGAAGCACGCAACCGGCGGCCCAATCGGGTGCATCACCATTCATGGAGGAACTATGAAACGCACAGTCCTTCCCCTCGCGCTTGCCATGTTGGCGATATCACCAAACTTGCTTGGACAAACTGCTTCCAGGCCATTCAGCATGGCAGGGGCGTCGCCCTTGGCATCAGAGGGATACACTTCCGGAGCCTTTGTGAGTCCGGCGGCAGGGAGCGGTCCCAGTTCAATTTCTCCTTTTTCGCGGCTTGCTCTTGGAGGCGGTATTTCTCCGATGGGCATCAACCTGCAGGCTGCCGTAAACGTCAGCCAGCGGATGAATATTCGTGGCGTTGGGAATGTCTTCAATCATCCGCTGAACAATATCTCCACCAGCGGAATGAACTTGAACGGAAATTTGAATTTCGCCTCGGCAGGCGCCGCGCTCGATATCTACCCGTTCCCTGAGCGAGGTTTCCGCGTAAGCCCCGGCATACTTCTGTTGAACCAGAATGGAATTAGCGGCGATTTGGCAGTGAATGGCGGAACGAGCTTCGAGCTTAACGGGGTCACCTATTACGCATCGAACACCAACCCCATCAGGGGCAATGGGCGCCTTGGTCTGAACACCCGAAATCCCGCACTCACCATGACGACCGGGTGGGGCAACATGATTTCACGTCGCGGCGGTCACATGTCTTTCCCGTTTGAGGTTGGAGCGGCATTTGTCGGAGCCCCCTCAGTCACCGTGGCTCTAACCGGCGGCCAGGTGTGCGACCAGTTCGGACAGAACTGCGTCGACGTGGCTACCGATCCCACGGTGCAGGCCAACCTGCAGGCGCAGATCCAGAAATACAAAAACGACGTCAGCACCTTCCAGTATTTCCCGATTTTATCGTTCGGCGTTGCGTATAACTTCAACCTGCATCCGCAACCAGCTGTGAAATAAAAAGGCCGCTTCACCTTGTGAAGCAGCCGCAGGTAATTTGGTTCTCTCCTTATGCCCGACTCAAGTCGCTTCGGCGGCTTGAGTCGGGCAGCGACCTCTTTAGCCCAGCAAATCCCCGACAATTTCCGGCGCAGCTTTGATGGCAGCATCGATCTGTGCCTGGTCTTTTCCGCCGGCCTCGGCCAGCTCCGGCTTACCACCGCCAGATCCGCCCACCAGCTTGGCCACAGCACCTACCAGCTTGCCTGCCTGGATGCGCTTGATGAGCCCCGGCGTAACACCCGCAATCAACGCCACCTTGCCCTCAGGCTGCGCGGATGCAATCAGCACTACTCCTTCGCCGGCCTTCTGCTTCAGATTGTCAACCAGCGTACGAAGCTGACCACGATCGAGCGAGTCGGCGCGAAGCGTGATGAGTTTTACGCCTTTCACATCGGCGGCGTTGTTCATGGCTTCGTTCAGGCCGCCGGCAGCCGACTTCATGCGCATCTCGTCCAGTTCGCGTCGCAGTTTTTTCATCTCGTCTTCCTGCGCTGCGAGCCGCGCACGAAGACCGTCAGAAAGGCTACCTGTTGGAGTGCCGGCAACCTGGGCGGCAACCTGCGCGACCGCGAAGTCCTCACGGAATAAGCCGAGCGAGCCCATGCCGCTGATGGCTTCAACGCGTCGCACGCCAGACGACACCGATTCTTCGCTTACCACTTTGATGAGCCCGATTTCGCCGGTGGCTCCGGTGTGTGTGCCGCCGCAAAGTTCAGTTGAAAAGCCGTCGGACAGTTTTACGACGCGTACCTTGTCGCCATATTTTTCGCCGAACAGCGCCATGGCGTGATACTCGTTCACAGCAACATCAATCGGCACGTCTTCGAGCGTATCCACGCGCGCGTTGGACAGCACCTCGCGGTTGACGATGTCCTCGATTTCCTGCAGTTCTTCATCGGCCACTTGCGCGAAATGCGAAAAGTCAAAACGGAGCCGGTCAGGATGTACCGCGGAACCGGCCTGCTTGACGTGTGTGCCAAGCACCTGCCGCAACGCTGCATGCAGCAGATGCGTCCCGGTGTGATTGCGTCGGATAGCATTGCGTCGGGCACCATCGACGACGGTGTTAACGCGATCGCCCACTGCGAGCGGCTGCTTGAGCACTGCCTTGTGCGCGCGCACGCCTTGTACCGGCAGCGTGCAGCCTAGAATTTCGGCGACGGTGGCGTTGCCATCAGGGGTTGTAAACCAGCCAGTGTCGCCTACCTGGCCGCCGGAGTCACCGTAGAAGCTGGTGTGGTCGAGCACGACTTCAACTTCATCGCCCGCCGCGGCTGCGGGCATTCCCTGGCCGCCCTTCACAATGGCGAGCACTTCGCAGTTGCTTGAGTTAAGTTGCCGGTAACCTTCGAAGACCGTCTTCGCAAGATCGCGGAATGCGGGGCTGGCCGACTTCTGGCTGCCGCCTTTCCAACTGGCGCGGGCCCGGGCCTGCTCTTCAGCACGAGCGCGCTCAAAACCTTCATCGTCAAACTTGACCCCGGCATCGCGCGCAGCATCCACCATAAAATCGAGCGGCAGGCCAAACGTTTCGTACAGATGGAATGCTTTCTCACCTGTGAAGCCGCTCTGCAATTCCTCGTTCAGGCGCGTGAGTCCGATCTTAAGCACGCGATCGAACTGCTTCTCTTCGGCCTCAACAACTTTGGCAACGCGTGTGGCAGATTCGATCAATTCGGGATAAGCGCCCTGCATCAGGTCGCGCACGGCAAACACCATCTCAAACAAAAATGGCTTGTCTTGTCCGAGCAGCCGCCCGTGACGGATACCACGCCGCAGAATCTTGCGCAGCACGTAGCCGCGGCCTTCGTTCGAGGGCAGCACTCCATCGTTGATGAGGAATGTCGCAGCCCGCGCGTGATCCGCGATGATGCGCAGACTGGCCGCAACCTCGTCGGCGGTTCGCGTCTCTTGCTCAAGATCGTGTTCGCTTACGCGTTTGCCGGTGAGTTCCTCTGCACGCTCGATAAGCGGCGTAAACAGATCCGTTTCGAAGTTCGAGACTTTTCCCTGCAGCACGGCCGAAACACGTTCCAGCCCCATGCCCGTATCGATCGAGGGCTTTGGCAGCGGCGTTAGCTTGTAGTTGGTTATTCCGGCCGCATCGGTTTCGGCCGAGCGGTCGAACTGCATGAACACCAGGTTCCAGATCTCAACATAGCGAGCCTCGTCCTGCCCGAATGGCTTATCGACACCCGGCGTCTCTGCGGCCTCCATGCCCATGTCGTAGAAGATCTCAGAGCATGGGCCGCATGGGCCGGTTTCGCCCATCTGCCAGAAGTTGTCTTTCAGCCCGTACTGGTGAATGCGTTCTTTGGGGACTCCGGCTTCAAGCCAATAGCGCTCGGCTTCATCATCGCGCGGAACGCCGTCAGCCCCTTCGAAGATGGTTACGTAGAGCCGGTCTTGCGAAATCCCGAACCACTCGGGGCTGGTGACCAACTCCCATGCGAACTTGATGGCATCGCGCTTGAAGTAGTCGCCAAATGAAAAGTTGCCGAGCATCTCAAAGAACGTATGGTGGCGGCGCGTAAAGCCTACGTTCTCAAGGTCGTTGTGCTTGCCGCCCGCGCGTACGCATTTTTGCGACGAGGTGGCCCGCGAATAGTCGCGCTTCTCCGCACCTAGAAAAAGGTCCTTGAACTGGTTCATACCCGCGTTCGTAAACAGCAGGGTGGGGTCGTTGGCAGGCACCAGCGAGGAAGAGTGCACACGGCGGTGCCCCTTCGACTCAAAAAAGCGCAGAAACAGCTCTCGTATCTCGTTTCCCGTGCGATATTGCATGTCGTATCCAGTGTAATTGGCCTGAGACCGCATCGCCCAATCAAGTCACCTGAGGTATTAAAGAGCTTTTGTTGCAGGTTGCGTGAACCGTGAACGCAGTAAATCCGTCTCACCAAATACGCCACCAAATCGGCGCCCGCACTTCCCCGGTCATCCGAAAGGCATCCATGCTTCCGAAAGCACGCACGTTCTTTGCGCTGATCCTGCTTGCGCCTTTCTTCGCAAGCGCCCAGCCATGGCGGCCATCTGCGGGCATCGCCAGCAGCCACGAGCTTAAGATCGGCGAGTCCACTCTCCAGGTGGATTTCGCCAACGGATCGATGGATCTGACACCGGACCAGGTGCTCAAGCACGTTCGCGATGCTGCCGAAGCCATTGCCGTTTACTATGGGCGATTTCCAGTGGCCCGTGCCCGCATCCTGGTCGTGCCCACTCAGGGCGGCGGCCGGCACCAGGCGATTGGCGGCACCACTTGGGGCGGCGTTGATGGATTTCAGGCATTCACGCGTCTCCGCATTGCCGAGCACGCAACGGTCGCGGACCTTGATGATGATTGGGTGACGACACATGAGCTCGACCACATGGCTTTCCCCGACTTGCCGAAAGAGAATCACTGGATGGAGGAGGGACTCGCGTCCTACATTGAGCCCATCGCGCGAGTGATGACCGGCAATCTGCAGGCGCCGCGGATCTGGGCCGACATGGTGCGCGGAATGCCGCAGGGTGAGCCGGGACCCGGCGACCAGGGCCTCGATCGTACGCACACTTGGGGCCGGACCTACTGGGGCGGAGCGCTGTTCTGCCTCGTCGCCGACGTGGAGATCCGCCGACAAACGCATAATCGCAAAGGACTGCGCGACGCATTGCGAGCCATCGTCGCCGAGGGTGGCACCATTGACCACAGCTGGCCGCTCGAACGAGCCCTTGCCATCGGAGACAAGGCCACCGGCAAGAACGTGCTGACCGACATGTACGCGAAATGGAAAGACTCGCCTGTCGAGGTTGATCTTCCGAAGTTGTGGGAAGAGCTTGGCGTGCATTCGACGGGCAACGGCGTTGAGTTGTTGAACAATGCGCCCCTGGCGAAGGTGCGTGAAGCGATTACAAAAGCAGCCATCAGCCGCTAGCTATTGGCTCTCAACTTCAACACCAGCGCAAACAATTGTGCTTATTGATGCCGTTCGATACCGCACAACGGAGCTAGAAGCTATGGCTAATAGCTGGCCGTGCGAGCATTCAACTGTCTTCCCCAGATCCATCGACTGAATCCAATGAATCCAGCGCGGAGAGCGTTTCGCCCGGCACATTCCAGTTACGCAGGATTTTGTAGATGACGCTGGTGGAGAAGCCTGCTGTCACCAGCCGCCGCATGACGCGCGCGGTTTCCTTTTCGTTCGTGGGCTTCTTGATGCGCTTGCGTTCCAGGTGCTGGCGGGCAAGAGCCTCTTCGTCCGTTGCAGCGTACCTCGTCCCGAGCGTCTCTTCCACGAGATCGGGATTTACGCCTTTAAGCTTCAGGTCCTGGCGCACGCGTCGCGAGCCTAGCTTTTCGTTCTCCTGGCGCAGCCGCGCATAGGTTTCAGCAAAAGCAGCATCGTTCAGATAGCCATGTTCTTTAAGTCGCGCAATTACGGTGTCGATGACGGCTTCGCCGCGCTCACCGTGCTCAACGCGCGTATGCATCAGGCGGCGCAGTTCTACTTCAGTGCGCATGTGCCTGCCCAGCGCTTTGACAGCATAATCGTAAAGGCCGGTCTCGTTAAGAAAGGAGCGCGGCTTAGCGGATTTGAATGACATAAAGAAAGCTTTCAGCTCTCAGTTTCCAGCCTTTAGCCGTTAGCTCTTTGCTCTATGACGCGGACGGCGAGACTCTTCGTCCCGGCATAGAAAAAGCTAACGGGCTAATAGTGACAGCTAATGGCTACTCGCTGCTTTCGTCGTCCATTGGTCTACCCAGTCGTTTACCGTCTTGTACCACAGTTGCGAGTTCTGGGGCTTCAGCACCCAGTGGCCTTCGTCGGGGAAGTAGAGCATTTTGCTTGGCACGCCCAGTCGCTGCAACGTGTCGAACAGTTGGAAGCCCTCGCTTACGTCCAGCCGGTAGTCGAGCTGGCCGTGGATTACGAGCGTCGGCGTTTTGAAGTTTTTGGCTGAGAGCATAGGCGCCCATTTGCGGAATGGATTTTCGCTGTCGGGCTTGCCATAGTAGTCCCATGGTTTGCCTTTGAACTCCCACTCGTTAAACCACAGCTCCTCGGTCGTCCCGTAGGCCGACTCGGGATTGAACATGCCGTCGTGGCTCACAATGCACTTGAAGCGCGCGGTGTGACCGAGCACCCAGTTCGCCATGTAGCCGCCGTAGCTTGCACCGAGCGCGCATTCGCGGTCCTTGTCGATAAAGCTGTAGTGCTGCTCGGCGTAGTCCAGGCCTTCCATCAGATCGGTGAAGGGCTTGCCGCCCCAGTCGCCGTTGACGCCGTCAACGATGGCTTGTCCGTAGCCTGTGGAGCCGCGCGGATTAATCATAACGACGACATAGCCGTTCGCGGCGAAGAGCTCAGCGTTCCAGCGGTAGCTCCATGAGTCACCCCACGCACCCTGCGGGCCGCCATGCATCAGGAACTTGACGGGATATTTCTTCGCAGCGTCAAACCCCGGCGGGCGAATAATGAAGCCCTGCAGCTTGGTGGTGTCCTTCGCGGTAAACCAGAACGACTCCATCTTCGGCAGGTCGAGTTGGGAGAGGAGTGCGTCGTTGAGATGGGTTAAGGGTGTTCTCGTTCCTCCCATGGGCAAAGAAATTATCTCGCTGGTTATCGGCATCGTATGGGCAGTATGTCCAACCATATGCGTATCCAATAAGTTGACCTCGCCCGGCGAATCGACAGCCATTCGGGTCATGACCAAGCTCGTACCATTCGGCAGGGAATGAAGCCCAGAATATGTGCCGTTCATGACGGGCTTCGACGCAAAGTTTAGATCGAACTCTTCTGGATACTCCCTTGGTTGACCCAAAAGTTCAAGAACAAATACTGGGGCATTACTTCTGTTTTCGGAGACAAAGTAAATCGCTTTCGAGTCAGACGCCCAAGCGAATTCCTCAACCCAGCGGTCGAACTTCGGCAGCAGGTTTTTCGTCGTTTTCGCTTCACGGTCATACAGCATCAACCGGAATTTGTCGCTCTCGTAGCTGGCGCGGGCTTGCGAGCGCCACGCCAGATACTTGCCATCAGGCGAGTAGGCAGGGCTGAAGTCCCCGCCGGGCGATGTGCTCACCTTCACCGGCTTCGCGGCTGGATTGGTCAGATCGAGCGTGAAGATGTCGGCGTTGGTTGAGATGGCCCGCACCGGATCGTTATTCTCCGTAATCGCCAACTCCTTGCCGTCAGGCGAGAACGCGCAGCCGCAGCCAAGGCTGTCGGTGGGGTAATCCGGCGGAACGTCATGGGTGTCGTTCGGCGTAAGGTCGCGCATCTTGCCGGCTTCAACCGAAAGCAGGAACAGATGCGATCTCTTGTCGTTCGTGTAATGGTCCCAGTGGCGGTAAAGCAGATGTGTAAAAATCCGCGCCTTCACCTTGCTCGCCGAGAGCGCCGCGTCTCGATCCGCGTTGCACTTGTTGCCGGTGTCAAAGTCGGCCGTCGTGATCGCCGGGCAGTCGGGGTAGACGGCCGATGTGAACACAATTGACTTCCCATCCGGCGACCACTTGGCGTTGTCAGAATCGGTGGCAATCGAGGTCAGCTTCTTTGCGTTGCTGGCTGAACCGGTGGCGGCGTCGAAATCGGCGCGCCAAATCTGTTGACCGCCATCTCGGCCAGAAAGGAAGAGCACGGAGTGCCCATCGGGGGCGAATTCAACGCCGCTGTCGCCCGGCTGGCCGACAGTGAGCTTTTGCGGCTCGCCACCTGCAATGGCCTGCAGCCACCATTCCGTGGTTTTCGAGTTTTGGTCGAGATTTACGGTCGTTACAGAGTAGGCAAGCCATTTGCCATCGGGAGAAACGGCCGTCTCGCCCAACCGTTTCATCTTCATCATGTCCTCAAAGGTCATGGGGTGTTTGGCTGGTGTGGTCTGTGCCGGGCAAAGCAGTGAGACAGTGATTAAGGAAAGGAGTAAAAAACCAAAGATAAACTTGCGCATGATAGTCCTCAAAACGTTCAAACAAATAATGAGCAGAATTGGTAGGCAGCTTGAGAGTACAAAAGCAGATCCTTCGCTACGCTTACACCACAAAAGGCAACGCCTTTCGTGGCGCCCCAAACGCGCTCCGCTCAGGATGACACATTGGACTTTGATTTTGCAGTGATATGAAGAACGCGACGACTTTTCGCCCAAATGCGATTAAAGCTCTGCACTTGCAAAGGATTGTAGTGTCCCGCGTGGCTCCTTGCCTCTTGTTCCCTTGTTCCCTTAATCCGTGGCCGACAGTTCGCTGGTCAACTCGTCAGCTCGTCAACTTGTAAACTGCCTACTTGTTCTCGTTGCCCGTCAGGCGGAAGGTGATGGTTCCCCAGAAGAGGCGCGCGCGCATTTGTACGGGAAGATGGCGCTCGTCGTCGGTGTACCAGATCCAGATGTTGCCGCGATTCTTTACCACGCCCGCGTCGGCGGTGGGCTGCACGCGAATTGTTTTGAACGTGCCCAGTGAGGTCTTGATTTCTTCGCGGCTTTCCACGCGCATGGTCACGGGGACGGTCTTTTGCGCATCCACTACCGGCATCACAAAGCTTCTACCCGGCGTCAGTTGCTGCGAGGCCGCGTAAAACATCCCTGTAAGCAGATCTGTAACGCAGCCTGGCACGGGCGTCTCCACGTGCTTGGTCTGGCCAGTCACCTGGTTCTTTTCGTCGAGGATCGCCTTGTTCTGCCCGTAATCAATACGCAGCGTGGAGTTGACCTGCCGACGGCCTTCCACCGTTTGCTTGTCGAATTCTTCGGTACAGCCCTTTTGCCGGTCGAAGGTGGACTGAAAGTGATCGCTCACGTGAAACAGCAGGTTGATGGCGCCGATAGTGTCGGCGTTTGCCGTTATCCGTATGCGGTTTTCCTGTGTCTCAAAATGCAGCACCGCGGTGCCGGCAGGGAAGACCCGCCAGTCCACCGAATACGTAAGCGTCTGCTTTTGCGGGAATGAGAAGTTAGGCTGCGGAGCCGCAAGTTGCCCGTGGGCAACGGAGCCCAGGACAAAGGCGCAAAAAAAAGCGATAGCGTACCGGCGCGTCTTCAACTTCGGGCGTTGCTCCTTAACTTATCTAATTGTCTCCGCTCGGAATCGTCTACCGGGCCCCAGGCACGATCGCTTCCAGAACGGGCCGCAGAAAAAGCAGGCTTAAGTACAGCAGCGCAGCCCCTATTGCAGCATTGTACTCGCGGTGCTTCAGGTAAAGATCCAGCGAAAAACTGCCGGCGGTCTGCTGCTTTCCACCATCTCCGCCGAATCGGGCAGGGGTAGGCCGCGGGATAAGCCGGGGAACGCGGCGGCAATACTCGTCGAAACGAGGGAACGTGTCGCGCAGGAAACGCTCTTCCGATGCGATAACAGGGATGTAGATGATGGCAAATCCAATAACCAGCACCAGGGCAATGGGCCAGCTAAGTAGCGCAACGGCAAAGCCCGCCGCGATCAATATGGAACCAAGATAAAGCGGATTGCGCGTGTGTGCATAGGGGCCGGTCACGGTGAGCTCGCGGTTCTTCTTTACGTAGCCGGATGCATAGGCGCGCAGCCATAATCCAGGCAGCACCAGCGCCAGGCTCCAGGCCACAGCCGCTGGGCGGGGCGCATGTTGCCACAGACTCAAGAGGTAAAGCGCAGCCGCCAGAAAGCCAAGTGGCACGCGAATGCGGCGCGCGATCCGTTGCCACGATTGCATCGAGCGGTGCTTTGAACTGGCGGAGTGCTCAGCCACTAGTTTTTGTCCTCTGTCAGCAATTCATCGGTCGCACGCAGCACATCCTCCGGCTGAATCGTCAGCAGGCCTGCTTCGGGTTCGGGACGGCGCGTATGGTCGCGTTTGCTGATGGGGCTGCGCAACACCTTGAAGCGCGTGCCAAAAGGCCCGTTGCGGCTTGGATCCGTGGGTCCGAAGATGCCGATGACAGGGCGGCCGAGCGCGGAGGCAAGATGCAAAGGCCCGGTGTCGCCGGCGATGCACAAAGCAGTGCGCCGGGTGATGGAAATGAGCTGTTCGAGCTTTGTGGAGAGCGGGATCGCATTGCCCAGAGTGCCTTTGACAATTTTGTCCGCCATCACTTCTTCCTGCGGGCCGGCGTTTATCAGCACCCTGTATCCCCGCACGATCAGTCCGCGCGCAACCTCTGCGAATCGCTCAACCGGCCAGACCTTGGCCCCCCAGCCCGCTCCGGGATTGATGAGCGCAACGGGCCGCGTGCCGCTTGAGGCTAGCAAAGCATCGCACCAGGCTTCCGCTGCTGGATCAACGGGTAGCATTGGCGGAACCCAGGTGAGCGAATCGCCCGCAATGGCGGAGGCAAGCTCGATGTCCTGCTCGATGACGTGTGCACCGTGCGTAATCACCTGTTCAGTGAAGAGCAGGCGGGCCGCAGTTTCGCGTGGCGTTGCTTCGCCAATTACGCGCGGAGAACCGGCCATGCGGGCCAGCACTGCGGAACGCATCGCACCCTGCACGTCGATGACGGCGTCGTACCTTACCGACTTGAGCTGGGCGCGGAGGCCGGTGACGGAAGTGATGGTCCTGCGGCTTAGTGGCCCTTTGCGCCATTCCCTGGTAGGTGCAAAGTGCAGGCGGTCAACCACGGGCATCTGCGGACCGCGTTCGTTGGTCCCGGGCACCGCAAGCAAAGCCTGCCAGCGCGGCTCGACAATCCAGTCGATTTGCCAATCGGCATGCGCCTGTCGCAGCGCCGTTATTGCCGGCAGCGCGTGAAGTATGTCGCCCATTGCGCCCAGGCGTACAACCAGGAGGCGGTACTTTGATTGCATCTGCAAACTCTGATTTTCTCATAGAAGAGGTGCTGACGCCGGCGTACAAAGCTGTCTCTGCCGTCACCTTGGCGAGTGGTTCTAACGCTGCAGGATATCGATAGGCATGCTGAAGTCCGTGACGCGTATGTGCTTGGCGAGCAACGGGTATTGGCTCTCGAGGGCCAGGTACATCTCCCATGCCACGCGGCGATAACTGAAGTGCCCGGCGGGGCCGGAGCGTAGTTCCGTGATGTACTGCGCCTCAGCGAAATCCATTTTGAACAGGCTTCGGATGCGGGTCGCGAGCGGCAGCAGGTACAGCGCGGACTGTGGAGCTTCCGGCGCAGATGAGGATGCAATCTGCACGCTCGCGGCGTGGGCCGCTTCAATGGCAGCGTTGTACTCGGCTGCAATCCCAGCCTCGGCCAGGATGTCGGCTTCGCCGCCAAGATCGGCTGCGCCCGGGGTCTCGTATCCATGCATCCCCGTAAAGGCCTGAATGATCTGCGTGCAGCGGCGATGGCGATGCATGTCGCGGAATCCGCCGATATCCATCAGGATGTCAAAGCGAAGTGCCGCGCCGGCATGGAACGCGCGCAGAGCTTCATCGTGCCTCCCGCGATGGCGCAGGCCAAGGTCGATGATTTCACCGATCCGTGCGGCGGGCATATTGGCCACCAGGTCTCGAATTTGCCGGTAAGAGTGGTGGCCGCCCGCGTAGAGCAGCGTGGCAGCCAGCTCCACTTCAAGCGGCTCGGTCTGCTCGACCAGATCCACCCGCGGCGCTTCGTCAATCGGCACATCGCCGAGCAAATCATTTGCTGCCTCTGCCAGTTCGGCATTGGACTGGATAAGGTACTCGTTCGGCTGAGCGTACTTCACCAACGTTGGCGCGGTGCGAACATCGCGCGTAAGAAATTGCGCGGCCTCGGCAGCAAGCTCCGGGTCGGCTGCGACGACCTTCTCGGCAAACGCGCTTGCAGCCTGGGCATTTACGTTCCAAGCCGAGCCGGTTGCAGCTTCGCGCAGCCTCGTTCCCAGTTCACGCACCTCGGCCACCGGGTGCGACAGCAGCCGCGAGACCTGCGTTTCAAGCGTACGAGCGCTCACGATCTGGCCTAGTGAGGTGTTGGTCGCCAGCGGAAGCAGGTAGCGGGCCACATCAAAAGCACGGGCCTTGAGTGTGCGCTCATAGGCCTCCGGTTTCATCCCTTCAGGGCAGGCGATTTTCTGCCGCAGCAGGTCCTGGACGGCCGCGGTGGTGCGCTGATA
>Ga0070679_100000643_pt1 | contig 29738 bp, 37 predicted proteins | sample KBSC63BmetaG_FD_65652 | JGI IMG/M metagenome (GOLD analysis project Ga0070679, IMG submission 65652) | Corn rhizosphere microbial communities from Kellogg Biological Station, Michigan, USA - KBS C6-3B metaG | ecosystem: Host-associated > Plants > Roots > Rhizosphere | place: USA: Michigan... | reverse complement strand
GAAGGAGCGCCGGCAAGCGCGATGGCCGATCAGATCGATCAGATGGGTCTCGTGCCGAAGAGCGGCGTCTTCGTGTCGCCGTACGAAGGAGAGCGCCGTGCAGCGTGAAATCACTTACCCGGAGCATGTGTCGGACTACAGTGCCGTAGCGCCGGGTCCGCTCAATCTGCCGGACACGGAGTCGCAATTCGGGCTAGCGTCGCTGGACCCGGATACGCATTTGCCTCCGATCTACACGCTGCCGGGCATTCCGTACAACCTTCTCACGACGCCGACGGAAAGGTTGTTGACCGTCAACGCCGGAGGAGCGGGGAGCTTGCCACGCATGGTGGCGATCTGCCCTCCCGATTATCAACTGCAACCGGTGCCGTTGCTGGCTGATTTTCGCGCGATCGTTCTTCAGCAGTTGACGGATTTCGCGCGCGTTCGTTGGACCGGTTTTCTTTGGTCCATCGTCGAAGTCAGCGGTACGGCGGTGGTTGTCGTGCCGGGGCAGACCTTTCCGTGATCAAGCCGACCACACAGCGCATCGAAGGCTGGCCGTACGGCGAATGCGTCCGTGCTAGCTACGCTACGATTCTTGGTGTGCCGATCGATCTCGTGCCGAGACTCGATCCTGGCGCGGCCATGGAAGACGGTCAAGAGCAGGGCGACCGTGAGCGCGAATGGCTTGCGTCCATCGGTCTTGGGCTCGTCGAGATCTCGGCGTCGCCGACGGAAGGGTTGCCTCAAGAAGTGCTCGACTGCATGCCAGAGGTTCCGCACCTGATGTCGGGGATCTCGCCGCGTGGCTTTGGTCATCGTGTCGTCGGCTGCGGTGGCAAGCTGTTGTTCGATCCGCATCCGTCGCGGGATGGTCTCGTGACGGTCTATTCCGTAGGTCTTCTGGTGCCGCTATGAAACCAACGACCCGGTTCACGTCGCTTCCCGAGAGCCCGCTTCGTGGCGTCACGCGCGAGGCATGGCGGATGTTCTCCGCTGGTCTTCAGGTACAGGCGCACAATATGATCTCGGAGTCGGGAGGGCTCGGCATCTTCGACATCCGTCCGCGCCGGCTCGTCGAGCTTGGCTACGCGACCGGGCTGCGTTCGATGCGTCGGCCGACGACGCACGCGTGGTCGAGCGGTGTCTGCTCGCGCTGTCGTACGACGCGCACGGAGAAGACGGACATGGAGACGTGCCAGAACGGGCGTCAGATCCAGGTCTGCGAATTCATCATGCCGTGGACGCAGCAACGGTTTCTGACCAATCCGGTAGCGCAGTATACGGCGCTCGCGCAGTCGATGCGCCTGTATTACGATGCGCTCCGTGACGGCAAGCTCGTCAAGCCCAAGGACGTGAGCATGGCGGGTGCATTGGTCGTGCTCCATCGCGGCGGTCGTGGCGCGTTGGAAGCGTGGCCCAAGATTTTCTCGGGTACCAAGATGTTGTTCAACCGAGTGCAGAAAGCTTTCTGAGAGGGAGATCATGCCGCTCAACGACGATACTGGCGACGAGTTTTCGACCCACTTGCAGGATGAGCATATGTTCGATGCGAATCCGCCGCCGGGGATCGAAATGTTGGGCAGTCGTGTCGAAACGGATCGCGGCAGCGGCAGCTTTGCCGAAGACGGGCGACTGGAAGTCGCGGAGGATGAGACCATGAACAACGGAGAGATGTCCGAGTCGTCGCTGATGGGTCAGGCCGCCGTCGACGGTCAGAGCGAAATCGGTCAGTACGCCGAAGAGGGCGCGTCAGAGATCGGTCAGTTCGCGCTCGATGGTGCGAGCGAAATCGGTCAGGCAGCCGTCGATGGTCAGAGCGAGATCGGACAGTTCGCCGAAGACGGTGCGTCCGAAATCGGTCAGTACGCCGAAGACGGTGCGTCAGAGATCGGACAGTACGCTCTCGATGGCGCCTCCGAAATCGGTCAGGCAGCCGTCGATGGTCAGAGCGAGATCGGTCTCAGTGGTGGTGAATTCGATGACGTGCTCGGCAGTTACGCCATGTACGGTCCGACGGAGATCGGTGGTGGAATCGTCGAACCGCACGGTGGCATTCAGTCGCCGTTCGAATCGTTCATGCTCGACGACACCGGCATCGGTGCCGAGATGTCGACGCCGGTTGCGGTCGCCAAGGTGATCGAGAAGGCGCGCGACAACCGCCAGCCGCCTCCGCCGATGAAGGCGGTGGATGTCGACGCTCCGATGGACGACAGCGGTCTCGACGAAGACGTGGCCGAATTTCTCGTCGGCGCCGCCATGACGCTCGGTCACGATGCGTTTCCGCTCACGACGCAGTTCATGCAGCGTTGCGGTGCGGGTTGCCCGCCGCGCTTCGTGCGCGTCGACACGGAAGAGAGCTATCAGCAGTTCCGCACGGAGCACTCGCCCGAGATGAGCGAGCTTGCGGAGAAGGTCGCGCACCTGTCGGCGAAGGTCGATGACCATATCAACGATCCGAACGCGCACGAAGGTGGCTACGACGATGATCTGAGTGCGGACATCGACGATCTGACCATTCTCGGCGAAGAAGTCGCGGCGGCGGAGCAGGCCAAGCACGTCGAGTTGTGGATGCCGAAGCGTTACCAAGGGCTCATCACCGCGTGGCGCGAGGGCGACTATATCTGTGCGTCGCTCATGCTGCCGGGCAAGGACGGCACCGTGAAGGTCTGCACGTCGTTGGAGCCGGTGGTCAAGTGCGTCGAAGAGATGGCACGACACGCGGCCGAGTCGGGCGCGTCGGAGACGGTCGTCGGGCATCTGCCGGCGATGGGTTGCGTGCTCGGCGCGGGCACGGTGCTCAAGGAAGTGGCGGCGGCAGCGCCGGCCATTCTGGATCGTCCCGAGGCGAAGGGTTCGGCGCCGTTCGTGGTCCGCATCGAGCCGAAACTCAATCCGGCCGTGTCGGCGCTCGCCATGCTCGCGATGGCGTGCAAGTCCGGCAACGCGCAGGCGTGCAAGGAGTGGTCGAGCCTCGCCAAGCACAGCCCGGCGCCGGTTCGTCAAGCGATGCAGGAAGGGTTGGCGTTGGCGAAGTCGGCGGCGTAACGAACCTCTTCCCTGTAAGGAGCTAGTCCCATGGCGGGTAGACCGGCAGCGCTGAGACTTGCAGACACGTTCGTCGGCATGGCCGCGAAGGCGCCGAACAACAAAGCACGCGCAGAGATCTTGCGTCGTGGTGCAGCCACGTTCGCAGGCATGGCGAGCGATCCGGCCGTCGCCAAGACCGAAGGAGCGCGTGGGTTCTTGACCACGGTGGGTCTCGAATTCGCGGGCGCGGCGGCACAGGCAGCAACGGAGCAGTACAATGAACGGCCGACAACGAGCGACTTCACGCAATTGATGCGTGATACCGCCGCAGCGTGGGCGCAGCTTGGCCCGGATGCGGCGATGACGGATGCGGCGCTCAATGCTGCGGCCATTCAGCCGCCGATCGCCAATGCAAATGATCCGGGTATCAATCCGGGTGTGTCGGTTGCGCCGGCATCGTGGGGCGGCGCGAACGTGACGCTGGGTCGTTCTGCCATGGTCACGTTCAATCCGACGCCGGCTCAGATCCAGGCCGGCATTCTCGCGACGCAGACCGTTGCTTTTTGGCAAGGGTCGAAGCGTGAAGCGCAGGCGATGACGATCGATCTGACGATGGTCGCGCCGCCCGCCAATCCGCAACATCCACATCGTGGCGGCGGTGGCCCAGATCAAGAGTCGCGGCCGATGGCGATCATCCAATACGGCGTCGACGGCAACACGCAGTATTCGGTGCCGGTTGACGTGGGCCAGGGTCGTCGAATCACGGTGCCGGCCAACTACATCTCGGTCAACGTCGGTTGCGATCCGCCATTCGAAGGCGGTGAGCCGGTTCCGATCACGCTCGGCGCGTCCATCGGCATGTTCCAGGCGGCGTCCGTGTCGCCGCCGACGCGTACGGTGTCGTTGGAGACGCCGTTCGGCGGAGTGGAATCGGATTTCTTTCCGATCCCGGTGCGTGCCTCACGTCTTCTGCCTCCGGTGATGGTGATCGGTGTTTTGCCCGGTGGTGTGAAGTTCAACATCAACTGGTGCCGACTCAGCGGTCAGGTCATCGGGCAGACTTTCTACGACTACTCGAATCAAAACGCCGGTTCGGTGTCGCAACCGGTGGTGGTCCCGTACGACGCATTTTTCTTCACGATCACGGCGGACACGCAAACGGATGTCCGTCTACCTTTCGAGTTGAGCCTCTAAGGAGAAGAAGATCATGTCGAAGATCGATGGTGAAGTGCTTCTTGGTTTCGGCGACTTCTTCGAGCCGGGCCGTACGATCGGAGCAACCGCTCCGGCGCCGGCCAAGACTCCTCCGAAGGCGCTCAAACGGACGGTGACGAAGGGTCCGACGGGCAAGGCGGCGCTCAAGGCCGCAGTGTCCAAGTATCCGTCGAAGATCCCGGCCAAGGGTCAGAGCGCGATCGAAAAGCACGGCAAGGTGCTCAAGGCCGCGCACAACACGGCGACCAAGGCGGTCAACTCCGTCATGAAGTCGGTGAAGGTGCTCGGTAACGCCAAGACGGCGGCGGTCGCTGCCAAACCGATCACGGCACACATCGGCGCGGCGGTTGTCGCTGCGGCGTCGCAGGGCAAGCTCTCGCCGAAGGCTCAGGCTGCCGTGGCGAAGCACAACGCCGCCGTACAGAAAGCCAATCAGGCGAACAAGGTGCTCGCGCAGCACGCGCTCAAGACCAAGCAAGCGGTGCAGAAGCTCGCGAAGGCGATGACCGCTCAAAAGAAGGTGGCCGTCGCGCTCCGTACACCGGGGCCGAAGAAGACTTCGGTCGGGCATCTGTTGTCCGATCCGATGGTCGGCTGCGAGACGGCGCACATCATCGGCGACTACAACGAGGCGATCGGTCAACTGGTGCAGGGCACGATTCCGCCCGACCCCGCCAATCCGGGCTATCTCATGGACGGTTCGCCGGACCCGGCGTACGGAGCGACGACCACCGATCCGTCGCTGGACCCGTCGCTCGGCATGCCGTCGCTCGGCGATCCGTCGCTCGATCCGCTCGGCATCGATTCGGGCGCTCAGCTTCCGCCCGTGCCGGACGTGAGCTATCAGGAGTCGGACGCGCATGCGGTCGGTGGTATCATTTACACCGGTCAGAAAGGATATCCCGACGGCTTCTGTGGATCGCTCGGTCTCATGACGCGCACCACGGACGACGATTCGGGCGTGCCGAAAACGGCGGGCATCGATCCCGTCGATCACTTCGGATACGTCTGGGGCAAGTATTGGGATCGCGACAACAGCCAGCATGGCATCCCGTTCGGCAACAACTTGCAGTCGGGAACGTGGAATCACGTTCGCGGTCGCGAGGCGCTGCTCGGCGACAACTGGTGGAACACCGTCGCGCCGCCGGAGGCGTATGCGTCGAACGCGAAGAACAGTCCGCAGGGTCGGCCTTACGGCCCGCTCGTCGGCAATCCCGCCATGCCCGACTTCGCTCAGATGCGCGTCGACTATGGTGGGAATATGTTCTGGTATCCGCAGGCGGCTCCCGACTGGATCACGTTCCCGTTGAAGCAGGCGGCAGCGCTCACGGCGCAGGCGGCTCAGCAGGCGCAGGCGGCGGCTGACGCGGCGAACGCTGCGGCGATGCAGGCCATGCAACAGCAAGCGGCGCTCGCGCAGGCTCAGCAGGACGCGGCCAATGCGCTCGCCGAGTCGCAGGCGCAGTCGGCGGCCAACCAAGCGCAGTATCAGGCGCAAGGCGATCAGGCCCAGGTCGAGACGCAGGCTCAGCAGGCACTCGTGGCTCAGCAGGCTCAGCAGCTTGCGGAACAGCAGCAAGCGGCGCCGCTGCTCGCTCAGCAGGCGCAGATGAACCTGCAACAGCAACAGCAGGCGCTCGCCGTGCAGCAACAGATGATCGACTACGCCGCGCAGCACCCCGACGAGGCGTACGGTCCGGTCGACGACGGGTCGGGTGGCGGCGACGACGGGTCGGGTGGCGGCGACGACGGGTCGGATGGTGGCGACGGTGGTGGATACGACGACGATCCGGGCGTGGCCATGAGCGACGATGATATCCTGTCGCAAGCAGCCAGCGTCGGTGAGGCTGTGGATGCTCACCCGTTGCCTTTCCCCGGTCAGGGAGCGAACGACGGTGAAGTGGCCGGCACGACCGGAGACTTCGACGACGGTCTCGGTATCCCCGGCGGCGAGTTGATGGGTGACTTCGACGGCGAAGGATTCATCGACGGCTAATCATGGAGATGACGAACGACAGCGGACTCGATCTGCTCGGGGCGGATGACGCCCTCGCGAGTCAGTATATTACGCTCCGGGTGAAGAGCCTGGACGCGAATAAACTGAAGCTCGCGCTCGGCGGATCGAAGGGCTTGGCCGCAAGCTCGGCGCTGTCGTTCGTCGATCTCGCACCCAAAGCCGCGCTCGATGCAGCGGTTCCGTTCATCAAGAAGGAAGCTGCCGATTACGGTGTCGATCTGGAAGTGACCGTGTCCAACGTTCCGCCAGCGAAAGGTGGTCGTGCGCTGTCGGAGTTTTGGCCGGGCATGACGGCCGGCATCGTAGTCGGTGGTTGCAGTCTGCTCTTCATGAAGTTGCTCATGCGCTTGGCGGGGAGATAATCGATGTCGCGCGACGGACTCGATCTGCTCGGCTGTGACGAAGTCATTGGCTTCGACTACGGTTCGCTTTTCCAAGCGGCCGGCGGGCTCATGACCGGCATCGCGGATCAGACGGAAGCAGACCAAGCGAAGGACAAGGCGACAGCGGACGAGCAGAACAAGCTCTACATCGCGAAGCAAGCGGACATCGCCGCAGCGAACAGCGCTGCCCAGGCGATGGTCTCGGCACAGTTGAAGAGCCCGTCGGCCGGCAAGGACGCGGCAGCGGCTCAGCAGGCGGCAGCGAAGCAGGATGCAGCCAGCGCAGGGCTCTCGGATGCGTCGGTGGCGGCGCGTCTTGATGCTGCCAAGGCTCTCCTGGCCACGGCCAAGAGCAACGCCGCCGCCAAGCCCAAGGACGGGTATCTGGCCGCCGTCGTGAAAGGCTGGACAGCGACGGTGTCAAAGCTGCAAAATGCTGGTGGCGACGACGGGGGCGGCAAGGGCAAGAGTAAGAAGGGCGGTTCTGAAAGCTGGTTCACGCGGCGAGTGATCGGTCCGATTCCAGGGGCCGGCGTGCTGGTCGGTGGTGTCGGATTAGCGGCTGGTCTAGGGATCGTAGTCAAACGGGTCTTCTTCAAGTAGGAGCGATCAATGTTCATGGATGACGACGCGAGCGGATTCGATTGCCTGGGCGCCGACGATTCGAAGAGCAACAGCTTCGTCGACTTTCTGAAGAAAGAAGGTCCGACGCTGCTCGCCGACGTGGCCGAGGGCGTGAAGAGCACCACGACGAACGATCAGGCGAAGGCGGCGCTCGACAAGCTCAAGAAGGACAGCAAGGACAAGGCCGCGCAGTCGAGCGGCGAAAGCTGGTTCTCCAAGCCGGTGCTCGGGCCGATCCCCGGAGGCGGCGTCGTCGCGCTCGTGCTCGCGCTCGTGGGCGTGGGCTTCGGCGTCTACAAGCTCCGCCACTAAGGAGAGATTATGTCATTCGAAGATGATGATGACGGCCTGAGTCTCCTTGGTGCGGAAGAATTCTTCCCCGAAGTTCCGGGGCGGACTTCCTACATCGATCGCGAGAAGCGTGGCGCTGGTTGGGGCATCGACCGCGACGGCAATTGGGATGATGTGGTCGGTCAGGTCACGGTGATCCCGAAGGCTGGCGCGAACTACACCGACGCCAAGACGGTCGCTGCCGTGCAGAAGGCACTCAACGATCACGGCTACAGCGTCGGCACGAGCGGGCCGAACCACGATGGCGTGGACGGCATGTTCGGGTCCAAGACCAAGGCCGCGATCAAGAAGATGCAGGCGGACATCAATGTCGGCGTCACCGGCATCATCGACGAGGGCGTGATCTCTGCGCTCGGCGTGACGCCCGGTGTTCTTCCGCCCGGTGTGTCGCTGCAACAGCAGGCGGCGCTTCAGGCACAAGTCGCGCTCGATGCTGCGACGGCGGCGGAGCACGCCACCACGCCCGACGACGTGCAGTTGGCGGCGGCGCAAGTGCTGCTCGCCACGTCGGCTGCGGCGCCTCCGCCTCCGCCGGCTGTTGTGCAGAAGCTCGCGGATGCGACGGCGCAGGCGAAGGCCGCCAAGACGCCGGCTCAGGTGCAGGCGGCGGCGCAGGCGGTCAAGGCGGCGGCGCAGGACGTTCACGCTGCGGTCAAGCCGTCGTGGTGGGTCGAGCCCGCGTGGCAAGGCGGCTGGGCTCGCTGGGAGCTTCTGCTCGTGGGAAGCGGCAGTACGGTCGGGCTTGCGGGCCTGTTGGCGGCGATCCTGTGATCACGGCCCTGACATGGAAGCAGGACGGTTATCTGTATTTCGCTCATGCACAGAGTGGAATGTGGACAATCGAACAACGTAGAGGTCGCTACCATCTTGAGTTAGATCTTCCAAATACGGCGGGACGCTCGACTCAGGACATGGGAAGTTACGGGTCATTGGCGAAAGCGAAGGCCGCTGCGTTGAAGTCACATAAGATCTTCGTGAGAGATTTCTTGGGGGGTAGTAAGCGCACATACGCCAAGCGAAAGCGGGCATGGTGATGGACGACACGTTCGACGGATTCGATCTTCTTGGCGCGGAGGCGATCAAGCCTAAGCTGTCGTTCAAGCGCCTGACGGTGGCGCTTGGCGCAGGCGCGCTCGGCGCCGTGCTCTGGCCGCGTCATCCGGTGCTCGGTTTCCTCAACGCCGCTGCGGTGGCGTCGAACGTTTTGGCGGTGGAGGAAGGCGAGCGGTCGTGGGCGCAGGCGATCAAACGCATGGGTCGACACATCGTCGCGTCGGCAGGTTCGCTCGCGCTGCCGGCACATCCGGGCATCGGCTACGTCGCAGGCGCGGTCGCAGCGGATATGCTCATCGATCATGAGGGCGGCGGCATTCTGGAAGAGTGGGCGGATTTCGAAGGTGTGGCACCGGTCAACGAGAACATCATCGACGCCGAGATCGTCTCGGACAACACGAAAGCGCTGGTGAAGAAATGAGCTACGACGATCGTTTCGGTGAAGGTCTGGATTTTCTCGGCTGCGACGAGCTTGGCCAGTCGGCTCCCGTCGCGGTGACGCCCTCGCCCATCGCGCCGAACGCAGTCATCGGCCCGAAGGTCGTGACGCCGTCGCCGCTGCCGGCAGTGATCCAGTGGCCGGTGGCGGCGGCGAAGCAGACCGCCGACAAGGTCAAAAACAAGGTCGGGGAGCTTCCGCTCGCGTTGGGCGTCGGCGGCGGTGCCGGTGCGCTCGTGGGCGGTGGTCTCGGAGTGTGGCTCATGCGCGCGCACCGTCTCTTCGGCGGTCTTGGAGGCGTCGTTCTCGGGGCCGGCGCAGGCATGGCGGCCGGGTTCGGCGTCATGAAGATCACCGGCAAAGGCACGACCAAGGTCAAGGACGCCAAAAAGGGGAAGAAGTAATGGACGGCCTCGACGTTCTTGGATGTGAGAATCCCGATTACGTCGGGTTCGACTATATGTCGCTGCTCAAGGGCTCTGGCGGGCTCTTGTCCGCGTTCGGCGGCGGTGGCGACGACAAGAAGGCGTCGCCGTCGGCGGAGCAGATCAAGCAACAGATGGAGCTTCAGCAGGCACAGCAGTCGGCGGCGACCATGAAGGTAGCGCTGATCGGAATCGCAGCCGTCGTTGGTCTCGGCGGTTTCGCCCTCCTACTGAGGAAGTGAAATGGACCACGATCTCGAATTCGATTGGTTGTCGGATGACGAGCTTCTTGGCGCGCTCGCGGCTCTGCACGAGCCGCTGACGCTGCATGAGCCGATTCCGGTACATCATCCGGCGTTGAATCTGGCATCGCTGCGCTCGGCCTCGACGACGGCGCTCAACCCGCCGCAAAAACCGCGTGGCGGTTACGGATCGCCGTCACCGTCGTTGACTCAAGCGGCGTCGACGGCACTGACTCCGCCCAAGCCGATTTCGCCCGCATCGAAAGCGGCGGCACCCATTGCGTTGACTCCTCCGCCCAAGCCGACAAATACGGCGCCGTCAGCGCAACAGATCGCGGCTCAGCAGAAGCTTTCGATTTCGGCGCAGGCGTCGACGGCGAAGGCGCAGAAAGTTTTGTCGATTGCGGCGAGGATCAAGAACGCCAAGATGAAGTCCGCCGTGACGAATGCTGCCAACAAACACATCAAGAAGGCGAGCGCTGCAAGTTCGTCGGTGCAGGCAGCGAAGTCGAAGATGGGCGCGGGCGTGTATCGCATCGGCGATTTCGAGATTGCTATCGGCGCGATGGTGCGTGGTGGCGGAGTCGATCGCGGCGGTGACGGAGGCGGCGGTGGTGGTTGGGGCGTCACTCCCGGTGGTGGCGCGGTGACTCCGCCGGCCTCGGGCGGGACCACGACTCCGGCGAGTGGTGGCAATCCATGGGGTAGTGGAGCGGCCACGGTCGCTTTCGATGGTGCTGCGGCTGCGGCGGCCATCAATGCGATGATCGCGCAAGGTACCGAAGATGATGCTCTCGCAACGCTGACGCAGGACTATGCGGATTGCGCGCAGTACGTGACGCAGCTTCAGTCGATCAACGCAGTCGATCTCTACAATAGCGGCATGGCGTTGCTCGATCAGATGCAGACGCTTGCAACGAACTACGACAATGCGGGTGATTCCGATCCGTCGTTGCCGGGGAATGTCGCCGCGATCGACAAGAAGTACAATACGTGGCTCAACGGTCCCAACATGGGCGGTGGGCCGGGTACGGCATCGTACGCACTCAATCAGGCCATGGCGAACGGTACGCTCACGCCGCCGGCCGGTTCGCCGAATGCTCCGCCGGCCGGAACGACGACCACGCCGCCGGGCACGACGCCTGCGGCGGGCGGGCTCGTGCTGGCGAAGGCGATGACGCCGACGGACAGCGTTGCGTCGCTGAATAATGTGCAAGGCATCATGACCGGGTCGGTCATTCAGATCGACAGCGAGCAGATGCTCGTGACCGGCGTGTACGGCATGACGGCACAGGTCCAGCGTGGCTACAGCCAAGCCGCAGCGCAGGCACAGATGCAAGGGATGCCGCCGCAGTACGGTATGCCAGCCGCCGCGCCGGCTGCCGCGCACGCTGCCGGCGCCGCCGTGACGGTGTTGCCGTCGCAGCCGTACTATCCGCAGCAACCATTCCCTGGCGCCAGCGGTGGCGGAGGCGGTGGTGGTGGGTTCGACGGCGGAGGCGGTGGCGGCTACGACGACGGCGGGGGCTATTCTGACGACGGTGGAGCGGACGCGGGCTATCCCGACGACGGGACGGCGCCCGACGACGGCGGTTACGTCGACGATGGTTCGGGCGGCGGTCAGTCGGCGATCGAAGTCCTTGCTCAGCAGCAGCAAGCCGGCGGCGATGACGGCTACGACGACGGCTCGGGTGACGACGGCTCGGGCGACGACGGAAGCTCGGACGACGGGAGCGATGTCACCGACGACATGCTGTCTCCGTTGGAACAGGCGGTCGAGACGACTGATCCGTTTGCTGTCGATGAGAGCGATGTCGGCACGACGCTCGGTCCACGTGGTCGTAACGTCGCTGTCGGCGGCTTCAACTTCTTCGAAGATGTCGAGTACGTCGGTCACGGCGGTCATGGCGGTCATGGCGGGCACGGTCATCACAACGGCCATCGTCCCGGTTGGGGCGGTGGGTGGTGGTATGGCGACAATCTCGATGGCTTCGAAGTGATCGATGCCGTCGATGTGGACGATCAATACCAAGATGATGTGGTCAACAACATCGTCGAGATGGTGACGCAACGCTTGCAGGGCAAGACGCTCGTCGGTGCGTACGACATCGCGCAGTCGCAGCGTCAGATGAACACGCTCAAGCAAGTGACTGTTGGGATCGCCAAAGCGCTCGCGAAGCACGGGCTTCAGGTCGCAGATGCGACGATCGCGACGGCAGAGGGTGGCCTCTTTCAGTCGTCGCTTCCGGGCATCACGACGCTCAAGACGACGCGCAGTCACGTTCAGTGGCATCAAGACAAGCTCGCGGGACTTTCGGACCCGACGGCGCTCTACGAGTCGGGCGACGATCTCAAGAAGTGGGTCATGCAGTCGTTCATCGACTCTAACGCGGTCGATGAGGGCCGTGGCGAGCAAGAGCAGATCTGGTCCGATATGTGGATCGAGATCGGAGAAAATCTCGCATCGCTGCCGGCCAAGGTCGCGAACACGGTCATGGCGCTGCCGGGTCAGATCGTCAAGGGCGTGACGGGGATTCCGTTGTGGGCGTGGATCGTCGGCGGAGTCGCGATCGTCGTTCTCGTCGGCGTCGGCATCTACAAGCTGCTCTTGACCCACGGCGGCACGGTCGCTTCCGTCGCCGTGCGTAGGTATCTGGGATGACGCCTGCCGTCCGCAGAGGTATCGCCATGGGCGGTATCGTCGGAGGCTTGATTGCCTTCGGTGCAGGGCTGACTTGGTATCTCGTCGGCGGCGGCCTCGATCGGCCAATCGTCGACCACCCGCCCGACGAAGCCCCTCCTGCGGGGTCGTCGCCGACGAGAACCGGGTACAGGCTCATCGACGCCATCTTGAGCGCGCTCCGCACGGCGGCGCAGGCGTCAGGGATTCCGCTCGGGCTCTTGGTCGGCTGGATTGCCAAGGAGTCAGGCGGCAAGCTCAGCGACACCACGAGCCTCGACGAGCGCGGCTACTTCCAGTTGATGCCGTCGGAGTCCAAGAAGCTGGGCCTAGATCACCAGCGCTTGTCGACGGATTCTGACTACTCGATCAGCGCCGGCATCGATCTCATTCAGGACTACCAAAAGAGCGTTGATGCGCTCGGAGTGGCACCGTCGGGCTCGTCGTATTACTGGCGTCTCGTCAAGCTCGCGCATTCGATGGGCGCGGGCCAGATGAAGAAGGTGGTCAAGGCGGCGCAGTCGGCCGGCGAGGCGGATACCTGGGAGTCGCTGAAGGCATACGCGTTGACGATGAAGATCAACGGGCCGCAGCCGAAGAAGTGGTTTCCGTTCGTCGACAGCGTGTACAGCGTTGGCAAGCCGTTCGGCTTTGGTGTCGAGTCGTTGGTGGGTGTGGTGAGTTTCCGTCCGCAGCGCAAGCTTCCTGAGCAGAGCGGACTCGATCTTCTTGGGGCGGAGAACGTCTAGGTCATGGCCAAGATCGTTCGTGGTAGGTACCTGATTCCGGGGCCGATTTTGATCGGCTTTGCGGAATTCTTCGACCGCGCGTACGGCGATCCCAAAACGCCAAAGAAGAACGGCGACTATCCGATCGTGACGCCGTCCAAGCTCGGCGATACGCTCTTGCCGTTCATGTGCATCTACTGCGAAGTGGTGCAGTCGGTGTGCCCGAAGCAGCTTGCAAACTACACCGACGATCGACGCGGCTTCTCGTGGTGCCCGTCGTGCCGTGGACGCTACATCCTCGATAGGCAAGGCCAGCCGCTTGAAGACGACATTCCTGCCGGCGTGGATTACGCTCCGGCGGCGGTCAAGCACGGTGAAGAGACCACGGTCGTCGGCAAGTACACCAAGGATGGGCTCGTTGTCCTGGGCGTGGTGTAATGGATCGTCGTCGGCGCCATCAAATAGCGGCGCGTGTTGCGCACACCGTGCCACCACAAGCTCCGGCGCCGTCGTGGAATCCACGCGCGTTCTATAGTGTCGGGCGCGGCGCTCGTCTTCATATCGGTTGCGGTAAGAAGCGGCTCGCCGGCTGGATCAACGCTGACGGCGTAGCCGGCGTCGGCGACGTGGTCATGGATCTTCAGAGCGAGTTTGCGCCGCTCTCGTACAGCGAGATCTATGGCTCGCATGTTCTAGAACATTGCTGGCCAGAAGATACGCCGGGCATCCTCAAGCGCTTGTTCAATGCGCTGCAACCGGGCGGCACGCTGCGCTTGTCGGTGCCGGACATCCGTCTTGTCGTCAAGAACTGCATCGACGGGCACGCGTACGGCGATGAGCGGTCCGCGCTTGCGGTGATCCACGGCGGTTCGTTTTCGAAGAACACGCTCGCGCCGGATCTTCACCGTCAAACCTTCTGGAAAGAACGCCTGCATCGGCTGCTCAGCGAAGCAGGCTTCACCAACATCCGTGAGTGGGGTCGTGGTCAATATCCGGCCATCGACGCGCTCCAAGACTTCGCCACGTTCCCGTTCGACCACGCGACCGGGAAGAGCTTGATCAGTCTGAACATGGAGGCGGACCGTCCCGGCACGTTGCCTCAGACGACGACGGGCAAAGCTGGCGTGGATGTGTCGGTGCTTCTTGGCACGGTCGATCGTGGCGAAATGTTCCGTGACTGTATTGCAGCGGTGCGAAAGAGTCTAGAAGGGTCGGGGCTCTCTCGTGAGATCGTGGTGGCCTACGGGCGCGACGACGAACCGAATCTGTCGTGGATGCGTAATCAGCCGGACATCGTGCCCGTGTTCGGCGGCATGACCGGCGCCATCGACGCGTTCAACAAGGCGTACGCAGTGTCGCGTGGTCGATACATTTGCCAGATCAACGACGATGTGTTGGTCGACGGTGACGCGATTGCTCGGGCCGTAAAGCATCTCGACGCGGACAGCATGTCAGCGGGCGTGGTGTTCAAGTTCGATCGCAACGACGGCCAAGGCTACCGGCACGAGATGTTCGTGAACGCCCTGCATCCCAATCAGATGGTAGTGCGACGCGAGACATGCGATGCAGTGGTGGAAGAGATTGGCGCCTTCTGGGGCGACGCCAAGCATCGCACGGACAAGACCTACGGCGGCGATACACTCTTCGGTGTGATCTGCAAGTATCGTGGGTTGCGTCTCGATTCAGTCGAGGGCGTGACGTGTCGAGACTTGCTCGCGCAAGATCGTCTGCGCAGTGACAATCGCGCAGCGGTGTCGAGCGACCATGGCCGCAATTTCAGCGCGTTGATCACGCCGTACATGACGCCCAAGGTGGTACGAGCCGATGAGTGGCCGCAACTCTACGTGCCGCAGCCGGGCGTGATGCCGCGTCGTGTGCCGGTAGAGGCAGGGCGTCCGCTGCGTCTTTTGCACGTGAGCATGCGGTCGCGTGAAGAACCACAGATTGTGATGCGCGAGGAGTTTTCGAAGATCGGACCGACGGTGGAAGTGCCGTGGGTAGATAACGTTGGTAAGGTCATCGAGGCCGCGTACGCGCACAAGCCGGAAGTAGTGTTTGCACAGATCCAAAACGACACTTGGACATCGCAAAACACGGCAGCGCTCCGTGCAGCGGTCGATCCGGCGTGTGTGCTGGTGCTGTGGACTGGCGACGTACGTACGCCGTCCACGCAGCCAGTAGAGCGTTGGCTCGCGCAGGCAGGACGCGAATTTGATATCGTGCTCACGTCCAACACGACGTATCCACGCAAGCTCAAGTTCGACGAGAAAGCGAGCGCGGCGTGCGGTTATATGTCGTGTGGCGTCGAGGCACCGGATGCGTCGATCTTGGCGCTGCCCGAGTCACCAGATGCCGGGGCCGTGTTCTTCGGAACGAATTACCCGACGCTCGACAAAGGGCAGCGCGTTGGTTTGTTCGATGCGGTGGTCAAGTCGCAAGTTTGCGCGCTGCGACTCTTCGGCAGGGGTTGGGATCAGTCGCCGTTGGCTCGTATTGGCAAGCCGTTCATGAACAAGGAAGAGTCGCGAGTAGTGATTCGGCAGACGCCGATCACCATCGTCACGAGCCTCTTTACCGATCTTGGCCGCTACACGTCCGACAGGTTGCCTCGCACGGCGGCGGCCGGCGGCGTCATGGCCGTGCGTGAATTCGTCGACATGACGGGATACGGATTGCGGCCGGGCGATAATTGCCTGACGTGGACGGACGCGAAGTCGCTGATCGAGCTTCTGCGTCGGTGGACGGTGCCGGCGGCTGCGGCAGCGCGTGCGAACATTCGTCGCAATGCGGTTGCGTTGGCGAAGCAACATTTAACTTGGGATCGTTCGGTTCAAGAGCTACTTGCGATCGTCCGCGACTATCGGGCACGAAGGGGGCTGAAATGACTCCGCCAGGGAAAACGCGTTACATCGGCCGCGAAGTACCCGGCAGCCTCGGGTTCGTGCAGTTGCTCGCGTCCAAGTTCAGTCTCGCGACAGCGATCGATCCAGCCGGTTTTCTGGCCAAGGTCGAGAAATGGTCGTCCCTCGCAGCCTATCAAGCGTGGTTCGCTGCGTATCGCCGCAATCAAGGCAGTTTTCTTGACCACGCGGTGTGGGGCGCCGACCGTGATCTCGGCGGCGGCAAGTTCCTCTACGGCGCCATGGACGACCGTTACGCCACGAACGCTGCGCGCGTATTCATCTCGGGCGGTCTTCACACGGACAAGCACGTCGTCAGCAAGAACGTGTGCGTAATCGGTTCGTGGGACGGCACCGAATGCTTGCTTCTGCGAGCGATGGGCGCCAAGCATGTCGATGCGGTCGATGAAGTGCCAGCGTTCGGCGACATGGCCGAAGCGCAGTACAAGGCGTGGAACATCCCCGGCTTCGTGCATCGCAAATCGCTCTACGATCTCAACGTCGGCGCGCTCTGGCAAGCGTACGACCTCATCTACGTGCCGGGCGTCATGTATCACTTGACTGATCTTCCGACGGCGCTCGTGATGCTATGGGCGATGCTTGCGCCGGGTGGTACGCTGGCTTTCGAGTCGATCACGGACCCGAAGGGCAGCCGTAGCGCACGTTATCTTGGCGCGAGCATGCCGGGCTGGAATTGGTGGTCGCCGACGCCGGAGTGCTACGAGGCGGCCATGAAGGACTGTGGTTTCCCCGATGGACGCACCGTCGAGTGCTCGCACGGGCGCGGTTGGTGGGTCGGGACGAAGAGCGAGAACGTGCCTGCGATTGGCAACGGTGCCGCTGGATTCTCCCGCCCCGACGTTCTGAAGATGATCCACGCCAACAGGAGAGCGTAGATGGCACGCCCCAAGGGATATCGCAGGAAGAAGACGACGGCCAAGCGTTCGAAGAAGTACAAGAGACGCGAACGCCGCTACGGCAAACGTCAGCGCGGTCACGAGCATCGTCTCAACTGGTTGCGCGACAAGTACGCGGTGCCGGGACAGAAGTATCGGCGCGGCGCGCTGCATCGGCATTACGGCGTGCCGATGGGGGACGAGATCCCGTTGAAGCTGCTCGTACGTGATCAGCACAAGCCGGGCAAGCTCGGGTATCAGGTGCGGTTCGCGCTCGGGCGGCGAGGCTATTACAGCAAGTGAGCGCTGCTCGTGTCATAGCTCTGATCGCTACGATTCCGGCGCGTCGCCGCTCTGTCGAGCGTTTGCTCTTGGAATTGACACGACAGACGCGTGTGCCCGATGCCGTGGTGCTCGTGCTCGACGGCTATCCCGAGGCGGATACGGTGCCGATGTGTCCTCTTCCCATCGAGAGCGTTTATCGTTCGGCCGAACCGAAAGGGCCGGGCGCGCGGTGGTTGGCAGCGATGGACCTACCGCCGGACGACATCCTCGTGACGCTCGACGACGATATCATGCTCGTGCAGGCGCTCGGCTGCGTAGAGGCGCTGGTATCGGTGGTGGAGACGTACGATTGCGCCGCAGCGGCCATGGGACGCAATTTCCACGGCAAGCCGGCGCCGCCGGGCAACTGGGCTGCCGGCGACCTCATGTACGCCGCCGGCTGCGGTCTGACGATGCGTGCGAAGGTGCTGAAGGGGCTCGCCGTGTTCGCGGACACGGTCAAGGCGGCGGACGGGCCTGATGCGCTCGGCGTGCGTGGGGATGACGACGCTTTGGTGTCCGCGTATCTGTGGAAAAACAACGTTCGCATGATACACGCCGCCACTGGTAACATCTTTCCTGCGCCTAACACGCGGTCAAGTTCGTTCACCGTCGACGTGATGGCAAAGGGGATGGCTCTGGACGCGCAGAAGAAGTCGATTGCGCGGATCACGGGCTGGCCATGGAGGAGCGTATGACTTCAAACGAGCGCATCGATCATCTTCGCCAGTACGTTCGCGGCTGCATTCAATCGGGCTTGCTGAAGAAAGAAGATCTTGTCAGCGGCCAGATCGTTCACGCGCTCGCTGGCATCATTTCACGTGACATGAGGGTCATCGGCCGCGAGCTTGTCGCGGAAGGGATCGCTGGACTCGCACGAGTCGGCGTGATGGCTCTCGCGGGATTGGCTGAGAAGGCCGGAAAGCACAAGGGAGGCTGAGATGCCCGTATTTCTGAAGATCGATCCGAACGGGGCCACGCAAGTTCTCGGCGCCCTCATTCCCGACGCCACTCCCACGCAGGACGGCGTTATGACGAAGGTGCAGGCTCAGCAGCTTGCCAATCTCGTCAACGGTGGTGGCAGCGCGGCGATGAAGTGGACGGTGCAGCCTACGCAGGTTGCCGGCGATACGTTCAACGCATCGGCCAACGACTTCGTTCCGTGCAACGCTGTTGGCGGTCCGCCGCAGACCGGTGTGGTGCTCCCGACTGCGGTTGGGATCAAAGGCAAGATGGTGGAAGTGAAGGATGTCGGCGGAGGCAATTCGGCGCCCGACATCAAAATCACCACGACCGATGGTCAAACAATCGATGGTCAGGCCGTGCCGTTCGGACTCACGCTGGATCAGATCACCGGAGGCAACAACTTCAGTGGTGTGGTCTTCTTGAGCAACGGTTCGGATTGGCTCATCGCGTACTACTATCTGGGCACGCCGTAAAGGAGACGATCAATGGCCGACAAAAAGAAGATTGTGAAGAAGACTACGGCGAAGGCGTCGCCCGACGGCGAGAAGTCGACCGAGACCACGCAGGACGCTCCCGATGCACCGACCGCCCCGCGCAAGGAAGCGCCGCACACGCCGGAGCGCATCGCGAAAGACGACGACACGCTCGCGGCCATGACCGCTGAGTTGGACGCGTTCGAAGAGCAGTACGGCCCGGTCACGGTGTCCGTCGCCGATTCGGTCGCGGCCGGCAACTGCGAGAGCGGCGTCACCGCTTGGCGCAAGAAGAACATCGGCGGCGACGGGACGCAGAAGGTGACGGCGCGTGCGATGCTGGAAGTGGCGGCGTCGGGACGTGATCAGATCTCGCGCGTCGTGCTTGGCATCCGTCGCGCAATGAAGCGCATGAGCGGAGGCTAAGCCATGCCGTACACGGTAAAGGTCGATCTGAACACGACGCGCATTCAACAGGTCGTGATTCAGGACGCATCGCTTGTTGCTGCCGGTGTCATGACCAAGTTGCAGGCTCAGCAGCTTGCCGACTTGGTAGAGCACGGCGTTGACGAAGCGATGGTGTGGACGGTCACGCCGACGATTCGGAACGACTACATCGCGGCGTTGAACGAATTCGTGCTCGTCGATTCGTCGGAGAAAGGCGTGACGATCACGTTGCCCGCCGCGTCGGCAGAGAACAAGGGACAAGTCGTCGGCGTGAAGTCGATCGTGCAAGGCTTCACGAACATCGATGTCAATGTCGATGGTGGTGGGACCATCGACGGTGCGGCGGATTTCCCTTTTCCGAGTCGCAATTTCTACAGCGCGATCTTCGTGAGCAACGGAGTCAACTGGGACACTGGTTATTACTTTTTCGGCACACCGATCGCATAGGGGAGGCTCAAGATGCCGGTCACGGTCAAATTCGATCCGAACGTCACGAGCCCACAGTCGGCCATCATCCCCGACGCGACGGTCAACAGCGATGGCGTGATGACCAAGGCACAGGTTCGTTCGTTGACCGGTGCGAAGGGTGCATCGATCCTCTGGACGTTCGGCCAGCAGACGTGGGCACAAGTCTACGCGCAGGCTCGGGCGGCGGTGGCTGCCGGAAGTTTCGCGACCATCTATCTCGACGACGACGGATCGCACACGTTCGAATTCAGCGGTGACGTTGATCTAACCAACATCGCGATTGCATCCGCACGCGTCTCGCAACAACTCGCAAATTTCGCCGCCGACTTCCGTGTGTTGAATCAGCGCATTCAGATGGAAGGGATCAGTGCGTTCACCAATGGCACGTGGTGGACGGACGACGGACGACTCATCGATTGGCGCTTCGTCAATTGTTCGATCTTCCCGTCGCCGGGCTCGCCAAACATCGGCATTCTCGGCGGCAACGGGAACGTCTTGCGCTTGTTGGAATTCAGCTTCGTGCAAGGCGACAATCCTCCTGGGCACACCGTCTTCGGGATGAAAGACGGATCGGGTGTTCAAGTCGTCTGTCAGACAGGATCAAACTTCGATGGGACGTTGACGGAGCTAGCTCCGGGCGCGGTCTCGGCGACGATGGTCGTCTTTTACGACGCCACCTGTATCGACGAAGTGTGGGTTTATCCGATCAACCCTGGCATCAACTTCGTGCGCCAATCGACGGCAGGTGATCTACCGCCCGTGTGGAAGGATGCAGTTCTCGTCAACGGTTGGGAGGCGTTCGGAGCACCGGGAGCCGCACCAAGCTATTATGTCGATCCCAATGCACGTGTACAGCTTCGTGGTTGGGCGAAGAGCGGCGCCTCGGGCACGGTCGCGTTTCAAATGTCCGGCAGCTATGTGCGGCCGAGATCGACGTTGCAATTCGTGGTGCCGACGAACGGTGGTAATCTCGGCATCGTCACGATCGATACCGCTGCGAACGTGACCATCGCCGATGCAGCGGGCGCGGGCGCAAATGCGACGGTAATGGTGTCGCTCGACTCGATCAGCTTCTACGGCGAAACGTAAGGGAGAGACCCATGCCGGTAACGGTCAAGATCAATCCGCAGAACAACACGGTCCAGGCGCACATCATCGAAGACGCCACGCCGAACAACGACGGCGTCATGACCGCGTTGCAGGCAGAGCAGCTTGCGGCGCTCGTTGCCGGCGGCGGAGCGGGCGCAGGCTTCCCGAAGTTCGCCATCGTGCATTCGACCGGTGCGCCGGGCACGTCCGTCGACTACGGACAGTTGTTGGAAGGCGATGCCACGGCCGGTGCGTTCGCTGTGAGCTTGCCGCTCGCGTCGGACGGAACGACGAGTAATCCGAACGGCAACGTCTGGATCATCAAGAATGTAGGCACAGCGAACAACGTCGGCCTACGTTTACACGTCGGTGAATTTTTCGATGGACCGGGATCTCTCGCTCCGGGGCAGTGGGCGATCTACGTCTCTGACGGTGTGTCCGGCTTCATCTGCGTGTCGACGAACGCGGACAATCTGGTCGTGACCGCTGTGCAGACGGCGGCCTACAACGCGAGCCCGTTCGATGTGGTGCGCGGCGATTCGACGGCGGGAGACATCCCGGTCAACTTGCCGTCCGCTGCGGCGAGCCCGAACGCGCAGATCTATGTCAAGGCGGTCGGTAGCGCGAACCTCGTCAACATCACGCCTGCGGGCGGCGATACCGTCGAGGGAGGAGCGTTGTTGCCGCTGGCGCCGGGCGAGTCCGCGATTCTGATCAGCGACGGCGTGTCCAACTGGATGCAGTTCTAAGGAGACGACGATGAAGACCGTATTTTTGATCCTTGCTCTGCTCCTGCCGGTGACTGCGCTCGCACAGCAACCGCTTGCCGGCTCTTCGCTGCGCTTGTCATCGCAGTCGACTACGCCGAACAATCTCGTCGGCAACAGCGGCGTGTTCAACCTCAATGGGCGCTACACGTGGCATACGGGAGGCGGGAACCAAACGATCCTCTCGTGCGCCGCTTGCACCACGAACGTCCTGCCGTACTTCGACACGCTTTCGGGCGTGACCGCGTTGCCGTCGAATTGGTTCTACAACTCGACTTCCAAGCAATTTTGTTCCGAGGGATCGAGCAACACCATGTGCGTCCGCATCGACGAGACGTTGGGCGTTGCGTCGATCGGTTATCATATCCAAGTGGCCGACGGTAACTACGTGCAGAACGATACGGTCGGTACCAAGATCTATCACGCCGGCAACGTTCTCACGCAGACGCTCACTTCCGGCGGCACAGAGACCTTGCAAACGGCCGGCGTCGTCGAGTCGACCACGGGTGGTTTCAAGCTCCCGACCGGTGCGATCCAAGCGGTGCCGGGCGGAGCGAATCCGATCACGTTGGTCGACGGTTCGACGGTCAATCTGGACGCACGAACGAGCGATACGTACGTGTTGACGATCGCAGGTAGCCGCACGCTCGCTATCACGAACAACGGTGGTGCCGGAAGCGCGTTCATGATCGAGCTTATTCAAGGTGCTGGTGGGTCACATACGATGACGTGGGACTCATCGATGCACTGGCCGGGTGGTACTGCGCCGACGCTGACGACGACGGCGGGACAGGCGGACATCATCACATGCAAGTCGTTCAACGGGACGACGTACGTGTGCGTCGCCAACGCCAACTTCGTGCCGTGAGGATCGAAATGCGTGGATTGCTCGCAGTCGTTTTTGCTGTCGCGTGCGCGGGGTGTAGCGCGAACGGGTGTAGCACAGTTCCGTTCGGCTTCTATGCAAAGACGACAACAGGACCGCAGCCGCCGTCAAGTGGGCTCATCAATTGGGTGAAGGCTGACGCGGGTGTGACGAAGGACGGCAGCAACCATGTTTCGGCGTGGGCCGATCAATCGACGGGCGGGCACAATTGGTCGAACGTCGGCATAGGGCCGGGTTTCGTTGTGTGGACGGCGAATGTGCAGAACAGCTTGCCCGCACTCAGTGTCGACAACGGCAATAGCGCCACCAATCACGATTGTTTGCGCACGGCTCCGTTTCGTTCGGGATCGCAACCGGGGGAAGTTCTGGCAGTGATGCATGCCGAATCGATGGGCGCGGGCGTCGCGAACTATTCATGGAGCGCGTTCGGTAGCTATTCCGCGACGACAGGTCATTACGTCTACAGCGACGGTACATGGTACGAATTTTTTGGGATCACTTCGCGTCCTGCCGTGACCAACGTCGGGCAAGTAGCCGCAGTGAGTTGGGCGATCCTCGATATCAGCGTCGACTCGCCCGGCACCAACAATTGGATCGCGAGGCGCAACAACACAACCTTCAATACGTCGACGCAGACAGTGGGATGGCGTGACGGGACACCGGGGAGTCTCTTCACGTTATTCGCGTCGAGTAGTGATACGTGTAGTAGTAGCTTCCCTTGGGGCGGCACGATCGGTGAAGTGTTGTTTTATGACCATGTGCTGTCGGCTGGAGATCGTTCGGCAGCGTATTCGTATCTCTCAACGAAGTGGGCCGTTCCGTAAGGAGAGACGATGTCGATCAATGTGAAGTTTGCGATCAACGGCGTCATTCAGGCGGCGATTCTGCCCGATGCCACGCCGTTCAATGACGGCATGATGACGCCGACGCAGCTTCGGCAGTTAGAAGTTCTCTTCGCGAGCTTGGCGTCGCCTCCGGTCATCGTGCCGGCTGCGCCCTACTTCGTCTCGTTCATGTCGTCGGTCGCGCTCCCACAGGAAATCAACATCCCCAACGCGAGCGCGCAGCGTGCCGGCGTCATGACCAAGGAGCAGGCGGCGGCGCTTCAGGCCGCGTGGGTGGCCTCGGGGAAGACCTTGCCGGCAGCGCCGAAGGGCCTACCCTTGTCGCTGCGCTTCGATGTGAATCTGAGCGTGCCGCAGAGCGTGCAGCTACCGCCGGCAGCCTTCGGTGGCGCCAGAGGCGGCGGTGCCGGCGGCCAGAGCGGCGCCTTGACCGGCGAAGGAGTGCAAATGCTAGGCGCTGTCGTCAGTGCGCCGCCGGCCTCGGGCTGGACACAGAATCTCATCGCCGCGAACGCGGGCGTGCAGGAAGTGTGGGGCATCTCCAAGAATGAGATCTACGCCAGCGACCGCAACAACGTCTACAAGTGGGACGGCGCGGCGTGGGCGTTGAGCGGACTCTCGGGCGTCAACCAGATCAATGCGCTGTGGGGCACCGTCGGCTCGATCTGGGCCATGGGCGGCATCCATCTCCGCAAGAGCGTCGACAACGGCGCCAACTGGGTCGATCAGCCGGCTCCCATCGCGGGGTGGTCCAATGGTCAAGCGATGTGGGGCATGCCGGACAACAGCATCATCTACATCTCGGGCTCGTATCCGGGTCATGGTGCGGCTGTGCTTCAGTCCGTGGACGGCGGCGCCAACTGGACGCTCGCGTTCGATCAGCCCGACGGCGACGTGCCCAAGGGCATCTTTGGATACGCGGCCAACGACGTGTACTTCGTTGGCTTCAACGACGGCGTGTATCACTGGAACGGCGCGGCGCTGACGCAGATCCAAGCGCCGACGGGCAACGAATCGTCGTTCGCGTGTTGGGGTCCGGCCTCGGGGCAGATCTATTGGTGTACGGACGTGCCCACGCTTCCGGTGAAGCAAGTGATGCACGCCGTGGGTGCAGCCGTGTTCGCGGAGACGGGGCCGTGGATCACCAACGGAGGCGGTGCGCCCGACGATGAAGTGTGGGGCATCTCGGGCTTCGACGCGAACCACATCTACGCTGCGGGCTTCAACAACAACGGGGCCAAGGCGTATAAGATCAGTGTGCCGAACAATGCCGGGCCGGGAACGTGGGTGCTCGATGCTCTACCGAGTGGCGCGGACACGGACCCGGGTGCGCAAGCGCTCCAAGTGTGGGTCGATCCGGCGACCGGGTTCGTCATGATGGTCGGTTCACGCAGCAATGGCGACGGCGTTTCGTGGTCTAAGTAAACAGAGGAGATCGTTATGCCGATTGTTGTCAAATTCGATCCGTTTGTGACCGCGCCGCAGTCACGCATTCTGCCCGATGCGACGATCAACAGCGACGGCATCATGACCGCTGCGATGGTGCGCCAACTCAACAGCCTCGGGAACGGTCTCGGATACAACGTCAAAGTCTTCGGCGCCGTTGCGGACGCGACTTATGATCCCGTCACACAAAAGTGGTCGGGCACGGACAATACGGCGGCCTTTCAAGCAACCATGGACGCGTGCAAAGCAGCCGGCGGTAGCACGATCTATGTGCCGGGAAAATTCCTTGTCAAAGGTCCACTGACGTATACGACCGGTGGTAACGATGATCAGTTCGTGACCATGACTGGTCTCGGAACCGATTCGACGATTGTCATCGACAGCGTCGGACAGAACTTCTTAAACGTGTCGAACCTAGGTTTGTTTGCACTCACGGATATCGTTGTGTTTGGTGCGGATCAAGTCCGTGCGGCCGATTGCAATATCGCGATCAACGCCGCCAATATCGGCACGCTCTATATCGATCGCGCGATGTTCATCGGGCTTGGTGCGACCGACCAAATCGTCTACACCGACAACTGCGGCCACTATATCGACAACACGGAGTGGCTTGGGTGCTGCGTCTTGAACGTGAACGCACGCAACGGTTGCGTCAGTGCCTTCCACCAAAACGGCGGGTACGTCAACAACTGCCGTTACGTCGACTTCGGCAACCTCATGGGGATCGATTTCTCGAAGACGCCGAACGGTATGCCGAAGTGGATCGCAGTCAACGATTCGTCAGGTACCGTGGGTGCCTCGGGTGGCAACGCATTCATCATCGAAGGCAGCTACTTCGATGAAGGTGGTTCTGTTGCTATCGGGACAGGTGCGCAGCAATTCATCGGTGGTGAACACGTCAACTCCGTCCGCATCGTCGGCTGCTCGTTCTATATAGGTATTCAGGCCGGGATCAACATCAACAACACGTATAACGCGGTCATTGAGGAGTGCTCTTTCAATTGTAAGGGGCTAGCTGACAAAGTTACGATCGCGGTAGGAAGCACCTTCGGTCCGACTTTCATTCGAAATATTCATGTCGAACCGGGTGGGCCAGGAGGTACGTCGGTTCTCGCTCTTGGTGTAGAATCGTATCCGAGTGGGACACAGGCGATCGAAATGCTCAACGTCGAGTACGATTCAATTTATCCGATTTTCGGCGCTGCTGGTCCACCGGTCATGAACATCACCAACGACGGCGTGCGCGCGCGTCTCCGCGTCGCAGCGAATCCCGTGGTTGCCAACACGCTCGCGAAGATGGGTGCGGCAGACAACACGGTCGATACGTTGGGCGTCGGTGACAATGCTCGCCTTTGCACGGGCGTCATCCTCGATGCCGGCGCCGCCAACGATGTGGTACGCGTCGTGGAAGAAGAGGGACAGCAAGTCATCGTTCTGAGCGACGGCGCAGGCGCCATCAACACGGGAGACATCTTGACCTCGTCGACTGTGATCGCCGGCCGCGTGGCTGTGACAACGACTCCGGGGGATCACACGGTCGGCAATACGGCCATCGCTGCGGCGGCTGTTGCGGATACACCTACTGGGGTGCTCTGGGCGCGTTCGATCTACTAACCCAAGGAGGCAACCATGTTGATCGCAATCTATCCGCTCGTGTTTGTGATCTTAGGACTTCTTCTGTACGCGTTTTGGACGCCGCATCGGATGATCGCTTTGATCATCTTCGCGGCTTCGTTTCTCGTTTTGATGGAAGTGCTGTCGAAGCATACGTTGCGAGTCGGCTAGAGATGATCGACGGACTCTAGCGCCCGCTCTGCCATGTCGAGCGCAGGCTTTACATCGATCGTCGGATTCTCCATCGCAATCGCTGACAGCCGACGCGTGCAGATGTCGAACGCCGTTCGCACTCGCTTGACCGTCTCCTGCACAGCCTTCGCGATAGCTTCTTCCTTGCCGGCGTTCGCAACCGCGAGCGCAGCGTCGTGTTCGGTCTTGGTCACGTAGACCGGGAAGTTGCCTTCGCCGTACGCCTTGAGGCGCGTCCGCAGCGTGTGCGCGAACGAGGGCCGGTGCAGGAACAAGAGGTTGAGCTTGTCGATGTCGGCCGCCATGGTCACGACACCCATCAACGCCGCCGACTGCCGACGCATCTGCTCGTTCTCCGCCTCCATCGCCTTCACCCGCGCCGAAGCGTCGGTCAAGGTGGCGTTCGTGGCCTCTTCAAGCGCTGTGAGACGCGCCTGTAGCTCCGCAGCGCGAGCTTCGGCCGCTTCCGCACGAGCGTTGGCCGACGCGACTGCCGACGTAACAGCGTTGTTTACCGCGCGCTCGACCATTCGATCGTGGTTCTTGATCGAGATGCAGTCGGCGTGCATGGCAGTCGGCATGAAGGGTACGTCGATCCCTTGCACCAGCCGCTCACCGTTGGGTGCCGGCGTGAACAACTCCAAGCGCAAGCACGCAGGCGTGTCGATGACTTTGATCGCCGAGACCTCGGTCTTCGTCATCGGAGGCGCTTGCCACCGGAAGGGTTCGTTGAGTTTTCGTTCCTTGTTGACGGTGTCCATTGATCTCTCCTGTTAAGCCGAGTGCGAGTCCAGCAGCGGTTCCGCGAGATCGACGCCGGCCTCTTCGCACGCCTTTTCGATCTTGTTCTTCCACCAGTATGCTTCTTCGCTCATGGCCTCGTCAGCGACCGCGACGATGAGCTTGAGCGCCTTCAGCGCCTTGTCACCATTCGTCTCGCCGACGGGCAGCGGCACGACTTCGGCCATGGGCGGCGCGTCGACGATGCCGGCGGCGGCTTTGCAGCGCGTGCAGACCTTCGGGTTGGTGCTCATCACCTGAACCGGCACGTCGAGATGACCGACGGTGCGGCAGTAGGGGATCGTTGGGCTCGCGGTGTTGAGTTGATAGGCGATGTGGTACTTCTTGTCGTCCTTACCTTCGTTGCAGATCAGCATGGTCATCATTCGGTTCTCCCTTCAAGAATGGCTGTGAATTCGCGATCGGTGTCAGCATCGTTGTCGACGAGCAGGCTGGCGGTCATGACGGGGTGCCTAAACAACACGGTGGCCGGGAGCGCACGCACGTCGCGAATGGCATCTTCGCCGAAGAGCGTGGCCGGGATGCGCTCTTCGTGGGCACCGATCATAACCTGCGCCCCAATCATCAACCGCACGATGAAGAAGTCGTCGGTCGACTCCTTGACCGTGAATGACTGCACGAGCATGTTCTTCTCCGCGCCCACGGTGATCTCGTACCTCTTCGCCTTGGCCGGAATCTTCGCCTTGAATTCAACCTGTGCCATGATCATCCCTCCTGTACGGGTTTCTTGTTTCGCATCTCAGCGACTTTATCCGCGACGCCTTGACCGCGTTGACGGCGGTCGTAGCGCAGGGTCATGCGGGGATCGGCGTGTCCGACTGCGGCCTGAACCTCGTGCAGTTCCATCTCATCCAAGGCCACGGTGATGAACGCGGCTCGAAACTGGTGAGGGTGGACGCCTGTGACGCCGGCTTCCTTCATGCGTCGGGTCAAGATCTTGTTCACGGTGGCGACGTTGATGGGGCCGGTCTTGGAGCGATTGGGGAAGATGAAGTCGTGGCCGTGGGTCATCCACGTGGTGAGGAGATCGGCGGTCTTGGCCGGGAGCGTGACCTCGTGCCACTTGCCGCCCTTGCCGTAGAACCCGACCGCGATGCGGCCTTCGCGCTCGACCACGTTAGCGCGCTTGAGCTTGGCCGCCTCCGCGCGCCGCATGCCGGTGTCGTAGAGGAGTGACAACAGCACCTTGTCCCGTTTTCCGGCCGCCGTTTCGTCGGCACCCGTAGCCGATAAAATACGGCCGGCGTCTTCATCGGACACGGCCTCTGTACGCACGAAGCGGTCGCTGGGAGGGCGGGGGAGCGCATCGCCGTCGAACGGGTTCCACGCGGCCGAGCGCGCGCCTACGGCTGCCCTGTACATCTTGGAGAGGGCTGCGAGCACGCGCCGGACCGTCAACGGGGCGTAGCGGGCCTGGAGCGCGTCCCTGTACGCTGTGGCGGCCTCGGGGGCGGGGTCGTTCGGGGGCACCTTGTGCTGCCGGCAGTGGTCCAGCCAATCGCGTAGGTCATTGGTATAGAGCGCACGGGTGCCGGCGGCGGCTCGACTGGCGATGAGGGCCTTGGCTGCTCTTTCGAAGAGCGCTGCCTTGTCTTCGCGGGTGCTCACGATCGAAGGGGGTGTTTTCTGGGAGGATTGAGCCGGCGCATTTCGGCGTGGGTGTCAATCGCCATCTGAGCGACGAGTTGGATGCTCTCGCGCACTTTCTCATCCGGTGCGCCTGAGCAGAACGCGATGCCGGCCATAAGCTCTTTCACGATCCAAGCCGCCTCGTTGGGATTGCACTCCTGCAACAGCCGGTTCATGAAGTCGGCTACGATCGCCTTTAGTTGTTCTTCGCTCATGATAGTTGGGGCGACCGGCCGTAAAGATCTGCCTTCCACTGACCATCGGCGAGGAATTCGATCTCGAATTGGATTTCTTTGTCGGCCGGGCACTGGGGCAGGCCGAGACCGTTGCCCATGATCCCTCGCTGGAACGCGGCGGTGGGGATGCCGAAGGATTGCTTACGCAATCGAAATAGCAAGCGTCGCCACCACGGGATTTTCGGCGTGACAAGCTGGCCGTCGACGTAGATCCCGAGGATTCGAGTCCCGAGCCCGTGGTGGTCGTCGGACGCCTCCAAGCGCATGCCTTTGAACGGCATGAGGGGTCGGGACGTGGCGAAGACGATATCGCCTTTGTGGCCGATGGTGCGGAATGAGATCATCACGTCTTTAAACACGACTGTGTACCTCGCCACGCTACGCGATTTCGATGGTGCAGTTGGCGCAGGCCACCACGGCTTGCTTGAGCACGTCGGCGTACTTCTCCGTGACGTGAATTTCGATCCGGGTCCAGCCCTCGGGCATGCACCAGCGGCGCGCAATCAAAGCCCCGTCCAGCGGCCGGCGGACGGACTCCATGACGATGACCGGCGCCTCGTGCTTGCACTTGCTGCACGCGATGATGGCGG
>Ga0070679_100000641_pt1 | contig 29739 bp, 19 predicted proteins | sample KBSC63BmetaG_FD_65652 | JGI IMG/M metagenome (GOLD analysis project Ga0070679, IMG submission 65652) | Corn rhizosphere microbial communities from Kellogg Biological Station, Michigan, USA - KBS C6-3B metaG | ecosystem: Host-associated > Plants > Roots > Rhizosphere | place: USA: Michigan... | reverse complement strand
GAGCCCGCGACCAACGGTTGCGGGCTCTTTTTCTTATTCCAGCCCTTCAGCTTCGTCTGGTTTCCACCAGTTGTAAATTTACATTTTGGGGCAGCTCCTGAGCAGAGAATTGCTCAGCGATGCTTTCTCTCTTTAATCGCTTTGCGTCGTACATTGCCTGGTCCGCGCACGTGACATACTCGTCAAGCGGAGTATCACAGTCGTGCTTTAAGGCAATCGTTCCGATACTCAATGACAGTTCGAATGGCTGACTCTGTTCAGCATTCGCGGCGGCAAGGTTTCCAGCCAGTCGCTCGATTAGAACACTCGTCTCTTCAAGATCTACGTTTGGCGCGAGAACAACAAATTCATCGCCACCCAATCGAGCCACAACGTCACAATCGCGAAATGTCTTCTTGAGTACGGACGCCACTCTGACGATAGCGTTTGAACCAGCAGCGTGGCCAAAGTTGTCGTTAATTTGTTTTAGACCATCCATGTCGGCAAAAAGCAAGATCGAGTTCTGGCAAGACCTTCTCGCGATCTTCATTTGATGCTCAGCAAGTGTGTAGAAGCCGCGGTGATTGTAAAGACCGGTCATGCTGTCGGTTAAAGTCATGTCGCGCAGCGCTTGCTCAGCGTGCTCAAGTTGTTGCACTCGGTCCTGTAAGCTCAATTGCAAATCAACGATGCGTTCACCGGCTTTCAATCGGACGCGTAGCTCGTGTGCGTCGAACGGTTTTGTGAGGTAGTCGTCGGCGCCGGCTTCCATTCCCTGGATCACATACTCTTTTCGATTCAAAGCAGTAAGCAGAATCATATAAAGCGGACGATCCGTAATTTCTTGTCGCGCTTTTGTGCAAATGTCGACGCCAGTCATTTTCGGCATCATCCAATCGAGAATTGCCAGATACGGACCATCGGCTGCGCTGAGCAACTCCCAGGCTGCATGTCCGTCCTGTGCGCTAAGCACCTCGTGACCCCACCTGGTCAGGTGAGTGATCAAAATACGACGTGATACGGCGTCGTCTTCGGCAATCAGTATTCTCATGTCGTTCTCCTACAGGTCGCTACGACGTGTCAGAATTGGTAGCCTCCTTGATAAGGCTATGAATTTGGTCCGGAGCGAACCAAAAGTCGTAAGGTGGATTGCAGCGTGTGGATTGTGAACGGTGTGGAAAGAAAGACCGAAACACCAGCCGCCAGGTCTTTTGCCATATGTCTAAGGTCGCGTTCTGCAGCAAGCATCATTATGGGAATGCGCGACAACTCTTCGGTGCCATGCATGTAATCAATGATGTTCAATTCTCGCAGGCTAAGGATCGGCATATCAAAAATCGCCCCGCAGAAATTCGAATCCTGCCTCAGTAGTCTCTGAACTTCATATCCATCTTTTACGGGGACGGGGTAGCAGTTTTGTCTTTCCAGACCTACCATCAACATATTCAGGACGACACTGTCCTGCACTGTAATTAGCACACGTCGATTGCGATTGGAGTGGGATGTAAGCATAGGCGTCACGGGTTAGATCGCGAGAGAGGTAATGCTTTTCTGTAGAAATGCTTTTACTCGAAAGAAGTCATTCACTACTTGCTCATTCAGTTCGGCGGTATTCTCTAAAGATTTTTCGCGACCCTTTCTCTCTAATTCTCTCAGTGGCTCGACTACCGCAGTGATACCGAGGTTTGCACTCATACCCGCAGCATTGTGAGCGAGGAAACTAATTTCTTCAGCGTCCTTCAAATCGATAGCTCGTTTTAGGCGGCTCAAGCTTGATGACATTGTTTCGATATACATTTTGAGAATCTCCGCAAGGTCTCCAGATTCTGGATCGCCGGCTGTCTCAAAAACTCTTTCCAGATCAACTGGAGTCACTGATTGGTTTTCTTGAGCGTTGAAGACTCTATCCAGGGCGGCTGCCAACTCTTCAGGACGAACTGGCTTTGAAACGTAATCATCCATCCCGGCAGCAAGGCACTTTTGTTTGTCTCCTTCAAGCACGTTTGCAGTCATCGCCACGATCGATGTGTGTTTTGTACTGCCCTCGCGCCGCCTGATTTCCGCCGTCGCTTCATAACCGTCCATTTCCGGCATCTGGCAATCCATGAGCACGACGTCATAGGGAATTCGACTCAATGCTTCAAGTGCCTCGCGGCCATTAGCCACGACATCGGCACGATAACCAAGTTTCTGCAATTGTCGAATGGCTACCTTCTGATTCACCATGTTGTCTTCAGCCAATAAGATCAGTTTGTTTTGCAACACTTGAGGATTCTCCATAATTCTGCTGCCAAATTGGACTCCTGGTGCGGCTGACTGTTCTTCATTGACCTCGGGGCCGAGGACCAGGGTAAGACAGTCGTATAGTTGTGATTGGCGGACGGGCTTTGTTAAGTATGCAGTCACGCCCAACTGTCGCGCTGTTTCACTATCTGCGCGTCGGCCGTAGGACGTCAGCATTACGATTCGCGGGTTTGCGAGAGATTGGTCGTCATTGATCAGGCGCACTAACTCCAAACCGTCCATCTCCGGCATCATCAAATCCAAAACTACAAGATGGTAAGGTAAACCGTTTTCAACAGCACGACGCATCATCTCGAGCGCCACTGGACCATTTGCGGCTACTTCATGAACTACACCCAACGCAGAAAGTTGATAGCCGAGAATCTTCTGATTCGTAGTGTTGTCATCAACAATGAGCGCGCGCACGTTCTGTAATGTGGCTCTCGATTTCGCCACCTTGCGAGATTCAGATTGTTTTTTGAATTGTGCAGTGAACCAGAAGGTTGACCCCTTATCCGATTGACTTACAACACCGATGTCGCCACCCATCATCGTCACCAACTGTTTAGAGATGGCGAGACCAAGTCCAGTACCTCCATATTTTCGCGTTGTCGAGCCATCGGCTTGAGTGAACGCCTGGAAGAGATTTTGTTGAGTAGCTTCACTGATCCCGATGCCCGTGTCGGTAACTTTGAAACAAACGACCACGTCTGCGTCAGTCTCACCATATTTCTCGACGGACACGATCACCTCGCCGAATTCAGTGAACTTCACTGCGTTGCCAATCAAATTCGTCAGGATCTGGCGTAGCCTTCCCGGATCGCCACGAAGCTCCATCGGTACGTCTTGATAGATCAACGAAGCAATCTCAATATGTTTTTGGTGAGCGCTCTCAGCGAGCAGTCCCACTGCGCCCTCAACTACATTGGTGAGATTGAAATTGAGTGTTTCAAACTGGAGTTTGCCGGCCTCGATCTTCGAGAAATCGAGTATGTCGTTGATTATTGTCAGTAATGCATCACCGCTGTTGCGAATCGTCTCTGCAAAGTCTCGTTGCTCGGCCGTAAGATCGCTGTCAAGCAAAAGAGCCGTCATGCCAATAACTCCGTTCATCGGAGTACGAATCTCATGGCTCATGTTTGCCAGGAATTCTGATTTCATTCGTGCCGATTCGAGAGCAGCGTCTCGCGCTTGTTCCAGTTCCGCTTCCAGTTGTTTACGCTCGGTGATGTCGTGCAGCGTTGTGCGGATACCACTCACCTCGCCGGTCAGGTCGTAGATCAATTGATCTTGCAAGAGCGCCGGAATCAAATGCCCATCCTTGTGGACGAACGTGCGCTCGAATGGTTGAAGCGGTCTCTGTCCGGCGAGCTTGGCAAGTACCTCGGTTTGTGAAGCGGTGTCGACGATAAATTCCCAGGCCATGCGACCTTCCATCTGGTCGGCGGTATAGCCGAGCAGGTTTTGTTCCTTGAGATTTACTGAAACGATACGGCCGTATTTGTCCAGCTCGTGATAAGCGACTGGCGCCAGGTGAAACAGGTCCTTGTATTTGGCTTCACTTGCCCTGAGCGCGTCTTCCGCTCGTTTACGTTCAATTGCAAAAGCGATCTGGTCGCCAACGGCAGTAAGAAATTCAAGATCCTGCTCGGTATATGCGTTCTGCTTTTCGTAATGCTGAACAACCAGAACACCGATGATCTGGGATCGCGATCTTAAAGGAACTCCCAACCACGAAGCAGACTCCGTTCCGGACATTGTGATCATTTCCTCGGCATACAGTTTTTGCTTGATGTCTTCAGTCAGCAATAATGCTTTGCCGGACTTTATAATGTGACCCGTGAAACCGATTTCGACCGGACATGGTTCCGGCCGCGAATCGCACTGGTCTACCCAGAACTGGAAATTCATGCGCTCGGTCTTCTGTTCGTATAACGCAACGAAACAATTTTCTGCGTAGAGAACGCGACCGACTTCCTGATGGATCTTGATGAGGAGTTCATCGAGATTGCTGGTGAGTAAAACGCTCTCGATAATCGACGAAATCGCGTGACGCTCTTTCTCAACACGCTTCCGAAGCGTAATGTCGCGTCCGAAGCCTTGAACATATGCCGGCTTGCCATCAACGTGTTTTAGCCGCGAATTGATTTCGAGCATTACTCGACGCCGGTCCTTGGTAACGATCTCTATCTCGTAAGTAGTAGGTTTCTGACTCGACTTATCGCGAACCATCCTTCTTGCTAACTCGAGATATTCGGGCGCGATGACTTGCGTGACGTTCAAATGACAAGCTTCTTCAATCGTGTAACCGGTGATCCGTTCACAAGCAGCTTTGTTGACTGAGTTGTAATTTCCCTGCAGGTCGTGTGTATAGATGAGATCGTTGGCATTCTCGAACAGGTCGCGATAGCGTTCGTCGCTCTCTCGCAATGCAACTTCAATCAGCTCTCGTTCCGCGATCTCGCTTGTAAGTTCACGATTTGCTTTGGCTAGCTCGGCAGTTCTCGTAGCGACTTGCTGCTCCAGTCGTTCCTGCGCACGCTTGCGATCATCGATGTTTTGACAGATTCCAATCCATTCCTCGATCTTTCCGTTTTCGATAACCGGAAAGCCTCGCGCCAGGTAATAAGTGTAGGAACCATTGACCGTGTGGAGACGGAATTCAGTCTCATGTGGCTGGCCGGATTTGATCGCTTCAATACACACGTTCAACGTCTTGTCTCGATCGTCTGGATGGAGTGCATTGAGCCAACCGAGGCCAGTCGATTGTTCGATCGTTTGTCCGGTGATCGCACTCCATCGAGGAGCCTGTAGTTGATTCCCGTGAGCATCGGTTCGCCAAACGACTTCGGAGATCACGGCAACCAGAGAGTTAAGGCGCTTGGTCGTTAAGTTCTCCTGCGCAGTCTGTGAAGCCTGCTCCCACATCTCCTTTTTTGTCTGCAAACAAGCAATAACCAGAAAGACATCTTCGAAAACAACCCATCCGCCGTGTTCCAATGTTCTCAAAATTGTTGGCTGGATTACGCCATAGACTGATTGGGGCAAGAAGGCGCCCCTGATCAAATTATCGAAAACGACAACTAATGAAGCGGGCACGAGCAGACGCCAATCACGGTAGAAGGCAATGAATGCCAGCGATCCAAAGACGTGGAAGTGTGTTTCAATTCGACCACCGCTGAGATGAATGAGTAAGGCTCCCATCATCATCTGACCCATAGAGATCACCAGACGTGTGGAGACTTCACCTGATCGAGAAAGTCCCAGGCTGACAGGCAGGACAGTGATCAATCCACCGATCACGACCGCCGCCCAAACATGAGGATGTACGTAACTATCGGATCCACTCCATGTGTGTGGTGTTAATGCAGTCGTTAGAATTACTGAGGCCGCCCACTGGACCATCATCAACACTGCGAACATACGATCCGTCCGCTCGTAAATAATTCGCAGGCGCTGTTGAAGCAACTTCTCGGTGGCGTTTGATAGGAATGGCTTACTTATGCGATCCACGACGCTCTTCCTTTGTCCTGTTACCCAAATCGCGGTCGCTTAATAAAGGACAACCGAAGACGGCCGTTTGAACGGATTCGGTGGGTTGACCCGTTAACTGCTTGATTAGAGCCTGTCGTCCTTCGTTGTCGCCTGTATGGCCCCGGGCGATGGTGATACCTCCCGTGAAAAGCAGTTCATCGTTTGTCCCATACAAGATGACCTGACCGGAAGTGTGAGAATCAAAAGTTTGTGACTCGGTTCCATTGCGATCGACGACGACTGTCACATGGGGCAATGAGACTGCAGTATTCCAGATGTCAGTTCTTACCCAATCGTCAGCAGTCGAGGCTGGTTTCACAAAAAGAATGATCGCGTGAACAGGAGTGTGCACTCTTGCCAGAAGCTCTGACAGTTCGGTTAAGCTTGCGCGCGCACTTGGACAACGCGGATGAAGCATCATGATTAACGTCGGGTCATGGCTTATACGCACAATGTGACTCGCGATGGGCCATTTTGAAGGTGGGTGGCCGGCGATTCCCGGCGTTGAGGAATAACTCACAAGCCTCAAAGTCAATACCGAAACAACAGCAAGCCAGATAGGAATTACCAGTCGTGTGATCAACTTATGTTTTCGGGGTAAGTTCACAGATACCAACTCGCGCGAGGTTAATGGGGATGACACCGATGGACGAAAAGAGCCCTGTGCGGAAGTATGGTGGGGCGTATCTCCACACAGCGCGCTAGACAGGCGTCCGGAGCCGTCTAATCGTCTGACTGAGCACAACTCATGCCATCTGGGTGCGGCGCTTGAGCGTTGTGAATGAGAGTCTTATGAGGTGAGTTAATTGTTTTCCAGGGCAGACATAAGCTTGGAACCGGGTTCATAAAACTTGTCCAGCGTCATGAGTCATCGCCTGCCGTATTTGCGGTGATGGGTTTGTTGGTAGCGTGGCAGACGGGGACGCCTGTGGTCCGAGGACAGTACGACTGATTTGAAAAATACGTTTGGAGTCAAAAGGGCGATCTACGCTGCGCGTGATCGCCCTCATTTGGGATCCTGGTGCCCGCTAGTAGATTCGAACTACTGACCCCTCGCGTGTGAAGCGTAGTTCGACCTTTATCACGCGATATCCTCAATTATCATTTTTAGCTTCGCAGGCCCGTATTTATTCGCTAAGAACGAAATCAAGTCTAACTTGACGACTCTGCTATTCTCTCGCAATCACATCCAAAATGTGTGCGAATGTGTGTGCGAAAGGAGTTATCGAAATGAGAGCACGAGCAGGATCAGTCGTCAAAAGAAAAGGTCGAAGCGCTAAATCGAAACCTACATGGTGGGCGCGCGTCACTTACACCGATGCGGTGACAGGCAAGAGACACGATCGTCAGCGACGAGCAGAGAATAAGATTCACGCAAAGGAGTTGGTCCACGAACTTCTCGCTGAAGTCGATAAGACGGGAGGACGGTCACTTGCGAAAGAGCACATGACGTTTCTCGATCTCGCGACGTATTTCGAGAAGGAATACCTCAAGCCCGCTGAGTACGTCGAAGGCCGCAAGGTAGCTGGCGTCAGGAGCATCTCGCCAGCCATGGCCGCTGTGAAGGCGCTTAAAGAGCATTTTGGAAAGCGACAGCTTCGCGGCATCACCCATAGCGATATCCGCGATTTTCGCGCCGAGAGACTAGCGACTAAGACCAAAGCAAAGAAGCAGCGAACCGTCGCCGCCGTCAACCGCGAGCTTGAGAAACTGCGAAGATTATTGAATATTGCCGAGCGCGAGGGATGGATTCTGCGAAATCCAATGCGCAGCGGTGACTCGCTAATCAGTGTCGCCGATGAGCGCAAGCGCGAACGCATCCTTACTCGCGAAGAAGAACTTCGTTTGCTCGCCGCATGCGAGAATCGCTATCAAAAACATCTTCGCCCGATTCTGATCTGCGCACTCGATACAGGGATGCGACGGGGCGAGATCTTCGGCCTCAAATGGAGCGATGTTGATTTCGAAGAGCGCGTGTTGACGATCCGTGCCTTCAACACGAAGACGATGAAAGAACGCCAGGTCTCATTGACCACACGCCTCGCAATTGAATTGGAAAAGCTTTGGGACGCATCGCCGAAGATCAAAGACCAACTCGTGTTTGGATTCATGAACAACGTGAAGAAGAGCTTCACCTCAGTCCGTACGAAGGCAGGGTTACTCGACGTTCGCTTCCACGATCTCCGACATACCGCCGCAACTCGCTTGGTAGCCGCACACCTTCCACTACCCGAAGTTGGACGCGTCCTGGGCCACACGCAAGCGAACACAACCTATCGTTACGTGAATGCGAATATCGAAACCACCCGCCGAGCAGCAGCAGCGCTTGAGGCATTTAACTTGGAAGCACTACAACCGTTCGCGGTTGAGGCGGAGGTAGTCGAATGCGTTTTGGAGATTGAAAGCGTGAATTGAAGATCACGGGAAGCGAACCAAATTGTTATTGACCTAGAGAATACACTCTAATACACTCAGGCATACGATGCTATCGATTGACCTGTCTTCACAAGAAGCGAAAGCCCTCCGATTTATCCGAAATTCAATTGCTCAAAGAGCTAAGTCGCCTTCAATAAGAGAAATCCAGCGAGAGCTTGGCTACGCCTCACCCCGTTCTGCGGCATTAATCGTTGAAAGGCTAATGAGCTGTGGGTGTCTTCAGCGTCGAACGAACGGACTGCTCCGGATTGTCAGGGATTTCGGCGACGACAACACACAAGCTCGCACTGTGCCAGTACCATTAGTTGGTACGGCGCCGTGCGGGACTCCTCTACTTGCCGAAGAGAACATCGAAGCGGTGATTCCTGTATCCATAACTCTGGCAAAACCTCCGCATCGATATTTCCTTCTTCGTGCACAGGGAAACTCCATGGATAAGGCGAATATACATGACAAAGATTTGGTTTTAGTAAAACAAAGAGTTTCCGCCGAAAATGGAGACTTGGTGGTTGCAATCATAGATGACGAGGCAACTATTAAAGAATTCAGACGTACAAAAAACGTCGTAGTACTTAAACCCAAATCGAGCTCAGCCAGCCATCAGCCGATCATTTTATCCGATGAATTCCAGATTCAAGGCGTAGTTGTTGCGACGATCCAAAAGTTGGATTGAAAGCAAGTTGCGGGTAGGAGCACCTTTCAGTCGTTTGAGATGTCGAAGAGGCTATCAAGGTATGAAGTCAATTAGAGAAGCAGCTAAACAAGATTCTGGTTCACAAAACATACGATGAACCGTCCCACACAATGGCTAGTGAATCTGGACCGAAACGTCTCAGCTGAGATCGATGGCTTAGTGCGCGTTCACGGTTATGATCGATTTGGTCGTCCGCCAGAAGAGGTCGCAATGATGGAGAAGGCGGCCATGTACGGTGCCGATGCGGTATTTTTTGAGGCTAGCCGAAATAACCGCCCCGCGGTGGCTCAGGCTTTCGTTTTCGTCTCTGATGGTCCACCTAACGATCGCAAATTTGCGGAACTGCATCAACGACTTTGGAGTTGGGGTGAAGTCCCACTACTCTATCGTAAAACAGCGGGATTGGTGCAGCTCTTTCGGTGTGCACACAAACCCGACTTCGTCTCCCCTAAAGGCGAAATTGTCTGTAAGCCAGTCAAAACCCTCACCCTCGCTTCAGATATATCCAACGATCCATGGTGGGATGCTTCGCGTTTGAGGAACGGGACGTTATGGGATGATCCTTCTATTTGTAAGGAGATGCTGTCAGCGAAGAAGTCTGCTCATAAACGGCTGATCGATGCCGTGCGCGATCTTTACGACGATCTAAATCAAGAAGGAATTCTCAGGAAGCATTTACGGCGTCGGTTATTGATTCTGTCCCTTCTAATCGCTTATCTGGAGGAGAGAGGTGTTTTCCCGGCCGATTACTTCGGCCAGTTCCTAAAGGGTGCTACTAAGTTTTTCGAGGTTCTCGCAAATGGTAAAGCACTAGTTCATTTGTTGGATGCTTTGGAAGAAAGATTCAATGGTCATGTCTTCGTCGTGGAGCCTGCAGATCGCGACTCTCTCAAGAGCAATCTTCAGCTTCAGCGCTTCGCTAGAATGGTGGAAGCCAAACAAGAAAAAAATGGGCAGCTTACTCTCTGGGAACTTTATTCCTTCAAAGACTTGCCGGTCGAACTAATCAGCCATATTTACCAACTTTTTGTAAACGACTCGTCGACTTCTGTTTATACACCACCTTTTCTAGTCCGCTTGATTTTGGATGAAGCGCTTAGCTGGGAACGACTGGAACGATTAGAGCAGCAAAATCAGATCATACTTGATCCGGCTTGCGGCTCAGGCGTCTTTCTTGTCGAGGCGTACAAGCGACTAGTGCTGTATTGGCGAAGTCGCAATAAGTGGGAGCGGCCTAGCATTAGTGTTCTAAAGGGGTTGTTGAAGAAAGTTCAGGGTGTAGACGTAGAGAAAGGGGCTGTCGAACTTGCCGCGTTTAGCTTGTGCTTAGCGCTGTGTGATGCTCTTGAGCCAGAAACGATCCGTAAAAGCATTAGACTCTTTCCAGCACTCGAGGGAAAGACGCTCCATCATTCGTGCTTCTTCGAAGCTAAAGAACAACGATTAGTTAAAGATCCAGTTGGCGTGCTAACAGGAAATCCGCCGTTCACTTCAAGTCTCGATACGCCAGGAGCGAGACGAAGCTACGAGCGTTACGGGACAACTGAAGGCCCGCTACCAGACCAGCAATTGGCGTATCTCTTTCTTTATGAAGGCATGGAGATGGTCGCTAAGGGCGGCGTCCTTAGCATGCTTCAGCAGTACAATTTTTTGTACAACCAGCAGTCGCGTGATTTCCGTCGTCGCTTTATCGAGAAATGGGATGTCCGAGAAATCCTGGACTTCATTTCTGTGCGTGGACTCTTTCAAAAAGGCGGAGCCGATACGAAGGTCGTAGTGATCCTTGCTGAGGCCAGTGCACCTCCTGCAAATCGAAAGATTCTTCATGCCACATTCCGACGCAGCGGAAGAGTGGATGCGGAGCAAGGATTCGATATTGACTATTATGACTTGCACTGGATACCGCGCGAACTTGTATTGAGCAATGACTCCATTTGGCGTGCCGACTTGCTGGGCGGCGGTCGCGTATTAAGCTTCGTCGAGCGACTAAGCAAATACCGAACACTAGGACGCTTTGCAGAAGAGCAGGAATGGGATTTTGGCGAGGGATTTATCGAGGGCAAAAGAGATGTGTCCCGGCCAGCGAACCACATTGTCGGGAAGGCTTTGCTTCCATCGGAAGCCCTGACAGCGGAAGGGATAGATGTATCTGCAATAATCAGAGCCCCAAACAAGCCGATCGAGGGGCCACGTTCGGAAAAGCGGTTTTCGGCTCCAATGCTTTTGGTGCGAGAGCAGATGGATATTCCTCACGCGATTTGGTCAAAACATTATTTGACGTACAAAAATAAGATCGTGGGATTTGCCGCCCCAAAAGAAGACTACCAACAATTATCAGATGCAGATCATTGGCTAACCAAAGAAGCGACTGCTCTTCGTGCATTTGCCGCTGGCATTTCGGTTCGACTCTTTACACAAAAAGCGACCACACTCTCGGGAGCGGACATTTTGGCGCTTCCTTATCCCGAAGGCCGCACTCTTGACCTCAGCCACAATGAGCAGATCTTGGTAGAGGATATCGTTGAGTACCATCGCGATCTCATTCGATTAGGCGACGATTCCGCAGCAATGAACGAAAGCGGCACGTCGGCGCTGAATGATTTTGCGGCAGTCTACACCAAACAAATTAATGCGATTTACAAAAAGAGACCGCTCCGGCCCCTGACCTCGCACGCTTGGTTAGGCATTCTCTGTCAACCTTTTTTCTTCGGAGAAGGAGCAACTGTGGATTGGAGCGATGCAGAAAGTCTGCAGGGCAAGCTCGATGCTTTACTCTACGACCAGCAGGGCACGTCGCTTCGAGTCACGCGCATTGCTCGTCTCTACGACAACGGTTTTGTTTTCCTTGTTAAGCCCGACAGGATGCGGTACTGGTTGCGCTCGGTTGCTTTGCGCGATGCTGACGAGACCCTTGCTGATCTTAGAGACCAAGGATGGTGAGACTCGACTCGTGCTGGCCGACTCAGACACCTCAACTCACGTTGGTACCCTTTCAAGCGATGTGCACCTCCCGTCCACGTCCCTTTATGAGCTGTTGAATTTCATAGCTACCGAATTGCCGCACTGGAGAGATCGCTCGGAGCGACGAACCGAGACCGCTGAAACCATTCTCACGTCTCAGTTGTGTGCGCATCTGAATAGCGCGGCTCGTCATTCAGATGGATGGGACATGCTTCAATTCCGATGCGAAGAGCCCGATGAACAAAACAAGGATCGTAAAATCGATTTGATTCCAGCGCCGTGCGATACGACGATTTGTATCGAAGGTCGGAGGTATACTGACTTTGATCCTCTTTTACCAATCGAATGTAAGAGACTGCCGACGCCGACCGGCACGAAACGCGATGAGCGAGAGTACGTGTTCAACCGATATGCTTCAACAGGTGGCATTCAACGCTTCAAAGAGGGCTCACATGGGGCGGCCCACGTCCTTGGTGCAATGATCGGCTATGTTCAGGAGGAAACATCGATACTTTGGGACAGCCGCGTGAAACGATGGATTCAAGATCTTGTTGCTTCCCGCCAACCTGGCTGGACTACAAAGGATTTTCTTAAACGTGTGAGTGAAATGAAGGCAGAGCGTCTCAGCGTCTTTCATTCTGTTCATACGCGAGAAAAATCCCTCAGCGATATAGAACTACGTCATTTGTGGTTGGAGATGAATTGACTTCTAAGAAGAACCTACGGGCCTGAACACATCGGACGGTCATCCGATAATCGAGAATTATGTCCTGGTCAGACATTCGTCGCGCCATCTGAGAAAACGATGTCACGCCACAGGCGCCGGAACATAATTGCGATTATCGTACGCCCGGCGTCGCTTTAATTGTCTCTCCGTATCCACATGCTCTCCTGTCCTCAGCGTTCTTCATCTCCGTTCGTACCTTTGAAGCGCACGAAGGCAGAGGTCGTAGCCGGAGCGACGAGAGTAGTCAAGGATCTTCACTGCGCTTTGATGAACTTCGCGAATCTAAACCTATTCGCCTTTGTCCTTGAGTGCACTCTTCGCCTCCGGCTAAGACGATCGACAAGAGCTGCTCGACGCAGCTAAGCATCACCCATTCGTAATCTCAATCTGTAGCAATCAGCGCGGCGAAAGGAGCGGCCTTTGCGATGAGCTAGAGTGTGCGCGAACGTGATAAAGAATCAAACTAGGGTGGGCAGACAGGATAGAACGCAATTTCGAATTCTAAGAATCCTCTAAGTCTTGTCTTTTCAGTAGCTCTAAGATAAAGCAAATCATTAAAAAAACTTGGGCGACTGGGAGAGTCATTCAAGTGCTCAATGCTCTTTAGTTTGTGGCTTTATTTTTGCTCTCCGCCAAGCATTTCGTTATAGCGGAGGGGCATATGACAGTAAGGCCACGAGGAAGGAAAAGAACGCTCTCAAAACATGTCTCATCGTTCAACATGTACATGGACCAGGTCTATCAGGTCCGTGCGATTATGGAAGCAACCGGAGCGGTCAAAGATGCGCCGGTGATTCGAGAGTTGCTTGATGAGGCGTTGGGTGCGCGTCGAAGAAAGCAGGCAGGGATTTACGATTCGCAGGCGCCGCCCGGCCAGGAAATTACCGAAACGCTTCATACACTCCAGACTCTGTTGCTTAAGTTGATAAAGCGGGAAGACTTTGCATTTACCCGTCAAAGTATTGGGCTGAGATTGTTGAAGCAAGCCGTTATCGAGGCACGCTCAAGTCGAGAGATTGTCTTTGAAGAACTTGTCGAAAAGCCTTGGATGGCGAAGGGTAAGAGCAAGGAGACGATGACTAACTTCTTTGACATGAAGACGCGTTACGTCGGTGAATATGTCGACGGCCTTGTGTCGAAAATCAAGAGCGATCTTGAGGCTCAAGAAAACAAACTGGCCAAGCGGACCTCAACAACCTGACAAAGAATCTCTAACACTAGGGTCGCATATTTGTGCAGAGGCGTTGGGTTTTACATGCACTTTGTGTGTGGCTTTTACAACAGCAGCCGATCAGATGACCAACCGGTCTCGAAGCGCCGCGCGCCGTCACCTTAGATTCATTCCAATCCGCTTACGTGTCTTCCAATGCGGTCCATGATCGCGTGAACCTGGCATAGGCTTTGAGATACACCCCGAGCATGGAAGCAACACAAAGTTATCCAAATCTACTTTCTGAGAAACAAGCAGCGAAGCGCTTGGGCGTCGCCCGCATCACGTTACTTCGCGCCCGCGAAGCCGGACGCATCCGTTTCTACCGCATCGGAACTCGCGTCCTTTACTGCACGGAGCAGCTAACTGAGTTCTTGTATGCTTGCGAGCGAAATGGCAAGCGAAATCGCTCGTCCGAAAGAGAACACCAGAGCGTGGGAGTGCCGAAAGAGAACAACATCACTTTCGAAGGAGCACGAGTTAACCGAAGGGGTTCGCCTGTGAAGTCTGACTTACGGAAGAAGGAGCAAGCCACTCTGCCGTTCACTAGAAGTCGACCTTGATTCTTTCATATTCACAGGATAACCCGATGGAACCTTATAAGCCCTTGTGACCAACAGACTCGTTGTTTGAATTCCAATGCAACAGAGCCTTCCGTATACTCACAAAATGCTGCCTGATTTCCCAAAGCTGCGGATCGAGCTAAACCGGAAGTTGCGCTCAGATTTTGAGAAGCACACGCACATTCGCGCGCCTCTCGTTGCTGAGATCAAAGTCGTCGCTCAACATGAGGGTAAAGGTGGCAGCTACGAAACTGAGGACGGTCACATAAAACAAATTGATCCGCAACACGTAAGTGTACCCGTCGAAGCGCCGGTGGTTTCCGAATCTTCATTTACCTATGACGAGGCCCTGAAAATCATTTACAAAGCTGCCGAGCAAATGGCGCGGAAACAAACGAAAATGATCTTCGAAACTGTACATGAAGCAGTCGAAGAAGTTGGAAATTCTTTGGACGCAGAAGGGCAACCTATTAGCGCCGAATTGATTTTGAAAATGTGGGAAAAAATTCATTTCGATTTTGACAAACTTGGCAAGCCTAAAATGCCAACATTGGTCTTCAATCCCATTCAGTCAGAGAAAGTTAAGCAAGAATTAGAGCGCATTCACACCGAACCTCAGCTGATAAAACGGCGCAAGGAAATCATGAATGGGAAGTTGGTAGACTTCTATGATCGAGAGAGTCGTAGAAAACTGGTTGACTAACGCCGGCGAGCGCGGTGGATATGAGATCGCTTTTGCCCAGCTGCTATCCTTTCAAGGTCATCGAGTCTTGCACAAGTCTTCGCACGGCCCGATGGAGCAAGGAAAGGACATCATAACTATTGCACCAGATGGCGTAGCTTGCGCCTACCAGTTGAAAGCCGAGCACGATATAAGTTTGACCAAATGGCGCAAGATCAAGGACGAAATCGATGAACTCATAGAAATACCGATTCAGCACCCTGCCGTTTCGAATGATCTTCTTAACCATCGAGCGTATTTCGTAAACAATGGGTACTTGAAGGATACAGTGCGGCGACTTATCCATGATCGTAATAGAGTAGCTAAACAGCGCGGGTTACCTGAACTCAAGGTCATTCAATTGGGAGATCTCGTCAAAGATTTCGTCGAGGTACATGGGCGTTTTCTTCCAACTGAACCACGAGACTTCAAGCGATTCTTGGAGTTGTATGCGCGGAGTGGGTATGAACTCCTTCCGGCTGGGGAATTTTCGGTGTTCCTTTTGTCCATCTTGCATTTCTATGAAAAGCAACCCAAGAAGTCTGAAATTACGCGTGCCATTGCGAGTACTCTCATTTTCGCCAGTTACGTTCTGTCACCTTATCAGGAAGCTCAGAATAGCGTAGCTGTGATCGCCGGCTGGATCTTGACCGCCGCGCATGTACTAGCCCTTGCCAGTAAAGTCCGACTTCCTAGAAAAATGTGGAAGACCAGTTTTGATCTCTGTTTGAACGGCGCGGAGGATGGCTTCAGGCAGTTGTTCGTTTGCCTGAAAGGCCAGGATGATTTTAGGCAAGGAGATCCATTGACTGATGGATTGGTTTATCGAGCGCGAGCGACTTTATTGCTAGGCTATATGACAGCGTACGAACACTATCGTCATCTTAGAAATGAGCCGTCAGAATTTCACGAAGACATCAAGGCGCTAGTTGAACAACAGAAAAAGTATCTATGGTTTTGGAGCGAAGCAGCAACTCCGGTCTTTTTGTCTGTTGCATGGTACCTAGAACGGCATAACAAACAGTTGGAGGCGGAGGGGATTGTTCTTTCAATCACGGAAGCCATAGCCAAACTGAATGGCCCGGACAATAAAGGAGTTCGACTTGCCGACCCGTATCACCCTATAGATGAAGTCTTACGCATGTACTTTCCGCTAGGACAGGATGGACTTAACGACATTGATCAAGAGGATTTCGAGGGCCACTCCTACAGTTTACAAAGTCTCACAGAGTGGCTAGCTCGTAGACTCAGACGACAATCCCTCGCGCGCCTATGGGAGGACATTACCCATGTCTGTTATAGCGAGTTCGTCCCAGATCCTCCTTGGTCAACATACCTTTGGTACTCACCGAAGGGCGAACTTCATCACCGATTTCCTGCGAGGCCCGAGAGTTGGAGCGAACTCCTTAGACGTTCGAAGGCACAGCGCTCGGCGCACGTTCCTAGTATGCTGCGCGAACGACCTGAATTTCTCTTGTTGTTCTTGTTGGTCTACCCGCATCGGTTGAATCCAAACCTTATTGCGTTCGTCGACGAAGCACTCCACTCGGATTCAACTTGATTCTCAAAGTGTTCAAAGCCGAAAGATTGATAAGCCTAAATCGGTTAGGCAACGCATGAATCTACGAATGCGACATTGGAGGCCATAGCCTCCAGTAATACCGCCTTCCAGTAGTTGGGGGATATTTCGTTCGACCACATTGCCGCATCTTCTCTGAGGAATCGTACAACATCTAATCTGCTGGAATGATGAGCCAACATGCTGTTTTGAACTTCTGAAAACGTTGCATTCGAACTCTGGCGATATCGTTCAAGCAGATTAAGCGTCTCAAAATGAACGGAGATTGATTGGAAGATGGTTCGCCGAAACCATGGCGGCCGGACTAGCCGGTACACAGCGGAGAACGCACCGGTGGGATCCAGCGCAATTTCTACAACCAAATAGCGCGTCTCAGGGATGCGATCGAAATAGAAATTCAAGAACTTACGTCGGCCCGTCTCAGTTAATAGCTGTTCCTGTTTAATTTGATTACACGAATTGCAGCAAGGCAGCAAGTTCAGTGCATGGACGGAATATTCCGGAAAGCGGCTCAACGACAAGTAATGATCGAATGTTTTCGGAAATTCGATGTTACAGTAGGGACACTTATCGCTTCGTATCGGCGGTATATTGCGACGGATGTCAGCTAGTAATTTATTGAGGGGAGGAGTTCTGACTAAATAGCAATGTTGAAGATCTTCGACCTGATTCACTTTGTGCCTGCGCGTCCCTATTGTTTCTAAATGACGTTTCGCGTCGTTGTACTCCCGATAGTATTGCCGAAAACTACCTAGTCTTTTCGTTAGCCGTTCACGGCGCTGTGCTGATCGTTTTGCTTTTATTACATCTCGAAACACCTTAAAGGGGTCAAGTGAGGACGGAGTTAGATTTCTCATCTCTATTCAACATCTGATGCCGGAGGATATAACGAACGCAAAAAGGATTTGGCGTTAAATCCTAACTGACCGTCGAAAAACGAAAGGATTTGTTGATAGGAATACCTCGTCGCCAATTCCCTTAGGTGCTCCTGATAATTGCTATGCAGTTCCGATGTTTCGAATACTTCATTTGATATGGCAGTCAGATTTTCGCCAAAGCATTCTTTGCCAAGTCTCGATACTATTGGATACCCACCTTCACGCTTAAACACTCGCACACGTCGGGACGGAATCTGCTGAAGGACTAGTGGAGAGTGAGTGGCTAGAATGGCGTATGAATTGAACTCTTTCAATAGAAGATGAAATGCACTGATTAACGATGAAAGTGCGTCCGGATGCAAGTGCATCTCTGGCTCATCAAATAACACCATCGATTCGTTATTGATATTCGCAATGACCTCCGTCATCAGTCGAATAAGCAAAGCATGCCCAGAACTCAAACCAGCGTAACCTGACTGTTTAATCCTGCCGTTTCGGTCACGTAGGGAGTTAATCGTTATCCGTTGTTCGAGTAGTTCACTCAGAACTCTGCTCCATTGTTGCGTCCTCTTCAGCTGCTGAACGCTGTCAAGCGCCGCCAAGAGCTTCTCTTCCATTTCCTTTCGCGTATAAATTGCGTCAGGTTCGTTCTCAAGAACATCCTCAGAATTCAAGTCCGCCGATTGATTGCCTCTTCGAATTCCGCAATAAACATAACTGAATGAATCGACAGTTTCTTGCGGTCGGTCAAATCGATCGAAAACGCTATACGAAATCGCTATTACTTTGCTAAAACTGGGTCGCTTCGGAATAAATTCGCCTTGTCCTCGACGCCAACCGCTCATCGCTGATGCAAACTTGGCAAGGACTTGAGTCTTTCCGGTTCCATTCTTACCAATAAGCGCCATTATTCGATGAAGGTCAGTATGATCCTCACTAAAATCGCATTCCAGTTCATGGTTGGATTCCGCACCTGGAACTCGGCAGAGGAACTTGAAGGCAAACTTGCGATCCGTGACTTGTGGTCGGATTCGAAAGAAAAGATCCCGTCCCTCGCTGAACGCCTTTTCGGCCTCGCTAAACCGAATGAGTGACTTGGCGAATCCCTCTTCAGATATAAAGGCCCCCGCGATTTCGGGACTGAATACAATGTCATTCAAACCCTTTAGAATGGGTTGGTAGATTCCTCTCCCTAAAGGTAGTAGCGTTTGGTAGTACTCTAACGATTGGCCGAGAGAACAATAGGACTCGTCGAGTTGCGAAAACTGCTCAGAGATTTTCGTTTGCAGTTCGCCCCTTTGAAGAATCTTGATTTCGCCGAGCTTTGTGTTTTTTCTCGCAGTACTATAATACCGAGCGCTAAATGTAGTCTTATATCCGAAGTCGTCCCACGTGTTTGTAGCAAGCACCACGCATGGATATGTCGCGTCGCGAGGAGGGTTAACATTTTCGCCATGCTGATAGAATTTCATCGGTGTCGCAAATACTAGTCGCTCATTTACAATATTCGCAAACGAAAGATAGATTGCGCATGCGATCTCCCCACCAAGTTGACAATCAGTAACTCACCATCTTCTGCCGTTGGGCAAAGAAAGATTGTGAAGACTGTCTACTCAAGGGAGCCAGAGAAGTAGACATCTCTACATTCTATTTCTCTGCGTGCTTTTGTTAATCCGAGATTTACTCTCAGTATCAGAAATCATCCGATCGAAATAATCATTTTGTGAGATTTGATGACCCATCTAGCTTTCAAAGTGTGTGCGAAAGTGTGTGCAGACTAGAACGGGCGACTCTGCGTCGCCCGTAAGTTATTGGAAGTATGGTGCCCGCTAGTAGATTCGAACTACTGACCCCTCGCGTGTGAAGCGAGTGCTCTACCACTGAGCCAAGCGGGCGTGGAAGTTTTTTAGAATCAACGGTTTACACGGATTTTTTGGGCCGCGGATAAGCTGGAATCACCGAGAATGTGGGCATTTTATAGGATTGTGCCTGCTTGCGCCAGCGGTAGGAGCAAACGTCTTTCGCAACGGATAAGCCCGCTTTAGCGCTACTGACTGTGGTCTAGGACTCTCTGGAATAATATGTAAATTGACGCTCTTGCTCTTCATTCCATCGTCATCAGCCAGATGTCCGCTTCGGTAGTGAGAAGGGAGAAGTAGATTAGGCGATCATCGTGAGGAAGCGAAACCCCATTGCCAAATTCTTGCGGGGCGACCGATAACACCTCGTGACTCTTTTTTGACTGGCTGTCAATCAAGTAGAGCTTGCTTTTGGTTTGAAACAGCAGTCGCCTGCTGTCATTTAACCAGACGGGGAACCCGCCGAAATCTGAGAGCTTCTCATACTGTTGGGAATCGAAAGAGTAGATAACGATGCCGGCATTTCCGCGCCCTTGATGTTCGGCAAGTTTTCGCCCATCGGTAGACCACGACCAAACAAAAAACTGATTTTCGCGATCACTTATTGACGGCGGCAGGCTTTGTGGCTTTTGCTGCTGCCATGACTTTCCAACCTCAATTATTGAAGGACCACTACCTACAATGCGGTAAATAAGGCGAGTCCCGTCGGGGGACCAGGTGGCGTTGATAGCTGTGCCACCGGTGTAAGTAACCTGTTGGAGTCCACTACCATCAGCGTTAATCATCCAGATCTCCCAGTTGCCAGTACGGTCCGAGAAAAAGACAATGCGCTTGCCATCAGGTGACCAACGCGGCGCACGATCTTTAGAGCTGTCATCGGTCAGTTGGCGCAGACCGGAGCCATCGCGTCTGACGACGAAGACATCTTCTTGTTTGTCCGTTTGGGTATCAAACGTTAGCCATTCTCCGTCCGACGAGACATCAGGCACGAATGCTACCCTCGAACTGTGAGTGACCCAGACAGGCTGGCCTACTACCGTTTCTCGAACTGGATCGAACTCGACTCGTTGGAGATTACCGCTGCGGACCAAGTTCGAATATGCGATGTGGCGCCCGTCACTCGAAAAGCTCAGATGCGCAACGTAAGGAGACGGTGTGGTGACCGCTTCCGGAGATCCCAGCACTTTCCCGGTCTTCTCTTCAATTGCCGTCCGCCAGAGGTTCATGCTTCCGCCGCGGTCGCTCACAAAATAGAGGTATTTTCCGTCCGGCGACCAAACGGCATTCCAGTCCATCGCCGGATCGTTTGTTACCTCGACGGGATCGCCTCCGCCAGCAGGAATAGTCCAGATGTCTCGCTGTGCTCCATTCCGTCTGCCCTGATAGGCAATCCTGTATCCGTGCGGCGACCAGTTGGGCTGCACTGCATCGATATTCGTAACCAGCCGCTTCGCTCCCGTACCGACATTAACTGCCCAGAGTTGACTTTTCGCTTTGATCCGCGAGCTGGGTTCGATAATACCTTCGTCCGCACAGGCGATCTCTTTTCCATCGGGTGACCAAGCTGGGTCGTAACCGAAATCGGTGAGTCGCTTGACACTCTCGCCAGTCGCGCCCATTAGGAAGATGCCTCCGCCTTCTCGTTCCGAGCGAAAGGCGATGCGTTCGCCATCAGGAGAGAAGGCGGGCTGCGTATCATCAGCAGGAGAGTCCTTGGTTAAGTTGATGGGATTTTTCCCACCCACTCGCTGGAAATAGATGTCCCAATTACCGGCAGCGAAGGCGGCATAGACGAATGACTTACCGTCCGGTGAAAGACAGGGAAAGTATTCTGGTCCAGCCTGATCGGTGAGCTGTGTAAAGGTGGCGTTTAGAAGGGCTGCTTGTTTAGGTAATGCACTGCGTCGAGAGAACAGATACAAAGCACCGGCTGCGGCGATTATTACAGCTCCCACGATCAGAGCCGTCGCCAGTTTATGCTGCTTGATCTCCGTGACAATGTATTCAGCACTCGACGTGGAGTGGGCGATTGCGGCAGTCGACTGGCCGCTGCTGGACAGTCTGCCGCTGACTGCCGCTACAGAGCGCTCAATCTCTGCACTCAGTTCTATCTCCTTTCGCAAATTCTTGAGATCAATCTGCAAGTCTTTGACTGTCTGATAGCGTTCCTCCTTATCTTTATGCAATGCCTTTCTGACAATCCGCTCCAACTCTGCCGGAACTTCCGGCCATACGTGGACCAGTGGCACAGGCTCTTTTTGTAAAATCAGAGACATCACGTCGCTGGCTGTCTCACCCTCGAACGGCTGGTGTCCGGCAACCATCTCGTAGAGCATCACACCCAGGCTCCAGATGTCTGTCCTGGCATCGACTGCGAGTCCGCGAGCCTGCTCGGGTGACATGTAACTGAACGTGCCCATTACCACACCCTGCTCCGTCTCAACCTGGGGCAGCGTAGGGGCAGCTGTGTGGAGGGGTTTTGGATCGATGAGCTTGGCCAGGCCAAAGTCGAGGACTTTAACGTAGCCATCGCTGCGCAAAATGATGTTTTCAGGTTTGATGTCGCGATGGACGATCCCTGCTTGATGAGCTGCGGTCAGTGCGCTCGCCACCTGAACCGCAACATCCAGCGCCTGGGCGAGAGTCATTCCTGAGCGTGAAATGCGCTGGCGGAGTGTTTCTCCTTCCACGTACTCCGCGGCCATGTACTGCAATGGACCATCCTGGCCAATCTCGTGGATGGTGAGAATATTCGGATGGTTTAAAGCGGAAGCGGCGCGCGCCTCCTGCTGGAAGCGGCGTAGTCGTTCTTCATTGCTGGTGAAGTCACAGCGCAGTAGCTTGAGCGCAACCTTGCGACCGAGGCTTGTATCCTCAGCCAGGAATACTTCACCCATACCGCCGCGCCCAATCAGGCTACGCACCTGGTAATGGCCGATGTGCCTACCTACGACTGAGCCGGTCGAATGATCTGCAAGCATCTCGGTGGCCGCCTCAGCGGCCATTGCCTGGATGGAATGCCCGGCTTGATCATGAGATGAGATGAGTGATTCGACTTCGCTGCGCAGTGCGGGATCGCCGGCGCAAGCTTCAGAGATGAAGCCAACCCGCTCTGCAGGCGGACGCTCGATGGCCGACTGGAAAATCTGTTTTACTTGCTGCCACCGCTCTGGTGTCATAACTACCGTCGCAAGTGACAAGTGACGAATGACAGAGTACGAGTCTGAACCTTGTCTTGCCTGTCACTCGCAGTGCGTCACTGATTTCTGAGCCGCCGGTGGAGCCAGGCCTTAGCCATGCTCCATTCCCGTTTGACCGTTCGGGGTGAGATGCCCAAAGCCTCAGCCGTCTCTTCGACTGTTAGTCCCCCGAAAACCCGCAGCTCCACTACTCGGGTTTGTTGTGGATCCATCGCTGCTAAGCTGTTGAGCGCCTCGTTTAAGTCCAGCAAGTCTGCATCCTTTTCCTCAGACGATATGACCGCTTTATCAATCGATAACCTGCAATAGTCTCCTCCGCGCTTAAGAGCCCTGCGGCTCCGCGCGTGATCTACCAGCACGTGGCGCATTGCTTGTGCGGCGGCGTTAAAGAAGTGCACGCGGTTTTGCCAGTTCGCGTGCCTCTGGTCCACCAGCTTCAGATACGCTTCGTGAACCAGCGCCGTTGTCTGAAGAGTATGACCACCCCGCTCGCGCCGTAGAAGAGGGCTGGCAAGTCGATGCAGTTCATCATAGACCAATGGCATTAGCTTATTGAGCGCCTCCTGATCGCCCTTGCCCCATTCAATAAGCAAGTCAGTAACGTCGGTTCGTGAACGCGTCATAAGGATAGGAGTTCTTCTTGGATTCAATCCTTACCTTCCGGACTTGGTTAAGTTACTCCTCTGTTCAATGCTCGATCAAGAGTTACTGGCCACACCGCAACGCATTAGAAGAGCACTGACCTGCGTCTGACCACACGAACTCCTGGTGCTCACATCCCGCCATGGGCCAATTCTGCCCGAATGTACTTGGCCCCTCTTACAACTGGATTTCGCATTACTAAGTGAGGGCACCTAATAGGTGAGGTGGAGTAGTCGGTTACCCGAGTGTCTAACATGAAAAGTCACACACACCTGGTGGGTTAGCTGGGCGCACGGAAGGAGAAAGACAATGCAAACGACAGTGAAGAAAAGAACCCGAAACAGCAGAACTATCCTAACTTTCGGAAGTCTTATCGTAATGTTTCTGGCACTCATAGGTTCGTCGTCAGGGAGGCGGGCGAATGCCCAGGATCCCTTTGGTGGACCTCCTCACAGCATCGCCTTCGAAAGCAACCGCGATGGTAATAATGAGATATACGTGATGAATCACGACGGCTCGGATCAAACTCGCCTCACATTAGACTTAAGGAATGATCAACGACCGGATATCTCGCCAAACGGACAGCAGATAGTATTCTCCAGTAACCGCATCACGGTAGACGGGACAAATCCCGAAGGCGATTTTGAGATCTTCATTATGAACTCGGAAGGAAGCGATGTAAGACAACTCACATTCAACGCAGCTGATGACTCATGGCCCCGGTGGTCGCCAAACGGGAAGTGGATCGCGTTCCACTCTAACCTAGACGGCAACTACGAGATCTACGTTATTAGACCCGATGGCACCGATCTCACTCGCGTTACGGATTATCCTGGCCTTGACCAGTACCCCGAATGGTCGCCCAACGGTAAACAGCTAGCCATTCGGAGGGACCTTGAGTTGTACCTGATAGACAACGACGGGTCCAACCCGGTTCAGCTCACTTTCACTACTCCACCGACGATCAACCAAATGGCTTCATGGTCGCCTGACGGCAAGCAGCTTGCATTTTTAAGCACTCGCGAAGGCTATCCCTCGGTTTTCGTTATGGACGTCGACGGAAGCAACCAGATTAACCTTACGCCCAGAGCAGATACCGTTGCGCCGTGGAGCAGCCGGGCGCCTGGGTGGTCGCGAAATGGGCAGTACATATACTTCACCGGTCGTCGTCCCGAAACTAGTGTGAACGAGAACATCTTCGTGATGAATGCGGACGGCACGAGCGTCACACAACTGACGTTTACGGGAGTCAACGCTGAAGCCGCGGTTCGGTGACGACGGCAGAATCTCGTGAATACATGTGAGGTGCGCCCGGCACTGTCAACTTAACTTCTCGCGAAAGGGCAGGAGTCAAGTGAGAATGGGAATCAACCACTTTTCGGGATTCAGTAATTAACTATTTATGGCTCGATGCGAATAATTTTTTCCCAAGTATTGAATCTCGATCGCATCACTTCCCGATTAGGGCTCCCTCGGTACAGATGTCTCCCTACGCGAAAGTGAGAGTTAATGATGCCGAAGGCCGACAGAAAACGTTGCTCATGGGCCGGCGACTTGAAACGTCGCATCAGCCTCTCCCGCAACCTGGTGGGCTGATGCGAATTCTCCGCGCGGTTGTTCTGATATTTCTGTTGGAGGTGTGCGACACTCGGCATCACTTCAGCTTTCGCGGCGCTGTAGCTCTTTAGCTTGTCGGTAATGATCGTCCGTGGGACATATCGCCACCCCTTCAATAGTTTGCGAAAGAACTTCTTAGCGGCTCTCTTATCTCTCCTGCTTTGGACCATTATGTCCAAAACTTCGCCATCCTGATCAACTGCACGCCATAAGGGAGCGAATCATAACGTTCGCAATGAAAGCACGACTGAGAATCTTCACTTGGTCAATACCTTCATCATTCCGACAGGGGTGGCGAGACGTACGGACGAGGCGGCGCCTCCTCAGTGCAACCTGCCTTAAGCGGGCGCTACAGTGGAATTTGGAATGTCTTCACGTTTCCACTGCGACGATCTCGTGGGGACATCCCAACGATATACCTGCGCCGACCGACTATGATAGCGACCGGGTTTCACGAAGTGTCAGTGCAACAACGCGCTTTAGATCAAACGCAAAATCGGGAGAGGAGACGTTCATAACCTCTCCCTCTCGTCCTCATCATTATCGTTGCACTGGTTGCCGACCCTCGGCTCTCGCCAACTTGCCAGAGCAAAATCGTTCACGTAACCGTCGCGCCGCTTCATGATTTTTCCGACTTGATGCTTGATCCAACTGCCCTGACGCGGATGGCTACCCTGCTCGATTGGGAAATGGTGACAGTTGGGGGATGGATCTTTGAGCTACGCTGGGATACTGGCTGTTACCGGACGCGAATGAGCAGGTTCAAAGTATGCCATTTAAACCATGTGTCTTGATGAAGAGTATTAGGCGTCTTGTGGAATAGTGCGCCGAGGGCAAGCAGTCGAATAGCTACGAGTTTTTGGATAACACTCTAAGTATTTGGATTTCAGCCTCCTTTTCCTCAGAAATCGGTATTGGAACTCACTGAAAATACACATGTTAGGTCTTCAAGTTAGTCAATACCCCCATCTGGTACAGGGATTGTTAATTTTAAAGTGCAGTTTTTCACGATCCAATTCTGGGTAAGCCGCAACCTTTCACTTGAAGTGAAGTTTTCCAAAAATCAAGAGGAACCTAAGAACATGCATAAACTAGGAATTAAATCCCTGTTCATCTCAATGGCCGCACTGGTGGCTTTCGCGAGTGCTGTAGCGGCCCAAGTAACAGGTGGAGCGCTAACAGGAACCGTCCGTGATCCCAACGGCTCTGCCGTGGTCGGTGCCACCGTTTCACTAAAGGACAAATCGCGTGGACTAGGCTTTAACGCCCAAACCACGGGTGCGGGATCTTATCAATTTACCAACGTGCCTACCGGAACGTATACGATGACGGTTACGGCCAGTGGTTTCACCGAAGCGACTGGCGAAGTCATCATTTCGCTTAACCAAACTGCGACGGCCGACGTAGCGCTCACGATCACCGCGAGCACTGCGGTTGTTACCGTTACTAGTGGGATCGAAAATATCGTCCAGACGGATAGCTCTCAAATGGGAACGACATTTAAGGGGCAGCAATTCCTGGACCTGCCGGTCAATGGAAATCCGAACAACCTGGCGCTTCTCGCTCCGAATGTGATTTCCCCACCGATCGGAGTTTCCGGCGAAGGTGCGATAACCGGCGGACTACGCCAGCGGTCTAATAGTTTCACGATCGATGGCGTTGATAACAACGACGTCGGTGTTAGCGGCAGCGTTCGCGGGGTCATCCAGGATTCCGTCAGCGAATTCTCATTCCTGCAAAACAACTTTAATGCGGAATTCAGCTCGGGGGGCGCAGGCGCGTTCAACACGATCACCAAGTCCGGTACTAACTCGTACCACGGCAGTGGCTTTCTGTACATCGGTAGTCAGAAGCTTAACGCACGGTCGACGGATGAGTACCCACCCAACCGCGCGGACAAACGGTTCTTCAAAGATGCGATATACGGGTTCACTGCCGGAGGACCGCTGCCATACCTACATTTTGGTGAAGGTGGTCGGGTGGCCTCGTCGGGAAAGGATAAGCTTTTCTTCTTCGTGGCGGGCCAGAAGGACTTTTTCAAAGGTGAAGGAAGTACCCAGGGTTACATCGCGCCGACTGCTCCGGGTCTCGCAACGATCGCCGCGCAGCCTGGCGTGAGCCCTTTCGTGATCGGTCTTGTGCAAAAGTCCATGCCTTTGGCGGGCAGTGGAATCAGCAATTGCACTACTAACGTTGCCGGTGAGGATCCCTTCAATCCGCCACATGGTTACGTCGATACTGTTACTGGTCCAATCCTCAATACCTGTGGTATCCCTGAAGGCGTCGTAAATGTTGCCCAACCCAATAGTAATACTACCAAATCGTGGCAGGTGAACATTGATCACAATCTAAACGCGAAGAATCAGTTCCGCTACAGGTTCTACAAATTCGACTACACCTCGGCGGACCCGTTTCTCGTTCCCCTGTTTGCCTCGGATACAACCCAGAACCAGAAATCGTTCTCTGCTAACTGGATCTCGAATCTCAGCTCGAAACTGGTCAATGATTTCCGTTTCGGCTACATCAGGAGCAGTACCCTATTCAATCAGCTGCATGATCAGTCCCAGTTCAATTTTCCGATCCTTGACCTTGACCTGTTTGGACTCTCCCTGGGGCCGGCAGATCAGCAGACGGACAGCAAGAAGACGTTCCAGTATTACGACTCGCTAGCATGGATCGCCGGGGCACATTCGTTCAAGTTTGGGGCCGAATACATTAAGCGTCCAAACCAGATCTTTTTCCTGCCTCGACACGGCGGCGAATATGAATATTCGGACTTGGATGTATTTTTCCAGGACCTTAAACCGGGTGATTTTAATCACCTCGGTGTCGGTGACCCGATCCAGCCGCTTGGGTCGCATCAGTGGGGTGCTTTTGCCCAGGACGACTGGAAAATCCGTCACAACTTGACACTCAATTTGGGCGTTCGCTGGGACTATCAGAGCATTTATGATGTCGAGAAGCTGCAGGCACTAGAGGCCCCCGCCAACATTCCGGGCGTGCTCGACTTTCACGTACCCAAGACGGATAAAAACAACTTTGCTCCGCGCGTGGGTATTGCGTGGGCACCATCTTTCGGGGGCCGCATCGGCCGTTGGTTGTTCGGTAGCGAGGGTGACAGCTCCATCAGGGCCAACTTTGCCAGATCGTATGTCATAGCGTTTTCGAACCTCGTAAGCGCCGGCCCACCGGCGGCGCTGCAGAGCGAATTGGTAGACCAAGGCCCTGCGACCAACTTCCTTGCTCAGGGCGGCGCAACCCCGGGTCCGTTTGTTTTCAATAATTCCGTCGCGGCTCTTCGGGGCCCTACGGGGATCAGCTCCGTCATTTTGGATCACGTGGCTCCGTATGCCGACTCGTTTGCACTGTCGTATCAGCGCCAGCTGAATAGATCAACGGGTCTCGAGGTTCGTTACCTGCACACCATGGGCAAGAAGTTGTTCGTTCAGGTTCAAACAAACTCGAACCCCGTTGTCGATGCGGCGATGGTCATTCCGACGCTGTACTCGCTGCCGAGCGCTTCAGCACTCGCGGCTCTTCCGACGATAAACACTGTCGTAACGGGCAACTCGATCCTTAACGGAGCGACGATAGCCCCGAGGCAGCTCCCGTTCAGTGGGGTGCTTACCAGCGACCCAAATATCGGCAAGTCGAAGTATGACGGTGTTTCCGTTAGCCTTACTCGGCGGTTGGCTCGTCATCTCGCTTTGACTGCTGCTTACACGTATAGCCGGACGTACGATAACTCGTTCAACGAGTTATTTACGAGCTCTCTCAACCCGCGGCGCTCGCAGGATGCAGGTGAGTTCTTTCAACCACAGGGACTTGACCTAACACATGACTATGCTCGCTCGATCGCCGATGTTCCGCACCGTTTCGTGTCGTCCTGGATTTATGAAGTACCGTTCAAGTCTAGAAACTCCTTTGTCAATGGTGCCATAGGCGGATGGGAAATAGGCGGTATCTTCCAGGCTCAGTCAGGTCAGCTGGTCGACATTCAATCCGGCATTGACTCTAACCGAAATGGAGACAATGCAGGTGATCGTGTCCTATTCAATCCAAACGGTGATCGCAATATCGGTACGGGCGTTGTGGGACTGTTTCTGGACGGTGCTGGGAATGTACAAACGACTCTCAACGTGGGAAGCGCTCCCAATAGGAACGTTCGGGCATATCTGGCCGTCAATCCAAAGGCCGCCTGGGTGCAAGCGGGCTGGTTCGCATCAGGGATTGCCAACGGCGGCGCCGGACTTGCTCCCAGAAACGACTTCCGCACGCGTAGTTGGAACAACACGGACATGACTTTCATAAAGAACACCCGTTTCGGTAAGGAGGGCAGATTCAACTTCCAGGTCGCTGCGGAAGCTCATAACGTGTTCAATCAAAGGGAAATTAACATTGCTGGTATTGGAGCCGGCGCGAGATCGTTTGCCGAACCCTTCACACCTCAGTTCCTGAACTATTCCTTCGGCGTGTATGGTGGAAGAACTATCACGATGCGCGCGAAGTTTATCTTCTAACTTTGGTTCAGTTTGGACCTAGCTGAGTATTCAGCTAGTAGTCGAGGCTGCCGGTAACGGCAGCCTCTTTTTTATAGAACTTGGCCTCAGCATTTTCGCAATGCCGCTTCGCGGTAATGATTCGGACGCCATCGTCCAATCTCAAAGCCTCGGGATTAATTGCGGTCGCGCCAGGATTACGGGAAGCCGACCCTCAGATGCTCAACAATATCGAAGGGCTTTGCACAAAAAGTCAGATACCACCTGCTTTAGCAGCGTGGAGATTCAAATTTGCGCTAGAGTGCGCCCTGAACCTTAGGAGGTGATACCACCTGCTTCAGCAGCGTGGAGTTTCAA
>Ga0070679_100000634_pt1 | contig 29900 bp, 31 predicted proteins | sample KBSC63BmetaG_FD_65652 | JGI IMG/M metagenome (GOLD analysis project Ga0070679, IMG submission 65652) | Corn rhizosphere microbial communities from Kellogg Biological Station, Michigan, USA - KBS C6-3B metaG | ecosystem: Host-associated > Plants > Roots > Rhizosphere | place: USA: Michigan... | reverse complement strand
ATATTTAAAAACTTTATTATGAAAAAAATTATTTTAATGTTGCTTTCCACTTTCTTTTTAATCGCAGCTTTTCGCAACCAGGAAATTATTGTTACAGGAAAGGTAACGGACGAAAACGGCAACCCAATAGCTGCTACTATAAAGGCAGGAAAGACAGCAACCGTTGCTGATGTAACTGGAAATTATAAAATTAAAATTACCGGGAAGCAGGAATATCTTACTGTTTCCGCTGCGGGTTTTATAACGCAAAAAATAAAGATTAATAATCAAAAAATTATCGATGTTGTTCTTAAAACAGCAGCTTCTTCTTTACAGGATTCAGCGATGCAGGAAGTTGTGGTTACTGGCTACGAATCAGCCAAAAGTAAGCCCGACCTTTTCAATTCAATCGGCATGCCTCTAACGAAAAGAGTTACAACTGGCTTTGCACAAAACCGTTACTCGCAGGACAAACAATTTAATACAGAAGAATACAGTAATATAAATGAGAATGGTTTTCATAAAGTAGCCGATGAACCGCTTTCAACTTTTTCCATAGATGTGGATGCGGCATCTTACAGTAATGTGCGTCGGTATCTCAATAATAACCAGCTTCCGCCGGCCGGCGCCGTGCGAACAGAAGAAATGATTAATTATTTTAAATATCAATATCCTCAGCCAACAGGAAAAGATCCTTTTTCAATAAATACCGAAATAAGCGAGTGTCCCTGGAATAAAGAAAATCAATTAGTGCTTATCGGTTTGCAGGGAAAAAATATTCCAATGGAAAATTTGCCGGCTTCCAATCTTGTTTTCCTGATAGATGTTTCAGGCTCCATGATGGATGAGAATAAATTGCCGTTGGTAAAAGCATCAATGAAAATGCTCGCTGATCAGCTTAGGGAGAAAGACCGTATTTCAATTGTTGTATATGCGGGCAATGCAGGATTGGTGTTGTCTTCAACAAGCGGAAGCGATAAGATGAAAATAAAAACAGCAATTGATGCGTTGGAGGCTGGCGGCTCTACTGCGGGCGGGGCTGGCATTCAGCTTGCTTACAAAACCGCACAGCAGAATTTTATGCATGAAGGAAATAACCGCATTATACTTTGTACAGACGGAGATTTTAATATTGGCGCAAGCAGCGATGATGAAATGGTAAGGCTGATAGAAGAGGAACGTGATAATGGAATTTATATCTCTGTGCTTGGTTTTGGAATGGGAAATTATAAGGACAGCAAAATGGAGCAGATAGCAGATAGAGGCAATGGTAATTACGCTTATATCGATGGTATTAATGAAGCGAAAAAAGTACTGGTAAGCCAATTTGGAGGCACACTTTTTACTATTGCAAAAGATGTAAAACTTCAAATTGAATTTAACCCCAACAAAGTTGCAGGCTATCGTTTAATAGGGTATGAAAACAGGATGTTAAGTAAAGAAGATTTTAATGATGATAAAAAAGATGCTGGTGAACTGGGCAGTGGCCACACTGTAACAGCGCTTTATGAAATTATTCCCGCTGGTGTAAAATCTTCGTTTTTAAAAGATGTGGATCCTTTGAAATATCAAAAGCCCGGTAAAAAATCTTTCAGCAATGAAATACTAACTGTAAAATTTCGCTATAAAGCTCCCGGTAACGACTATAGCAAGCTTATTGTTCATCCCGTTAAGGATAATATTGAAAAACTGGATAACACTTCTGATAATTTCAAATTTGCTGCATCAGTTGCCGATTTCGCAATGTTGTTACACGACAGTAAATACAAAGGGAACAGTACCTTTCAACAGGTTATTAGTTTGGCAAGCGCTGCGCTTGGAAGTGATACTGAAGGTTACCGCAAGGAGTTTCTTTTGCTTGCAAAAAAAGCAGAAGTATTAAAAAATGCTACGGTACAAAATAGGTTATACTAAGAGATAGTCAAACTGCAAATAGCAATCCGCAAACTTGCCGCGGATTGTTTATTAGTGTCTAAACATATAAAGGTCATTCATGCGTCAAAATAATAATCCCTAACTTAACAGGTATGTTCAAAGAGTTTGTTATTAATAATCTGGCACCATTTTAGCATTATAGTCTGTATTCTAATTAGTAATATAATCCAAAGAACTACCTCATGTTGAAATATTTAATTGCCATTGCCTTAACACTAATAGCAGTCGGTTGTGCTATTCTCCTAATTATTTTTCTTACAAGCGTTGCCATATATGGTTCCGAGTTTTTAACCTTAGGCTGTATCGCTGCGTTGTTCATCTTTTTTTACAGCGTTTCACTGCTTAATAAAAAGCATGAAACGGAAAATGGGAACTGATTAAGCACCTTTTACCTTCATGTGTATAATATAGATTGATTTGGATGCAGTAATAAATAGAATGTTTTTATTCCTGCCCCCAAAGCAAACGTTTGCTGTCCAGTCTTCAGGAATGTCAAAATGTTGAATTTGTTTTCCCTGCGAATTATACACGGTAACTCCTTTACCACATAAGTAAAGATTCCCTTCATTATCCAACGTCATTCCATCAGAGCCCTGGTTTACAAATAAACTTTTATTAATTAACCGGCCCTGTAGATCTATACCGAATTTATATATTTTATTAGCACCGATGTCAGCTACAAACAACCACTTGCCATCCGGGGTTCCTACAATACCATTAGGCTTTTCCAGGCTCTGATCTGCGATTACGGCGTCTTTGTTGTCTTTCTGTAAAAAGTAAACATTTTCATCTTTAAGATGAGAATGGTTTGCAGGCCAATAATCTCTTTTGTAATATGGATCTGTGAAATAGATATTTCCATTTATTCGATCTACCCACACATCATTCGGCCCGTTAAAGTTTTCCCCGTTAAATTTGTTAACAATCACTTTAATCTTTTTTCCAGGATTTATTGATACCAGTTGATTTTGTTCATCTGCACACGAAATTATATTCCCATTCGCATCAAAAAATAAGCCGTTGGAACGTTTTGCTTTATCCGTAAAAACCGAAAGCTTGCCATTAATATCATACTTCCATATTTTATTATTCGGTTGATCGGTAAAAAAAACATTTCCTTCGTCATCTGCAGCAGGTCCTTCAGTAAAAGAAAACTGATCTGATATCAATATCGGCTTGTCTATAGAAAGCAAAGATTCGTTATTTCCGGTATCTTGTAAATCTTGTGGCATGTATTGGAATTTAAAATAACTCATTGTGAATATATTGCCCGAGCTATATGCTGGTTTTTTTGTAGCAAATATCAAACCCAGAATAAAAAATGTTTTGCCTGTCTTTTTAAGAAGCTGTTTCATTTCCCTTAAGTTTAAAAATTATTGTATATAAAATTACCTTTCTAAAAATAAATCAGAAAAAACTTTGGTAAAGCTAAAAGAATTAGTATTTTTGTTTACTAAAAAAATTAGCTATATGGCACTGGCAGGATTAAATCTTAAATATTTACGCAAGCTTCGCGGATGGACTCAGGAAGAATTTGCCTCAAAATTAGGCATCAAGCGTTCGTTGATAGGTGCTTATGAAGAAGAAAGGGCGGAACCAAGAACCGATGTTCTGGAAACAGTTTCAGAAATATTTAAGGTTACTTTGGATGAATTGCTATTGCATGATCTTAGCGAATCCAAGGGTTCAAGCTATCTCGCTAAAAGACGGCAGCTAAAAATGATGAGTGCCGATAGGAATATTATTCATTTTGTTCCGGTCAAGGCTGCGGCAGGCTATCTTGCCGGGTATGCGGACACTGAATTTATTGACGAACTGAACACATTTACATTGCCAATGCTTACAGGCGGCACTTACAGGGCATTTGAAATAATAGGAGATAGTATGTTGCCTACGCCAAGTGGAAGCGTAATTGTAGGTGAAAAAGTGGAAAGCATTGAGAGTTTAAAAAGTAATTCTGCATGCATCGTGGTTAGCAAAAGTGAAGGTATTGTTTATAAAAGAGTTATTAAAAGCAATAAAAATAAAAGCAAGGTTACGCTCGTTAGTGATAATCCTGCTTATCAACCTTATCAGGTAAATGTTGCGGATGTGTTGGAAATATGGCAGGCTCAGGCAGCTATTAATAAAGTAACACAGCAGCACCGTTGGGATGTTGATTCATTAGTAAATCTTGTTAGTAACCTGCAGGACCAGGTAAGTACTTTAAAGAAAAAATTGAATTAGGTTTGTGATTCACTCATTAGATTTCGCTTCTTCTTTATCATTAAGAATGAAGCCGTACAGATACATCGATTAACAATTAAAAAACACAGTCATGATTAAATTACAAATTGTAGGCAACCTTGGCAAAGATTGCATTGTAAAGGAAATTAACGGAAAAAACGTTATCAATTTCAGTGTAGCTCACACTGAAAAATTTAAAGATTCAACAGGTGCACCAAGAGAGAGAACTACCTGGGTAGAGTGCGCATACTGGACAGACAGAACTGCGATTGCCCCATATCTTAAAAAAGGTCAAATGGTTTTTGCCGAAGGTTCACCAGAAGCTGATGCTTATTCTAATAAAGAAAACCAGCCGGCTGCAACTTTAAGAATGCGTGTCCGTGAAATACAGTTATTAGGCGGGCGTTCAGAAGGCGGGCAGGAAAATTCTAATGCAGGCTCTTATTCAAACTCAAATTATAATTCCGGTTCTGTTTCAAATAAGACAGCTGCTACTAATGTAGATGATGCAGCAGATGACCTTCCTTTTTAAAGTTTCATATTACTGATTTTAAAAAGCGGTAATTGCATTGCCGCTTTTTCATTTTTCAAATGAATGAAAAACCTTTCTATACTTTAACCAGTTCCCTGCGGATAGCTTCAAGCACAAGCCCTACCCGGCTTTGAACATTAAACTTTTGAAAGAGACTTTCCCGGTATCCATCAATGGTTCTTTCACTCAGGTTCATTATTGAAGCAATTTGCTTATATGTCATATCGCTACAGGCTAATTGTAAAAACTTTCTTTCTTTTTCAGTGATATTTAAAGATTCTTTTTCGAGTTGCAAAAATCTTCTAAAATTTATATTACTTGCATCAGCATTGTAGAACCCTTTTTCATAAATTTCATTTAGGGCCTTTTCGAGCTCATTAGGATGTGTGTCTTTTAAAAGATAGGCACAGCAACCTGCTCTTAGCATATCAATAATTGCTTTATCTCCATCATTTTGAGATAAAGCAACAAGCTTTATTCCCGGGTAGTTCTCATTAAGCCAGGATGCAGTAGCAATGCCATCCATTACCGGCATATTTACATCAATAAGCATGATTTCAGGTAGCTCTTTACTACCAGCGATTTTCTTTTGCAGATCTTTTCCGTTGGAGCCTTCTGCTATTACATCATAATTATTAAAGCTGTGCAGCATCATTGCCAGAGATTTTAGAAACAACTGGTGGTCATCAACTATTCCTATTTTTATTTTCATGTTCGTTATGGTTTTCTTTTGCGGGTAATTGAATAGTAATTAATGATCCCTTGCCCGGGCTGTGCCAGGTAATATATCCTCCAAGAAGTTTAGTTCTGTATTTCATATTACGAATACCGAGACCATCGCTCAAATTGTTTTCAACTCCTTTGCCATCATCAGCAATCTTTACCACTATATTTTCAGCGCCTGTTTCAATATCAATATTGATATTTTTTGCTTCTGAATGCTTAATAGCATTTTGCAAGGCTTCCTGTATTATCCGGAATAATATAATCTGTTCTTCCGATGACAGTAATAATTTTCCTTGGTATGAAAAATGAATTTCTAAAACTAAGCCGGAATTAATTCTCCTGATTTCAGTGTTTAGGTTGTCAATTAGATTAAACTGCTGAAGCCATTCCTTATCGAGCGATTTAGAAAGTGACCGTAATTCCTGTATGGCTTTGCCTAATGTTTCTTCTGCTATGACAAGCGATTCCGGAATCACGGCAATTTTTCGCTGGCTGATGCCTAATAACATTTTGCTGCTGCTGAGCAATTGGCCTACGTTATCATGTAACTCTTTTGATAGCGCAGAAAAAGTAGCTTCCTGAACTTCCGACTGTGACTGAAGCAGTGTTTGTGCAAAAGCCTTTTGCATTATTTCCCGTTCGTTTATAAATTTATTTTTTCTTAAACGATATTTTAAAAAGAAGAACAACAGGAAACCTACCAACAGAAAAAGAACAATGGTTGCAAAACCTATAGCGAACATTAATTCTCTTTTTTCCATGGTTGATTACTTAAAAAGCCGAAGGAAATTAATCCATATAAAAATAAGCTAAGGGTATTGGACACATAAAAATTAATGTTTCCGGAAGGGTCAAAATTTTCTTTTACAATGTAATTAAGTAAACTTAAGTAAATAAAATTACCGACAAAATAAAATAAGAAGCCGGTTGAAATCCAAAACATCGGGATCCTGAAAAAATTTAAATTTAGTTCGGACTGGAATAAGGAATAAAAGTAATTGAGGCAGCAAAAAATAATACAAATGCTTCCTAAAGTGTTGGAAGCCGAACTAAATATGAAAAATCCCGGCCCTAAAATAATATTGTAAAGAAAATAAAGGATGAATGCTAAAGCCATTAAAAACAGGCTGAATTTTATATTCTTTTTATCGAATGATTTATAGAATATATAGAAGTAAAAACTGAACTGTATAAAAATATAAATATTAAAAATGAAATGATTGCTCTTATGAAAATGGTTCACATAAAAAATGGAGAATATTTGTACAAACAAAGTAAATAAAAGAAACCATGTAAAAATGCGCAGCCATTTAGGCCGCAGAAATTTATAAAAATATAAGCCTATAATTATACCGGCTAATAAAGGATAACAACCAAAAAATTGATATATCGTCATGTCAGGCTATCGTGTTTTGTACCAGTTCCGGCGCATGTAGGCGGGCAAAGAGGCATAAGGTCGCCTCCATTACCATAAAAAGCGCCTTTAACCTCGCCGGCAGCCAATGCGGTTTTAATTTCATGGTCATCTTTTATATGGTCAATGCTATTTTCAGTAGTGGGATTATCCGGGGTTACATTATCTATGGTGGCAACTAAAATCACATTATGTAAGCCATGGCAATCATGAAGCGGATTATCATGAGTGCTTTTGTGATGACATCCATAATGAATTCGCAGTCCGTTAGCGTTATTGTGTTCTAAAAGTTCTAGCAATTCTTTTTTGCTTACCCATGTTGAACCGGCATCCTCTATTCCTGGCCGATGTGGAAATTTCTTTTTAAGCTTTTTCGTGGAGGATTTTCTGATATGTTTTTCATAGAGATCTTTCATTTCTTTCAATTCAGATTTTGAAACCGGTTGCATAATTGGGTTTTGGTTTAAGATTAATAAATTGTTGTTTACATTAGATAAATATTGAATTATTTTTCGAAATAAAAAAAGGGAAAATCCCTGTCATAAAAGGGTATAATTCCCATAACGTCCATATCTGATTGTTCATATCATTGCAAAATATTTAATTGCAAAATATTTGCACGGTAACTACAAACTAACGGACGACCGGCTATTTTAGCACCTTTAAATGTTTCTCAGGGAAGTATAAAACTCATTCGAAAGAATGAGTTTTATTTTTTAGGTGTGTACTATTTCCTTTTGAGCAGGCGTTCTCTGCGGTATTCGCTCATTTTCCAGGCGTTTTTTTATAACAAAAAAACCGATAAGTATAATAATAAGAATCAGTATAATGGCAAGATATATCCAGTTAAAGTCTTTAATTTTTCTTTTCTCCTTTTTTTCTTTCTTTTTTTGAAGTTGATTTTTCAGATTGGTGTTAAGTTGCTCAACAAGTACGTTGATATCTTTTTTATTTTTCAGTTCTTCAAGGCCTTCAATTGCATCGTTCAGCATTTCGTTGTCAACTATCTTTTTTTCAATTTCATGTTTTTCCCCTTCTGATAATTTATCGCTCAGATAATCCATTAGCTTTTGGTTGTCAATATCTTTATTGCTGTTTGATAATATGTTTAATAATTCATCACTCATTTTTTATGTACGATTTACAATGTTTAATGTACGATGTTTGAAAGTTATTGATTTTATCAGCTCTTTTTATAATAATAGTTCGATCATTCAACGGCCCATCGGCATAATGGTTAGTTATTTTTTATCATCAGCCTTAAATTTCTTTTTCCATTTTGAATAAAACTCTTGACCTGAAGCATAGTAAAACCTGTTATTTGAGCTATCTCTGCATAAGATTTTTTTTCAAGATAAAATAAGCTTACACATTGCTGCTGCTCAGGATGGAGTTTCGTTATAGCATCCATCATTTTATTTATAAGAATATCTCTTTCAATCAATTCATCTTTCTCCTCTGTTTCATCAGGCATCCGGCTTATTGCATCATTAAACTCAGCAGTATACTTCCCTTTATCTCTTAACTTCATCAGGCAATGATTCTTTGCGATCATGTAAATCCAGCTTTTAAAATATTCAACCTTATACTTCTGCAATTCATTAATAACTTTTAGAAAAATATGCTGAACACAATCCTGAGCATCCTGTTCATTTTTTAAATACTTCATGCACACGCCAAGAAGGAGAAGAGTGTATCGTGGAAGAAGAATTCCAAGCCACTTATTATCATGATCAGCGTAGAAGTTTTCTAATAGCTCATTATCAGGTGTATCATTATAATTTTGTAGCTCCAAAGGCACTTATTTTTCTATTGAGATGTAAACATAAATAATTTCCATAATTTACATTTGTATCGAAAACCCTCTTAAAGAAATAAACATTACTAAATAATATATGCAGTATTCAGTTTGCTGTGTTCCAGTAAGCCCCCTTAGAGCGGAACCTTCTCATAAATCAGAAATGGTAACTCAGCATTTGTTTGGAGAAAAATCTATTGTCATTGAGACTGGTGATGATTTGACAACCATGGGATGGGTGAAAATAAAATTGAAATATGATGGATATGAAGGATGGTGCCAGCAAAGCCATCTTGCAGAAATTGATGAGGATCGCTATATAAAAATAGATAAAGATTTAACTGCCGAATGGGTAAATGAAGTGGATTATAATGGCCATCGTATGCACGTTCCAATGGGTAGTTCTCTCTCCGCTTTTCAAAATGGTCAGGCTTTTTGGCGAAAGAACTCAGTGCAATTTAAAGGCGAAATATGGAATCCGGAAGAAATAAAAATTACTCCCAAAATTATTAAACAGGTCGTTTATAAATTTTTAAATACATCTTATTTGTGGGGAGGAAAATCAGTGTATGGCATTGATTGCAGCGGCCTTGCACAAATGACCTATAAATTTTTAAATGTGCATCTTCCCCGCGATGCATGGCAGCAGGCGCAAGAAGGTGATGTTATAAATTTTCTGCAGGAAACACATTGCGGAGATCTTGCTTTTTTTGATAATGAAGCAGGCAATATAATTCATGTAGGAATTTTATTGAATGATCGTGAAATTATTCATTCATCAGGAAAAGTGCGCATAGATAAAATTGATACACAAGGAATTTTAAACCTTGAAACTAAACAACGAACCCATAAACTGAGAATTATAAAAAGATATTTTTAAATTCTATTTTGGATAAGTCTGTTTATAAAATTCTATTGATTCATTAATAATTTCAAAGGCTTTTTCTTTCGATTGAAAATCGTTGATCTCTACTTTTTTATTTTCCAAAACTTTATACTGTTCAAAATAGTTTTTAAGAACTTTTATAAAATGCTGCGGCACATCATCCATGCTTGTTATATAATTTACGCCAGGATCTTTAGCTGCAACTGCAATAATTTTATCATCAATAAGCCCCGTATCTATCATTTGCATATTGCCGATTACATAAGCTTCCACCAGGCATAAAGGTTGTATTGATTCAGAACACATAACTAAGATGTCAAGCGGATCTCCGTCCTGGCCAAGAGTTTGGGGAATAAGCCCATAATTAACCGGGTAGTGAAATGAAGAATAAATAACACGGTCCAATTTAAGTAATCCGGTTTTCTTATCTATTTCGTATTTTGATTTAGAGCCCTGCGGAATTTCTATCAGCGCATTTACAAGTTGTGGTGCATCTTCACCAAAATGAGCGCCATGCCATGGATGTAATACGTACATAATTTTTTATATTTTAAAAGTGAGTAGCCAGTGGTGAATAGTCAATAATTATTGAAACCTATCTGAATTAAAGCCACTATAAACCAATAAACAAATTAACTATTAAACAAAATTTATTTCTTTCCTGCTCGATATCTTATCACTTCTGCTTTTTCCAAAGTTATTAATCCTCCTGATTTTGTTTCTTCAAACATTTGCTCAACCGTTTTTGTAAAGGCTCTTATTTTTTCTTCGGTATCTACTATTTCGATAATTAATGGAAGATCTGATGATATTTCAAAAAGCTTTGTTGTATGTACCTTACTATTAGCGCCGAAGCCCATAATACCTCTTGTAACAGTTGCCCCGGAAAGTAATTGTTTTTTAGCCTCGTAAACAATGGCTTCATATAGCGGCTGGTGGCCTGCCTTGTCAGACTCGCCGACAAAGATTCGCAGTAACTTTGCATTTGGATTATTTTCCATGCTACAAAAATTTAATTAATGAAATGCCTGTAAACGTTGCCAGTAAACCGACAAACACACTGCTGATAATATAAGTGAAGGCATGCCATATTTGCCCATCACGAAGTAGTCCCACTGTTTCATTTGAAAAAGATGAGAAGGTGGTAAAACCACCCAAAAAACCAGTTACTAAAAAAAGTCTCCATAGCATAGTAACATTTCCTTTTTCGCTGAGGCCAAAAATGATACCGATAAAAAAGCAGCCAATGATATTTACAGTAAGCGTTCCAAAGGGAAATGCAGAAAGAAATTTATTTTGTATAAACTGGGAAAGCAAATACCTTGATATACCTCCAAGACAGCTTCCAATACCAATTGCCAAAATTATTTTCATGTTTTATTACTGTATAATTATTACATATTGCCGGTAAATGTATATTTAAAATCAACCCACCATTGGTTATTTTTTTTAACCATTCTTAATTTTGAGGGTTGGTTTTTATAAGTGTTTGAATAAGTAATAATGGTAACTGAATCTGATAATTGTTGTGTAGAGTCAATAAGTATATTTGCGTTTTTATAACCCTCTTTTTCGCTCTTGCTTCTGTTTGTGTAAAAGTTTTTTAATCCGTTCAGGTATTCCATATTAATGCTGTCCTGCAAAACATACTTCTGCGCTTCATTATAGTCTCCTTTTAAAGATGATTCTATGAAGCCTCTGCCTGATTCCAGCGGATCTCTCTTATTTACTTCGGCAGAATGTTTACAGGCAGTAATTAAAAAAATTGCAAAAGATAAGCGTATTATTATTTTTTTCATTTGGACAATTTAAAAAAAACTAAGGTAATTATCTTTCGCCTCTAAATAAAAAACACTTCATTGGCGATGAAGTGTTTTTACAATAATATGAAACCAACAATTATTTCCCGTCTTCTTTTACCTTGTCCGTCATTTTGCGAACGCTATCCAGCATTTTTTGAGCATTTTGCATTTCTTCTCTGGAAGACGAATCCATCAACATTGGGTTTTCGTCTATGTTTTTCAAAGAATCATGCATTCCACGCATTCCTCCGTATCCATGTTCTTTCATTTTCTTTTGGGCCATCTCCATTAAAGTAGATTTATCAAACGCAACCTTCCATTCACCGCTTTCTTTTTTTAAAGTAAAATCAGTTGTTTCGCCACTCTTCTTTTCCTTAACAGGAATTGTTGCTACGTCGCCGTTTATAACTGCATTGCCCAATTCAAGATTTTCCTTTTCATATTTCATAGTTTCAGAACTATCGGCCATGTGCTCCATCCCCATTTGAACCATGCTTAACATTCCTTCACTGTCTTTAGTGGTATATTTTTTTGCTGATGTAAAATCTTTTTTACCTAGAGCATCAAAAAAGCTCGTTAGGACTGCTTTTGGATCTCCACTGTTGGTCTTGCAACCTGTAAGTGTAATGATAGCAACAGTTATAAGTGGTAAAATAATTTTCTTCATAAAATTTTATTTAGCTGGCAAATGTAATAGTTATTTAGAAAAATCCTAGCCTGCGCAAAAGACGAGCATTCAAATTAAGCAATCATCACCGGATTTTTTTCAAAATCGTGAGCCTACTGATTTTTTGTTTTTAATTGCGCAATGGTTCCGTTTGAAATCTTACTGATAAGCGGGAGATTAGCAAATTTTTGTTAATATCAGCAGTTTCTTCATTGGCCGTTGATAAATTTGTGAGCGGGTATTTATAATTAAATATTTTTGCTGTATTACTAATCAATTGAATTCTAAAATCAACAGCATGAAAAAAACGACCCTATTATTTGCAATTATTTTAATGGTAGCCGGTGCAAGTGCACAAACTTATTCAACAGCAGTCGGAGCAAAATTTTATACAGGCAATGGTTCAGTAGGCGGATTGAACATACGCCACTCAACAGCAGAGCATACTGCTCTAGAAGGATCTTTACTTTTTTACAGCGGTGGCATCGGTATTGAAGGCTTATACGAATACCAGGCGCCTATTGAAGGCGCAGAAGGCTTGCAGTATTTTGTCGGCGGCGGCGGTATGCTCGGTTTTGGCACTGGCAGATATAATTATTATAACAACAGGAACAGCACTTCTTTTGCGTTGCGCCTTACCGGAGGAGTTGATTATAAATTTGCGGATGCACCTATAGCCGTGAGCCTGGCATTTGATCCATTTTTTTATCTGGCGCCTTATTCGGGTTCGAACCTTGCATTAGGCATTGGAATAAGGTATGTTCTTAAGTAGTATTAATATAGTTTGTGATTAAATTCCCGGCAGAATTGACCGGGAATTTAGTTTTGTATTCGGTAATTATCCGATTCATTCTTAAAATGACATGCGAGAAAACATAATTTTATTTATAGATTTTTTTTACCCTCCATTTAAGAAGATTATGCCATTGCAAACTTTTCGTTATGCGGTTTGCGGTGGCAGTAATACTTTGCTGGATATTTTTCTCTTTTATATTAGCTTCAACTTTATTCTCAATAAGCACATACTTGATCTTGGTTTTATTTCACTAAAACCCTATAATGCAGCTTTAGGTATGGCATTTTGTGTAAGTTTTCCTGTAGGCTTTTTACTGAATAAGTATATTGTTTTTAACTCATCTTATATAAGGAGCCATGTTCAATTATTCCGTTATATTTTAATAGTAGCGGCTAATCTCTTTTTAAATTATGTAATTATAAACGTGTTGGTGCAGTACTTGCACTTTTATCCTACTATCGCCAAAATTTTTGCAACTGTAATAATTGTTGCATTCAGTTATCTTTCTCAAAAGCATTTTACTTTTAAAACATCAAATACTGTGGTTGGACCTCTTGATAAGAGGTCGATAGGTCAATAGGTCAATAGTTACTAAGTCAAATAGGTCAATGTTAATGCCCAATGAGCTATTGACCAATTGATTTATAGAGCGCCTGCCATTTTTGCACTTTACTTTCATTGGCATAAACCTTGTCAAGTATTTATCAATAAAATAAAAGACTATGGCAAAAATTATAGGTATTGATTTGGGAACTACCAACAGCTGTGTTTCAGTTATGGAAGGTAATGAGCCCGTTGTAATTGCAAATGATGAGGGCCGTCGTACAACACCCTCTGTTGTTGCATTTTTAAAGAATGGTGAACGTAAAGTGGGTGATCCGGCAAAGCGCCAGGCCATTACTAATCCGCATAATACTATTATGAGCGTTAAGAGGTTTATGGGCCATAAATGGGATGAAGTAACAAACGAAGCAGGCCACTGGAGTTATAAAGTTGTAAAAGGTGATAATAATACAGTTCGTATCGATATAGACGGAAGACATTACACTCCGCAGGAAATTTCTGCTATGATTCTTCAGAAGATGAAAAAAACTGCTGAAGATTATTTAGGCCAGGAAGTAAATGAAGCCGTTATTACGGTTCCTGCCTATTTTAATGATTCGCAAAGACAGGCAACAAAGGAAGCAGGTGAAATTGCAGGCTTAAATGTTCGCCGTATAATAAATGAACCTACAGCAGCAGCGCTTGCTTATGGTTTGGATAAAAAAAGTGTTGATCAAAAGATCGCAGTGTTTGACCTTGGCGGCGGTACTTTTGATATTTCTATTCTTGAATTAGGTGATGGTGTATTTGAAGTAAAATCAACTAACGGTGATACACACCTTGGTGGTGATGATTTTGACAAAGTAATAATGGACTGGCTTGCTGCTGAATTTAAAAAAGATGAAGCGATAGATCTTCACAAAGATCCTATGAGCTGGCAGCGTTTAAAAGAAGCAGCAGAAAAGGCAAAGATTGAATTATCATCTTCCAGCGAAACGGAAATTAATCTTCCATACATTACCGCAGTAGATGGCGTTCCAAAGCATCTTGTAAAAAAACTTACACGTGCACAATTTGAAAAGCTTTCTGATGATCTTTTTGCAAGATGTTTAAAACCTTGCGAAGCTGCAATTAAAGATGCAGGGCTTAGCGTTTCAGATATAAACGAAGTGATATTGGTTGGTGGTTCTACCCGTATTCCTAAGGTTCAGGAAATGGTAGAAAAATTCTTTGGAAGGAAGCCCAACAAAGGTGTAAATCCTGATGAAGTAGTTGCAATAGGCGCTGCAATACAAGGTGGCGTTTTAACCGGTGAAGTAAAAGATGTATTGTTGCTTGATGTTACTCCGCTTTCTTTGGGTATTGAAACAATGGGTGGTGTAATGACAAGATTGATCGACAGCAACACAACCATTCCAACAAAAAAGATGGAAACATTTTCAACCGCAAGCGATAACCAGCCAGGCGTTCAGATACACGTATTACAGGGAGAAAGGCCAATGGCAAATCAAAACAAAAGCCTTGGTACATTTAATCTTGATGGTATTCCACCGGCACCAAGAGGAATGCCGCAAATTGAAGTAACTTTTGATATTGATGCTAACGGTATATTGAATGTCTCTGCAAAAGATAAAGGCACCGGCAAATCCCATAACATACGTATTGAAGCGGGTAGCGGCTTAAGCAAGGAAGAAATTGAAAAGATGAAAAATGAAGCGAAGGCTAATGAAGCAACTGACAAGGCAGCACGCGAAAAAGTAGATAAAATAAACCAGGCGGACAGTCTTATTTTCCAAACGGAAAAACAAATTAAGGAATACGGCGATAAAATTCCGGCTGATAAAAAAGCTCCGATCGAATCTGCACTGGCAAAATTAAAAGAAGCACATAAATCTCAGGATGTAAGTGCCATTGATACAGCAGTTGCAGAAGTAAATACAGCATGGACAGCCGCTAGTGAAGAAATGTATAAGGCTACGCAAGGGGGAGGCGCTGACGGAAATGGTCAGCAGGCCGGTCCTCAACAACCTAACGAAGGCGCAGAAACGAATGCGAATGCTAACAATGATAACGTTACAGATGCTGAATTTGAGGAGGTAAAATAAGGTTATAATAGTTTTAAATTACGGAGGCTGCATATTGTGCAGCCTCTTTTTTTTATTTACATCAATTAAAAATTACATTTGCAAAAACGCTTGCAAAATTTTTAATCATTCTGTAAAAAACCGTATATGATCCCAAAGATGTTAAGAGCTTCAGGTATTTTTATTTTACTAACTTTCTTTTATTCTCAAAATGGATTCCCGGTTTCTATTGTAAGAACGGTAGCGGGCAAATCTGAAATAAAATCTCCGGATTATTTAAAAGCTTCGGTTTTTGTAAACCTCACAGCCAAAGAGTTTGCAATTGCAACGGGTACGAAACTTAACTTTCTTAGCAGGATATATTTCAAAGTTATTCAACACAAGCTTCGCAAGGATCTTAAAAGTAATCCTGATCTTCTTATCACCGATTACTTTGATCAAAAGAAAGCGAAATTTAAGTTTGATGCACTCTGGTTTGTTATTGGTGCTTTTATAGGACCGTTGGGTGTCCTGCTTTCTTATTTTTCACATGAGCAAAAGAAAGGCCCTCTTAAAAAAGACAGGATAAAATCAGCATGGCTTGGCTTTGCATTTTTTGTTATTTGGTTCGGCCTCTTATTTATATTTTAATAAAAGCGTTTAATAAGATTCTTTATAATTATTAACATCATTTAATTAGCCGGAGATTCATGATTGAAATCATAAATAATCAATGTTTTTTAACTCGCGATAATGTCTATTCATTTTTATATAAAATACCATACTAAACCTGGCCAGGCTTTATTTATCTCGGGCAATAACGATGTTTTAGGAAATAATGATGCAACAAAAGCTTTAGCATTATCCTATTTAAATAGTGATTACTGGCATGCAAAAATTGAATTTCCCGTTGATTTTGATGATACTGTTTTATATAAATATTTTTTAAAAGATATTGATGGTTCAGAAATTTATGATGGCGAAGAAAACCGCTCAATAGATCTTTCCGTAATTAACGATAATTTCATTGATGTTTATGACATCTGGAATGCAGCCGGAGATGTAAGAAATGTTTTTTTTACACGGGCTTTTAGTAAGGTACTGCTTGCTCCTGTTACAAAGATAAAAGCTGATGTGCTCAAAAAAGGCACGCATATATTTCGCGTAAAAGCCCCGCTACTGCAGTCTAGGGAAGTTATATGCATGTGCGGCTCTACTGAAAATTTAAAGAAGTGGAGTACTTCAGAACCTATTTTGCTAATGGCTGAGAATGATTGGTTCGAAGCGAATGTAACATTTAATGAAAATGAATGGCCTGCTACGTACAAGTACGGTATTTATAATATAGAACAAAAAAAAATGGTTCGCTTTGAAGAAGGCGAAAATCGTACTATACAAAAAAGTGAAGCTAACGTTGGCACCATTATAATGCACGACGGTTTTGTGAATTGTGGGGTAAGTAACTGGCGAGGTGCAGGGGTAACCATACCTGTTTTTAGTCTTCGATCTTCTAAAGATTTTGGTGTTGGTGAGTTTACTGATATACCATTATTAGTTGACTGGGCGAAGAATACTGGCATTAAATTAATTCAGCTGTTGCCTGTAAATGATACAACAGCTACGCATACAAGCCATGACTCATATCCTTACGGTGCTATATCTGCATTTGCAATGCATCCGTTATATATTAATCTTGATAAAATTGCGGGCGAGCAATATACATCAATATTAAAGCCATTAAGGAAAATGCAAAAACAACTAAATGATCTTCCTGTTTCCGATTATGAACAAGTGATGAAATTTAAGTGGTCTGCATTAAAAGAATTATACCTGGCATTGAAGAGCGATTTTAAAAATGATCTGGATTATTTTGAATTTTTTGAATTGAATCGTCATTGGCTGGTGCCTTATGCTGCTTTTTCTTATTTGCGTGATAAAAACAAAACTTCTGATTTTAATAAATGGAAGAAATACAGCGTATACAATGAATCAGAAATACAAAAATTGGTTTCGCCCTCAAAAAAGCATTATGATGAAATAGCTTTTTTTTATTTTATTCAATATCATCTGCATTTGCAAATGAAGTCTGCTGTTGACTATGCGCATAAAAATAAAATTATATTAAAAGGCGATATTCCAATCGGTATTCATCGCTTTGGTTGCGATGCATGGACGAATCCTTCTTTATATAATATGGATGAGCAGTCAGGTGCACCACCTGATGATTTTGCCATAAAAGGTCAGAATTGGGGTTTTCCTACATATAATTGGGAACAAATGAAACAGGATGGGTTTCAATGGTGGCGGCTGCGGTTCGACCAGATGAGTAATTATTTTGACGCTTTTCGTATTGACCATATTCTTGGCTTTTTTAGAATATGGAGCATCCCTTTAAATTCTATTGAAGGAATCATGGGGCGGTTTGTTCCGGCAATACCTGTAGATGTTTCAGAATTTTACAATAATAATATCTGGTTCGATTATAACCGGTATTGTAAGCCATTTATAACAGATGAAATTATAAATTCTGTTTTTAATGATAAAGTAAATTATGTAAAAGAAACTTTTCTTGAATTACTTGCTTATGGGAATTATAATTTAAAAGAACCATTTAACACGCAGCGAAAAGTTGAACAATATTTTTTCCAAAATAAGATTGAAGATGCAGTTAAAATAAAACAGGGACTGTTCGATGTGATAAGCAATGTTATTTTATTTGAAGAAGAAAATTCAGGCGGGCAAAAATTTCATTTCAGATTTGGCATAGAGAATACATCATCATTTCAGCAACTTGAATATCACACACGGGGGCGTATACACGATTTATATCTGAATTATTTTTATCGCCGCCAGGATAATTTCTGGAGAAAGGAAGCATTAAAAAAATTGCCTCAATTAAAACGCAGCACGAGCATGCTTATTTGCGGAGAAGATCTTGGAATGGTTCCGCATTGTGTGCCTGAAGTCATGAAAGACCTTGGCATTTTAAGCCTTGAAATAGAACGCATGCCCAAAGACCTTTCAAAGGAATTCTTTCATCCGAATGATTCGCCTTACCTCGCAGTAGTAACGCCGTCAACGCATGATACGAGTACGATACGAGGCTGGTGGGAAGAAAACAGGGCAAAAACTCAAAAATTTTATAATTATATGCTGGGCCACTACGGGGAGGCGCCTTATTTCTGTGAACCATGGATCAATAAAGAAATTGTTTTGCAAAATCTGTATTCGCCTGCCATGTGGAGTATATTTCTGCTACAAGATTTGCTGGGCATGAATGGTGATATAAGAAGAGAAAATCCCGGTGAGGAAAGAATTAATGTTCCTTCAGATTCTAATCATTATTGGGGCTATCGTATGCATCTCACGCTGGAAAACCTGCTAAAAGAAAATGAATTTAATAACGAAGTAAAAAAATATGTGTCCGAGTGCGGAAGAACTACTTTCGTATAGCCCCTGACGTTAGAAACAGTTACCAAATGATTCTCAAATACAAATCAATAAATCTTCCTTTTACCCATCCTTTTGGTATTTCAAGAGGGATCAAAACGCATCAGCCATCATTGGTTGTAGAGCTTGAGTACTTTGGCATAAAGGGCTATGGCGAAGCGCCGGCAATTTCTTACTATAATATCACGGTTGAAAAAATGATTGAAGATATTGAGGCGAAAAAAAAATTCATAGAAAAATTTGCATTTACAAATCCTGATAGATACTGGCATTATTTGCATCATTTGCTTCCGCAAAATCCGTTTTTAGTTTGTGCTCTTGATATGGCTGCATGGGACATTTATGGAAAGATGAATAAAAAGCCGTTGCATGTTTTATGGAATGGTGATATTTCAAAAAATCCACTTACAGATTACACTATCGGCATTGATACCATAGAGAAAATGGTGGTTAAAATGGAAGAAAAACCGTGGCCAATTTATAAGATAAAATTAGGTACTGATAACGATGTTGAGATCATTACAGAATTAAGAAAACATACCTCATCTGTATTTAGAATAGATGCTAATGCAGCATGGAAGGCCGATGAAGCGCTTAAAAAAATAAATGCTTTTAAAGATTTAAATGTGGAATTCATTGAACAGCCATTAGCAAAAGATGATTGGGAAGGAATGAAATTTTTATATGAAAATTCGCCTCTTCCTTTAATCGCTGATGAAAGCTGTGTAATGGAAAATGATGTTGAGAAATGCAGCGGATATTTTCATGGCATTAATATTAAACTTACTAAATGCAGCGGCATTACACCTGCTTTGCGTATGATTTCAAGAGCTCGTGAACTTAATTTGAAAGTGATGGTGGGCAGCATGAATGAAAGCTCCATTGGAACGGCAGCTATTGCGCAACTGCTCCCATTAATTGATTATGTTGATATGGATGGCCCCTTATTACTTGCTGAGGATATTGCTGAAGGTGTGACGTTTGAAAACGGAAAAATTATTTATAAAAATCTTAACGGCCTTGGAGTAAATGTAAAACCATTTTGAATTTATCCTGGGCTGGTTTAAAGAAACTTTTTTTGTTCAAATAAATTTTCATCCTTTACTTTGCAACTCAATGAAAAAAACAAGCCACATACACCATCATCATTTTTTACCCACGGGTAAGCTATGTTGATAGGTATGTTGTAAACATATTTTCAAAAAGGGCTTACTGAAAAGTGAGCCTTTTTTAATTTAAAATTTAAATGATGCTTAAAGTAGCAATCCAAAAGTCCGGCAGGCTTTATGAGCATTCTTTGGAACTTCTAAAAGAATGTGGTATTGAAATTAACAATGGCAACAGGCAGTTAAAAGCAGTGGCTTTTAATTTCCCGATGGAAATTTATTTTCTTCGGGACGATGATATTCCTCAATATGTATATGATGGCGTTGCCGATATCGGTTTCGTGGGCGAAAATGTTGTGTATGAAAAAAATAAGAATGTTGAGGTGGTGAGTAAATTAGGCTTTGGCCGGTGCAGACTCAGTATTGCTGTTCCTAAAAATCTTAATTATACAAAAATTTTAGACCTGGAAAATTTAAAGATTGCAACTTCATACACAACATTGCTTCAAAACTTTCTTACAAAAAATAATATAAATGCAGAAGTACACGAGATAAGTGGTTCAGTTGAAATTGCGCCTGGTATTGGCCTTGCAGATGCTATTTGCGATTTGGTTAGCAGTGGCAGCACGCTTTTTACCAATGGCTTAAAAGAAGTGGAAGTAATTTTGAATTCCGAAGCAGTATTGATTGCTGGAAAAAATATTTCCAGGGAAAATAAAGCAATTCTTGAGAAATTACAGTTACGCATAGACGCAGTTAAGACTGCTGGTAATAATAAATATATTATGCTGAATGCACCCAATGAGCAGTTAAAAAATATTGTTTCTATTTTACCAGGAATGAAAAGTCCTACAATTGTTCCACTAGCAGAAAGCGGCTGGAGCAGTGTACAAAGCGTGGTGAATGAAAGTGATTTTTGGGAAATAATTGAAAAATTAAAGTCTTACGGTGCCGAAGGAATATTAGTAATGCCTATTGAAAAAATGATTCTTTAAAAAATATAAATGAATACAAATTTTATAAATCCTTCGCCTGAGCTATGGCCTGATCTTATTAAAAGGCCGGCGATTGATTCTAAGAATCTGGATGCTGCGGTTTTGGAAATCATAAATACTGTAAGGCATTCCGGAGACCAGGCTGTAAAAAATTATTCAATGCAATTCCAGGGGTTTTCACCAGAAAATTTATGGGTTACCAAAGATGAAATTAAGAATGCTTCTAAAGCAATCGATAAAGTTTTAAAGAAAGCTATTCTCCTTGCTAAAAATAATATTGAAAAATTCCACCAGCAGCAATATCAAAAAATAAAAAAAATAACAACTACTGACGGCGTTGTTTGCTGGAGAAAAAGCGTACCTATTGAAAATGTAGGTTTATATATCCCGGGGGGAAGCGCTCCACTGTTTTCAACTCTTTTAATGCTGGGCATTCCCGCTGCAATTGCAGGTTGTAAAAATATTATTGTAACAACGCCACCGCAAAATAACGGGCAAATAAACACCGTTGTTCTATATGTTGCCTCGTTGCTGGGTATAAATAAGATTTATAAAAGCGGCGGAGCCCAGGCTATAGCTGCATTAGCTTATGGAACAGAAACGGTTGAAAAAGTCGATAAGATTTTTGGGCCGGGAAATCAATATGTTACTTGTGCAAAAAAGTTTGTGAATGCAGACGGTGTTGCTATTGACATGCTTGCCGGTCCGAGTGAATTAGCAGTTTATGCCGATGACAGTAGTGTACCTGAATTTGTTGCTGCAGATATTCTTAGCCAGGCAGAGCATGGTGCAGATAGTCACGTAGTTTTGGTTGCAGCCAATAGTAATATAATTGAAAACGTGATCAAAGCGATTCATGCGCAACTGCCATTACTTGCAAGAAATAAAATTATTGAACAAAGTTTTTTAAACAGGAAATTTATAGTAATTGAAAAAAAGGAAGAAGCTTTCAGGCTCATTAATGAATATGCGCCAGAGCATTTAATAATTGCTTCTAAAAATGCGTATAGCCTTTCCCGTTACGTTAAGAATGCAGGAAGTGTTTTTCTTGGAAATTTGTCCCCGGAAAGTGCGGGCGATTATGCTTCAGGCACCAATCATTCGCTGCCCACTAATGGTACCGCAAAAGTACATGCGGGAGTTTCCGTAGATAGTTTTGTAAAGAAAATTACGTTTCAAAAAATTAATAAAAAAGGAATAAGAAACATAGGAAGTGCAGTTGAAAGAATGGCTGAGGCCGAGGGATTGGATGCCCATAAAAATGCAGTAAGTATCCGTTTAAAAAAGATTAATAAATGAAAGATTTTATGCTCGATAACCTCGTAAGAGAAAATATAAAAAAGCTGCAGCCCTATTCTTCCGCCAGGACTGAATATTCGGGAGAAGCATCTGTTTTTTTAGATGCAAATGAAAGCGCTTATGGCTCGCCGTTAGATGAAAATTTTAATCGTTATCCTGATCCCTTGCAATGGAAGTTAAAAAATGAAATTTCTAAAATAAAGGGGGTTCCCCCGCAAAACATTTTTATTGGCAATGGCAGCGACGAAGTAATAGATTTGGCTTATCGCATTTTTTGTGAACCAGGCAAAAGCAATATTATTACCTGTCCTCCAACTTACGGCATGTATAAAGTTTGTGCTAACATAAATGATATTTTTATAAAGGAAATATATCTAACTGAAAAATTTCAGTTAGATGTAGAAAAGATTTTGAATGCAATTGATGACGACACAAGGCTGCTATTTATTTGTTCTCCCAACAATCCTACTGGAAATAATATGAACAGAGCTGACATCGAATTACTACTTAACAATTTCAATGGCCTTATACTTATTGACGAGGCCTACATAAATTTTTCAAGACAAAAAACCTTTGTACAAGAACTTACAGAATATGAAAACCTTGTGGTGATGCAAACGCTTTCTAAAGCATGGGGGCTGGCAGCGCTAAGGCTGGGACTGGCTTTCGCTTCGGAAAAAATTATTGAACTATTTAATAAAGTAAAGCCACCTTATAATATTAACCTGTCCTCACAGGAGTTAGGCATTAAGGCTTTGGCAAGAATTGACGAAGTAAATCGCAATATTAAAAATATCGTAGAGCAAAGATTTTTTTTGCAACAGCAACTATCGCAATTTGATTTTATAAAAAAAATATATCCTTCCGATGCAAACTTTATTTTAGTAAAGACTGATAATGCAAATAAGTTATATCAATATTTATCCGCTAAAGAAATTATAGTAAGAAATCGTAGTAAAGAACCGATGTGCGAAAATTGTGTTCGTATAACGGTAGGCACACACGAAGAAAATAGAATATTAATTGAAGCTTTAAAAAATTATACAAATGGCTAAGAAAGTTTTATTTATTGACCGCGATGGAACATTGATAAAAGAAGCGCCTCCTACTTATCAGTTAGATGCTTTTGACAAGCTGGAATTTTATCCGCATGTGTTTGAGTACTTAACTAAAATAGTGAAAGAACTCGATTATGAACTGGCAATGGTGACAAACCAGGATGGCCTTGGTTCGGACATTTTTCCTGAAGACAATTTTTGGCCAATACAGCAATTTGTAATAAGGGCTTTGGAAAATGAAGGAATTGTTTTTTCTGAAATTTTTATTGACCGTACTTTCCCTCATGAGAATAAGCCGACAAGAAAGCCTGGTATAGGAATGCTGAAAGCGTATATCAACAGTGAACATTATGATTTAAAAAAATCTTTTGTAATAGGTGACAGGATTACCGATGTAAAGCTTGCTGAGAACCTTGGCTGCCGGGCTTTCTGGCTAAACAATCATGATGATCTTGGCGCTTCCGAACTTAGCATTACTTCCAATGAGCTTAATCATGTTATTGCGTTGGAAACGCAGAATTGGGAAGACATTTATAATTTTTTAAAATTGCCTCCGCGGATAGTTGAGCATTCGAGAAATACAAACGAAACAAACATTGCTGTTGCTATTAATCTTGACGGTAAAGGCGTTGCAAATATTAAAACCGGCTTAGATTTTTTTGATCACATGCTGGAACAGCTTGCAAAGCACTCTGGCATTGATCTTACAATCCTTTGTAATGGCGATCTTCATATTGATGAGCATCATACTATAGAAGATGTTGCACTTGCGCTGGGAGAGGCGTTCATTTTGGCATTAGGAGATAAGAGAGGAATTGAAAGGTATGGTTTTTTACTTCCTATGGATGATTGCCTTGCGCAGGTAGCTATTGACTTCGGAGGCAGAAACTGGCTTGTGTGGGAAGCAGATTTCAAAAGAGAAAAAATAGGAGAGCTGCCCACGGAAATGTTCTTTCATTTCTTTAAATCATTCAGCGATGCTGCCAAATGCAATCTTAATATAAAGGCAGAAGGAACAAATGAGCATCATAAAATTGAAGCTATTTTTAAGGCTTTTGCCAAATCAATAAAGATGGCGATAAAAAGAGATACAAAAAATACTTCTTTACCAACAACAAAAGGTATTTTATGAAGGTTGCCATTATAAAATATAATGCCGGTAATGTGCAAAGTGTCTTGTATGCATTACAACGGCTAGGCATAGACGCAATTCTTACGGATGATGCAGAAGAGATTATTAATGCTGATAAAGTTATTTTCCCCGGGGTAGGAAATGCTGGCTCTGCTATGGAATATTTACAAAAGAATAATCTTGATAAATTAATTGTTTCTCTGACGCAACCGGTATTGGGCATTTGCCTAGGATTACAGTTGATGTGTAAGACAAGCGAAGAAGCTAATACCAAATGCCTTGGCATTTTTGATGTTGAGGTGAAAAAGTTTGATAATTCATTTGCGGATGAGAATGCTTCTATTAAAATTCCACACATGGGATGGAATACTATTTATGAACTTCGCTCGCCTTTGTTTAGTGAAGTAAAAGAAAATGCATTTGTTTATTTCGTTCATAGTTATTATGCAGCGCTTTCTCCCCAAACGATTGCTAAATCAGATTATATAGCTCCCTTCAGTGCTGCCATTCAAAAGAATAATTTTTATGGCGTGCAATTTCATACGGAAAAATCCGCCGAAGCTGGTATTCAAATCATTTCAAATTTTTTAAATATTGTATAAATGGAATTAATTCCCGCCATTGATATTATAGATGGAAAATGTGTTCGATTAATGAAAGGTGATTTCAACAGGAAAACAGTGTACAATGATAATCCGCTGGAAGTAGCCAAAAGCTTTGAAGATGCAGGTTTATTAAGGCTTCATATTGTTGATTTAGACGGAGCAAACGGCTATCCGTTGAAAAATATTAATGTATTGGAGAAGATCGCATCAAATACGAAGTTGATAATTGATTTTGGCGGCGGATTGAAAAGAACTGAAGATATTAATTCTGTTTTTGCTGCCGGTGCTTCTATGATAAGTGTGGGAAGTATAGTAGTTACCAGGCCTGATTTATTTGCTCAATGGGTAATTGATTTTGGACCTGAAAATTTTTTACCTGGTGCTGATGTATTGAATAAAAAAATAAAAATTCATGGATGGAAAGAAGATACTGGTCTTGATATAAATGATTTTATTAAAGCCCTTTTACATCTCAATATTCAAATAATATTTTGTACAGATATTTCCAAAGATGGAATGATGCAGGGGCCATCTATTGAATTATATAAAGAGATTTTAAAGCAATTTCCTTCGCTGCATCTTATTGCAAGCGGCGGAATTTCCTGTTATAACGATCTTGTTACTTTAAAAGAAGCAGGTTGTGCAGGCGCTATAATCGGGAAAGCATTTTATGAAGAAAAAATAACGATGCAACAGGTAAAAAAATATTTAAATAATTAGTGATGCTTGCAAAAAGAATTATTCCATGCCTTGATATTAATAATGGACGAACCGTTAAAGGAGTGAATTTTGTAAATATCCGCGATGCAGGGGATCCTGTAGAACTTGCCATGCATTACTCACGACAAGGCGCAGACGAACTTGTATTTCTTGATATAACTGCAACTGTTGAAAAAAGAAAAACATTAGTTGATTTGGTAAAAAAAGTGGCCGAACAAATCAACATTCCATTTACAGTTGGCGGCGGCATCAATTCTGTTGGAAATGCTTTTGAATTATTACAAAACGGCGCTGATAAGATTTCAGTTAATTCAGCAGCTTTCAGAAATCCTGGTTTAATTAAAGAGATGGCTGATGAATTTGGTAGCCAGTGTGTAGTGCTGGCTATTGATACCAAAAAAGAATCTGATGGAAATTGGTATGTATACTTAAACGGCGGAAGAGTTAAAACAGAACTTACTACCTATAACTGGGCAAAGCAGGCTGTAGATCTGGGCGCGGGTGAAATTTTGCTTACTTCGATGAATAATGATGGAACAAAAGATGGCTTTGCAATGGACATCACTTCTTATTTATCAAAGAACCTCGAAGTGCCTGTAATAGCCTCTGGTGGTGCAGGCGCTATGCAGCATTTTGCAGATGTATTTAATGAGGCAAATGCTGATGCAGCTTTAGCGGCAAGTGTTTTTCATTATAAAGAAATTGAAATACCTGTGCTCAAACAATTCTTATCTGATAAAAAAGTTAATGTAAGGATATGACAAAAAATTATGCACAAATGGTAAGGAGAATTGATTTCTCTAAATACCCTTCGGAATTATTGCCTGTAATTATACAGGATGCTTCAACAAATGTTGTGTTAATGCTTGGTTTCATGAACAAAGAGGCATTGCTTGAAACGATAGAAACCGAACTGGTAACTTTCTACAGCCGCAGCAAACAACGATTATGGGTAAAAGGAGAAACAAGTAAAAATTTTCTGCATCTTGTGGATATAAAAAATGATTGTGACTTTGATACATTATTGATAAAGGCAAATCCTGACGGACCTGTTTGTCATACCGGTGCGCATACCTGCTTTAATGAAGAAAACATTTCCGAGGATTTTATACGTGCCCTCGAAAAAATTATTTCCGGCAGAAAAAAACATCCTGTATCCGGCTCTTACACTTCTACCTTATTTAAAAAAGGCATTAATGCTATGGCGCAGAAAGTGGGAGAGGAGGCTGTTGAATTAGTAATAGAATCGAAAGACAATAACAATAAATTATTTTTAAATGAAGCTGCAGACCTATTATTCCATTACTTAGTTTTATTACAGGCAAAAAATAAAACCATTGATGATGTTATTGAAGTTTTAAAAGAAAGAAGGATTGGAGGAGAAAAATAAATTAATACTAACGGCTAGGCGTACACGCACAGAATTATATTTCTTTAGGAAAAGATACTAAGTTATGTGTGCCTGATTATTGAATTATCCCGTAAAGACACGAAGTCCACAAAGGAGTTTCTTGGTGTCTTCGTGGGAAATTTATATTCAACCTCACACTAAAACCTGTGATCAGGTTTTACTAATTGCGGATATTCTTTTTGAAATTTTTTTATTTCAGGAATAGATACATTTTGTACGTAACCTCCGTCAGGGTTTTTTAGTATATAATCCTGGTGATAATTTTCAGCAGTCCAGAATTTCTTTAAAGGCATTACCTGGGCAGCTATTGGCGCTTTATATTTTCCAGAGGTATTCATTTGCTGTATATAATTTTCTATGTCTTTTTTTTCTGTATTATTTGTATAAAAAGCTATTGACCGGTATTGCGTTCCAAGATCTGGCCCCTGCCCGTTAACCTGTGTAGGGTTTTGGGCTGCAAAGTAAACCTTCAACAAGGTCTCGTAAGAAATTTGAGAAGGATCATAATAAACCTCAACGCTTTCCGCATGGCCGGTATTACCTGTTTCAACATCCTCATAAGTGGGGTTTGAAGCATTGCCTCCCGCATATCCTGATACGGCTTCTTTCACTCCTTTAACACTTTCGAATAATGCCTCTTCATGCCAAAAACAACCCGCCGCAAAGTAGGCCTTGCTATATTTAGAAAGATCAGCTTTTTTATCAGCAGTTTGCATCGGTTTATTGGCTGGCTTTTGCGCACATGATGTAAGTGCAATCATTAAGGCCGAAGAGAAAAATAAAATGACGATTGATTTCATAATTCGTTTTTTTAAATATACGTGGTATCTAAAAATAAAGTTGTTAAAGGAAAGTGAGAATGAATGAGCAGCATTGAAAAGACTTATGTACCGGATTTAAAAATTGTATTATAATGAAAAATAAATTCATTAATTCTTACATTTGCGTTTTTGATGCCCGATAGTATAACGGTAGTACCGCAGATTCTGATTCTGCTTGTCTTGGTTCGAATCCAGGTCGGGTAACAACTTATAATTAAGCAATAATTCTGAATAAATTTTCTATTCATTCGCAGAATTACCTATTGCTTTTAAAAAATGAAGGCCTATAGGAACTTCCTTGCCTTATTTGCTATTCAGAAGCACGTTCACGTAAACAGTTAGTGCTTATTTTGGTTTCACCAAACTATCAGCAGGGTATTTCGTTTCAATTTCTTTCATTGCGCCGGCTGCCCAGTTTTGCAATACCAATTTTTGATTAGCACTTAAAACAGCATTGCGGTGAATTAATGTGTAGGAAGATAAAGGCATATCATCATCTTTCACTTGTTTACCTATCTCTTTAAATTTTTTATATTGCCTCCAAACAGGATAATCGGCAAATATGGAGAAGTTCAATTCACGCTTGCCTTCTTTAATATGGTTACTCAAAAACCAGGCTACAGGTTGTATTTTATCATACCATGGATAGTGAGTGGTATTGCTGTGGCAATCGTAACAGGAAACCTTCAAAATGCCCTGCACATTTTTGGCAATTTGATACTTGGCGGTGATTTGGTTTTCTGCAATTTCTTCGCCTGCATTTTTTGCCGGTCTTATAAATTGAATTACGATAAGAGCAACTAAGAGAATTACTAAAATTACTCTTAAAACCTTTTTCATTTAATACATTTTATTTGATAAAGAATAAAGATAAATTTTATTCTTCCTATTAGCATTTACACAATTTTTTAAAATCAAGCTTGAATTTATTTTGATATTGTTTTTTTTAAATAATTTTCAATCAGTTATCTCAGCAATAGATAAAAAAAATCGCAGCACAACATGTTTTATTTGTACTTTGCGAACCTCAAAAAATAGTCTTAATAATATCGTAAATAATTATCACTTTACACCCGTTTTTTAATGAAATGATATGACAAAAATTACCTTAACGTTCGCTTGTTTATTTATATTTTTTACTGGATGTAATAACAAACAACAAAAGTGTGAGCCGCAGCAAAGAAATAAAGCATTAGCATCTATTGATTCGCTTGGCACCAGTTTGAATTGGCCTGCCGATCTTCAAATCACGGGATTTTCAGGTCCCAATCTTACTCCAAGCCCTGCCTGCCTTGCGGTAGCCGCTACAGGCGAAGTTTTTGTGGGAGTAGACATGATTGGTTCACTGGGCAAAAAACCTGGTAAAGGTATGGTTGTAAGATTGGTAGATTGTAATAACGACGGCATTATCGATAGCCATACAGAATACGCCCAGGTTGATAATCCGCGTGGAATAATATCGCTTGGAGACAGGCTTTTTGTACTTCATACAAAATTTTCAGAAGATAGTACTGCATCAGGAATGGATTTGGTAGTTTTTGAAGATAAGGATCATGATGGCATTGCAGATGGGGCGCCAAAGACCCTCATCACTCACATGAGCAATATAACTTACCTCAAAAGCCGTGGCACAGATCACGCGACCAATGGTATTCGAATGGGAATAGACGGCTGGATTTATATAGCTGTTGGAGATTTTGGTTTTCATGAAGCCGTAGGCAGCGATGGAAAAAAATTAACTATGCTGGGTGGAGGAATTGTGAGGGTAAGGCCTGACGGTACAGAAATGGAAATATATACACATGGTTTACGCAATATTTATGACGTGGCTATTGACCCTTATATGAATATTTTTACACGCGACAATACTAATGATGGAGGTGGCTGGAACATCCGCTTTAGCCACCAGGTACAATCCGGTGAATATGGCTATCCA
>Ga0070679_100000633_pt1 | contig 29947 bp, 20 predicted proteins | sample KBSC63BmetaG_FD_65652 | JGI IMG/M metagenome (GOLD analysis project Ga0070679, IMG submission 65652) | Corn rhizosphere microbial communities from Kellogg Biological Station, Michigan, USA - KBS C6-3B metaG | ecosystem: Host-associated > Plants > Roots > Rhizosphere | place: USA: Michigan... | reverse complement strand
TACAACTTCGATTCGTTCAAGACGATGCGCGCCCTCGGCAATGTCGAGGGGAAGTACAACTTCAGCGACCGTTTCTATCTGAACACGCGTGCCGGCGCCGACGTCTACGGCGTCGACGAGTTGGCGTGGTCGTCGCCGAAGGTCGATGAAACGTACGCGGCGAGCGTGAATGGCGTGGGCCGCACGGATCACACGACCGTCACGAAGTATCTGCTCGAGGGCTTCCTTGCCGGTGACGCGATCGCCAACGCGCGACAGAAGCTATCGCTCACGGCCGGCACGAGCGTCGAGTGGAATCACACGAATCTCGAGTATCTGCGCGGCGAAGGCTTCCCCACCGGCTTCTCGACGTACATCCACAACGCGGCGAACATCACCGTGTGGGATGGTAGCGCGAATGACAACAACCTGTTGTCGTATTTCACGCGCGCGAACTGGTCGTACCTCGATCGGTATATGCTCGGCGCGAGCCTCCGCGTGGACGGCTCGTCGCGCTTCGGCGTCGACAACAAGTACGGCGTCTTCCCCGCACTGTCTGCGGGCTGGGTCGTGAGCGATGAGAGTTTCATGAGCGGCCTCTCGCGCTTCGCCACGGTCAAACTTCGTGGAAGCTTCGGGCAGACGGGCAATCAGGGCATCGGCGACTATGCGAGCTTGAGCCTCGCGACCGGTGCGCCATACGCCGGCGCGCCGGGCATTGCCGGATCGCAGCTCGGCAATTCATCCCTCAAGTGGGAGACGACGAAGGAAGTCGACCTTGGCGCGGACGTCACCACGCTCGGCGGCCGCGCGAGCGTGATCGCCGACTGGTACGATCGCCGGACGTCGAACCTGCTCGTGCAGCGTCCCGTTCCGACGACGAGCGGCTACTCCTCGATCTGGGACAATATCGGCGCCATTCGCAATCGCGGCGTCGACCTCGGCCTGCATACGGTGAATCTCGAGCACGCGCACGGTCTCGGCTGGACGTCCGACCTCAACGTGACGTGGAATCGCAACAAGGTGACGGCGCTGTACGGCGGACAGCCGATCACGTACACCGTCAGTAGCCGAGTGACGTCGATCGTTGCCGTGGATAAGCCGATTGGCGAATTCTACATGTACAAGTTCCTGCGCGTCGATCCGGCGGATGGTGACGCGGTCTTCGCGACATCCACCGGCGGCGAGACGAAGTCGCCGACGTCGAGCGACCTGATGATGGTCGGCAGCCCGCAGCCAACCTATTTCGGCGGCTTCACGAACACGTTCACGTTCAAGAGCTTCGATCTGCGCGGGTTCCTCCAATTCAGCCAGGGGAACAAGGTCTTCAACATGATGCGCATCTTCACCGACGACGGTGGCTACAGCTACGACAACAAGAGCACGTTGTCGCTCAACCGGTGGCAGAAACCCGGCGACGTCACCGACGAGCCGCGCATGAGCTACGACGGCACGTCGGGTGCGCGTCTCATGTCGAGCCGCATGATCGAGGACGGATCGTTCGTGCGCGCCAGCGAAGTGACGCTCGGCTACAAGCTGCCGTCGAGCGTGGCGCAGACGTCGCATCTGACGGACGCGCGACTGTTCGTGTCGGGGCGCAACCTCAAGACGTGGACGAAGTACTCGGGCTACAACCCGGACGTGAACAGCGCCGGCGTGCTCGCGAACGTCGTGATGGGTGTCGACTACTACGCGTATCCGCTCGCGCGCACGTTCAGCGTGGGCATCACCGCGGGCTGGTGAGGACAGACACATGATCACACACATCTCTCACCTTCGCCGCACACCGACCATGACGACTCGCTTCCTTGCTCGCGCCGCGTTGCTCTCCGCCGTTGGACTCGGCGCCTGCTCCAGCGTGCTCGACACGTCGCCGTACGACCGTGTTCCGGCCGATCAGCAGATCGTCGACGCGTCGACCGCGCAGGCCGCGCTCAACGGTGCATACGCACAGCTCGAGAGCACGAGCCAGTACGGCCTCGACATCGAATTGCTTGGCGACATGCCCTCGGACAACGCGTCCTGGGGCGGCACCTATCAGTTCCTCGCCGACGTCACCAAGAACGTGATCACCGCGGATAATCCGGAAGTCACGAACATGTGGACCGGCTTGTACCGTCAGATCGATCGAGACAACGTCGTGATCGCACGCGTGCCGCAACTCACGGGCGTGCCGGTGTCGACAGCGAACGAGATCATGGGCGAAGCGTATTTTCTGCGCGCGCTCAGCTATCACAATCTCGTGAAGTTCTGGGGCGACGTACCGATGCCGCTCGCGCCGGTCGCGAACGCAGCCGATGCGGCCGCATACACTCGCGCGCCGGCACTCCAGGTGTACACGCAGATTCTGAGTGATCTCGATAACGCGGCAAAGCTCATCACGAACACGAGCAACACGCGACTGGCCACCAAAGCCGCAGTGAGCGCGCTGCGTGCTCGAGTCCTGTTCTATCGCGCGGGGCTCGCGGGCAATGGCAGCTCGACTGCTGACTACGCCGCCGCGCTTACCGCTGCGAACAGCGTCCTCGCTGGACACGACACGCTCACGGTTGCCTTCGGCGATCTGTTCACGGCAACCGGTGCCAATACGTCGGAGGACATCTTCCGCGTGGCCTTCACCGCGTCACAGGAAAACAGCCTCGGCTACTACTGGCTGCAAGCCGGACGTCACGAAGCACGCGTCACCACGGGCTTGTACAACGCGTTCGAGTCCGGCGATCTCCGCAAAGCGGTCACCACGACGCCGCGATCGAGCGGATCGACGACGTATCAGGGCAACAAGTTTCCAACGACGACGGGTACCGAACATCCACACGTGATCCGTCTGGCCGAGCTCGTGTTGATGAAAGCCGAGATTCTTGCACGACAGAACGATCTCGCGGGAGCGGTGGCGGAGTACGACAAGGTACGTGTCCGCGCAGGGCTCAAGCCTCACGTGCTCGGCACGGACGTGAAGACGCAGAGCGACGTGTTGGCGGCGATTCTCAAGGAGCGTCGACTCGAGCTCGCGCTCGAGGGCGATCGCTGGCCTGACCTCGTGCGGCTTGGGCTTGCGAGCTCTGTGAAGTCGCTCGCGAAGCCGGGGTATACGCTTTTCCCGATTCCCCTCCGTGACATGACGACCACGCCGGGAATGACGCAGAATCCGGGATATTGATGTGTACTTTGAGGAAACACCGAGAGCCGCCGAACGTCGTCCGGCCGCGGGTTGAACGGGAACAGCACGGAAAGACGCCGGCGGATCGCGATCTCGATGGAAGTTTGAACCCTCGGTAACGCAAAGCTCGTGACGGAAACGAAAGCCGCTCGGGATGCCAGTACGCGCATCCCGAGCGGCTTTCATTTCACATCACGCGTCACTTCGCGCGCACGTCGATCCGTCGCTCAGCATGACACTAGAATCCGAAGAAGAATCTCCCACGATAATCCGGCGTCACCACCATATCTCGAATCGGCGCCGGCAACAGCACGATCTGGCCCGGCGTCAACGTCTGCTTGAGGAAGTCTCGCTCGCGATAGATCACCTGCCATACGGAATCGCCAGCCGCAGTGACGCGCGTCGCCGCCTCCTTCACGCTGTAATTCTCCGGTAGGCCGACGAGATACGCCGCCACACCGGCAAAGATGCTGTCGGCTCTCGCGCGAAGCACCTTCTGCTCACCTTGCAGCGCCTCGGTCTGCGCACGCGACAGCGCGAGCGAATCCGCATTCCGAAGGAGGATCGCATAGACGTCGCTGAACTGCGACTTCATGTACCGCGCCTTGATCGTATCCGCCGACGCACGCGTCCCATAGAGGCTCGGACGCACGCGGATGTTCTGCTCGACCTGCTGTTCCTGGACGGAGCGGCCGAGGTCGACCTGCACGTCGAGCGTGATGCGGAACGGATTGCGACGCGTCGTGGTCGCGGGCGCCGACGCGCCGAAGCGTGGATTCACCTGATAGACGAATTCGTTCGACGAGGAATTGAAGCCGCGCACCTGATACAGGGTCGGATCCGGCAGCGGGATCGCACCCCAGCCATGCAGCTTGTCGCTGCCGTGTAGCAGCTCGTCGAGCGCGCCCGGCACGTTCGCAAAGTTGATCGACGCGCGCACCCGATTGTTCGTTTTCGGAATACGATTCAACGCGATGTTGCCGTTCATCGTCGTGAACCACGGGCCGACGCAACTGTTGCGCTCCGCAATCTGACCGACCTGCGCGAGGAGGCAGTCCCGGGCCGCCTTCGGGCCCGTCGCGAGCAACGATCGCAGGCCGTTCGCCACGAGAGGATCGTGCGCCGAGGCCGGGTCGAAGATGTACGCACGATCGTTCGACAGACCATCGCCGCTGATGTCGCCGGCGACCGTGGGCGTGAACCGGAAGCCCGACGACGTCCGAACGCCGAACCCCGCGCCGAGGTTTCCACCGAACCAGAACTTCGAGTACTGCAGCGTGATCTGATGCGTCGGCGTGAATGCGGCCGGCGCCCACTCCACTATGCGCGGATCGCTGGCGGTGTTCGCGTCGAAGCCGCGAAGCTGTGAGCGGGCATCGGCAAGCGTGTAACCGATGATCACGATGCCCCAGTTGAACCGCATGTTGGGAATCGCATACATGGCGAGCTGCCGCGCATCGCCACGGAGATCCGAGACTCGCTCATTCACGCGTCCGTACGCGCCCGTCGTACGCGCCTCGACCGTGGAAACCGATCCGGTCGACGGCACGATGCTCGACGGACGCACGAACACGGGTCGATTCCCCTCGTCCGCGAGCGTGAATTGCGGCGAGCCCGCAAAATTGAGATCGAGCGTGCCCGGCTGATGCAGATTCAGCGAATACGTCGCATCGATGGACAGATACGTGTTCAGCAAACTGGTATTCGTCCAGCCGAGGTTCGCGCGCCAGCTCTCGGGCGCTTTGTAGTCTCGGCCGAAGAGGGTGACGCTGCGTGCCGTGTCGGCGAAGTTCGACGCGGCGCCGGCGCAGACGCTCGGGACGGTCGACGGATCAGTGGAATAGGCCCGCCAATCAGGAATCGGCACGGCGGATCCGATGCATAGCAACTGCTGCACGCTTCCCGGCAAGCCGGTATTCGATGTGGCGTCCGCGAGCAGCGTCGTCGGCAGGATGCTCTGGAACTTTCCAATGCCGCCGCGGATCGACATCGCGCCGCGCATGACCGTCGCAGCTCCGTTGGACATTATGCTGAGTCCACCGCCGCCGCTGTAGCGCCAGTTGAAGCCAAGCCGCGGACTGAACGAGACGGCGTTCGGCGCATGATCGGTACGCGCGCCAAACGTGTTCTCGATGGCGGGATTGAACTGCGGCGCGGCGGTGAAGACGTTCGCGTCAACGCGAGCGCCGCCGGTAAAGCTCAGCGTCGTCTTTGCGTTCCAGTTTCCACCGAACGCCGCGGCGCCGATCCACTGTCCGCCGGAGCGCTCGGGTGCGTTGAGCGTCCGCGAGAATGACGATGGTTGATTCGCCGCGACATCGGCGAGCGAGTTGAACCCGAATCGCCCGAGCCGATTCGCCGACAGCGATTGGTTGTAGCCGTCGAGCCGCGACTGGAGATAGACCTTCATCGGGAGCGATTGCTTTCCCTTCACCAGGAAATCGACCTGGTCGATCGTCTCCCACGTCAGGTTTCGCGTATTGCTCTGCAGCGCGCTGTTGCCGCCGAACGCCAGCGAACCAAGCCCGAGGTCCGATGCCACGAGCACGCTGCCACTCGGCAGCTCGACGTACGGCTCGCCACGATTCGAGTTTATTGATACCGCCGACGTGAGCTCGTTGACGTAGTCGCCGTCTTTCCCGAAATAGCGCGCGTACTGGCCCTGCACCGTGCCGACGAGCGCGTTGTTGGTCCCAGCGAACCCCGGCACGGCCGTCGGCGACAACGATTGCGCCTCGGCACGCGAGTACCGCCCATAGACCGTCAGGGCACGAATGGATCCCGGAACGCCGTTGGGCGGAGTTGCTCGCGGCGCAAGATCGAAGCGCTCGAGCAACGACACGGTATTCGTCGTCCGTGAGCGCGGAATGCCGCTCGTGGTCATCGGGACGCCCATGTTGCCGAGCAATTGCACGAGATGCGCGGCCGAGTCGACGGAGATGCCGGATGTCGCGAGCGCGGCCGGGTCGAGATCCGCGAGCGTGGAGACGGGCGCGGTCTGATGCGCACCGTGGATACCAAAACTGTAAAAGTACTTGTCGAGGCGGAACGCGCCGGATCCACCCTCGTCGAGCGCGATGTTCGTGTACTTCTGCCCGAGACGGCTCGACACCGGATCCGAGAACTGGAGACCCGGCGCGTCGAGCGTGGCCCATCCGCGGCGCCGAGTGATGTTGCTGCCCGACGAGATCGATACTGCGGTCTGTACACCGTTGAAGCCGCCAACGGTTGGATCCCAGGGCGACGTGCGGAAGCGCGTGTTCACAGGCGCACCGCGCGGCACGTCACCACCACCAAACGAAAGGCCGTTGAGCGTCGTGCTGTTGTTGTCGCTTCCGAGCCCGAATGCCGACACACCGCCCGGTGTGACCGCGAGGCCGGGAACGAACGACGCCATCGCGTCGAGATTGCCTTGCTGATCGGGCGTCAGCGCAGCCATCACGCCGTCGTAGGATTTGTCGGTCGCGTCGGTACCGAAGCCGTTGTCGCGAGCGAGCGAAGGGTTGGGTCGCACCTTACGCGCCTGCACTTGCACTCCCGCGATCTGCGTCACGACCGGAGCGAGCTTCACGTTGATGGTCGCGGTGCTGTCGACGGCGCTGATGGTCACCCGCTGGCGAAACGGTTTGCGTCCCAGGGCTCCGACGTACAGCAGGTATTCGCCGGTGGGATTCGTGATCGCCACGTGGTACATGCCGGCCGAATCGGACTTGCTCGTGATCGTCTCGGCGGTCGGCGCGATCGTGACGATGACATCCGCACCGGGGATGACCGCGCCGCTGTCGGATGTGACACGGCCCTGAATGGCGTGATGCTTGGTCTGTGCGTTGGCGCGAATGGATGTCGCGGAAAGCAGAACGGCGATGAATGCTCCGATGCGGCAAAGACGTGTCACGAGATGGCTCCTCGGATGATGCAAGCGCAGCGCGAACGCCGCGCCACAGACTGGCGGCGCGGCAACGCCCAATACTACTGGTTTTCTAGTACCAGCACAACGATCTTATCAAGGACGCCGTCTCAGGGATGACGTGTACGGAAAGTGTCTAACCTGCACTGTGACGTCGGAACCATCGTTCTCCAGGATGCCTGTCATGCGTGCAGACGCTTTCTCGCACGCGATGCTGCGCGGGCTTCGTTCGCTCGTTCGCGCGCCATCGTTCTCGCTGGCCGCGGTCCTGACGCTCGGCATCGGGCTCGGCCTCGCCATCGCGGTGTTCACCGTCGCCAACGCGCTGCTCCTCCGTCGATTGCCGGTGGTCGATCAGGGTCGCGTCGTCGCGCTCTGGGGTGAGATGCGCGACCATAGCCTGGACAATGTTCCACTCGGCATGTCCAACGCGCGCGCGTTTGCCCGCAGCACGCACGCGTTGCAGAGCGTTGCGTTCTTCTCGTACGAAGGATCCTGGCCGACATCGTTGCGCGATGGAGACCGAGATCTGCGCCTTCGTCGCGCACTCGTATCGGGCAACTTCTTCCACGTGTTGCGCACGCAGCCGGTGCTTGGTCGCGAGCTCCGGCCATCCGACGACGTCGTGGGCGCCGCACCGGTGATCGACATCAGCTACGCGGCGTGGCGCGGCGTATTCGGCGGCGACGCAGGCGTCATCGGCAAGCACCTCACGTTACGAGAGACCGGTGTGACGTACGTCGTCGTCGGCGTCATGCCGCCAGGCCTCGAATATCCACGGCAGACGGACGTCTGGATGCCGGTCGTCCCCATCACAACGGTGGGTGATTCGACCAACGTCGCCGTGGATTTGCTCGGCCGACTTGCGCCAGGCGCAACCGCCGCGAGCGCGGCCGCCGAGCTCACCGCGTTCATGTCGCAGACCGGCCCATCGGCGTCTGCGGTGAATGCGCGCGGCGTTGCACGCGAGCTCTCTCGCGTCATCCTCGGCGACGTACGCCCCGCTCTCTTCGCGTTCTCCATGGCTGCAGCGCTACTCTTGCTGATCACGTGTATCAACGTCGCGAACTTGTTGCTCGTCCGCGGTCTCGCTCGAGCTCGCGAGATGGCCGTCCGCTCTGCGCTCGGAGCGTCGAGGCGCCAGCTGATCGTGCCCCTGCTCATCGAGAGTGCGCTGCTCGCGGTTGGTGGTGGAGTGCTCGGCCTCGTGTTCGCAACGATTGCAGTTGACTTCTTGCTTTCCGTTGCGCCCGCAGATATGCCACGTTTGAACGACATCCACTTGGACGCCCCGGTGCTGATCGGTGCGGTCTCAATGACGGCGGCCTCAATGCTCATCTTCGGGATCGCGCCAGCGATCGCGACGACACGCGCGGATGCGCGAGAGGCGCTGCGATCCGGAAGTCGCCAGAGCAGCACGCGCATATCTCGTCGCACACGCGAAATCCTGGTGAGCGCACAGATCGCTCTCGCCGTGCTCGTGTTGTCCGCCGCCGCACTGCTCGGAGTCAGCTTTCTCCGGCTGCAGCGTTCCGACCTCGCTTTCGAGGATTCTCATCTGCTGATCGCCGAGCTCGGAATTCGGTACGATCACTATGACAATACCGAGAAGCAACTTGGCCTCATCCGCACAGTATTGACGAACGTCCAGGCCCTTCCGGGCGTGAGTTCCGTTGCTCCGGTTCTCGCCGTGCCGTTTTCTGGCGCCGGAGGTTGGGATGGCCGTGCGACCATTGACGGGCAATCAGCGGACGAGAGTGCGCACAATCCGATGTTCAATCTCGAAGTCGTCACGCCGGAGTATTTCGAGGCTCTTGGGCTGCGCGCGTTGCGTGGGCGCGTCCTCACGGATGTCGACCGAGCTGGCGCCGCGCCGGTCGTCGTCGTCAGCGAAGGGATGGCGCGCGGGTACTGGCCGAATCAGGATCCAATCGGCAAACGTCTGCGAACGGGCCGTCATCTCGAGCGAACGCTCACGGTCGTGGGTGTAGTTCCGGACACGCGCTATCGGGATCTCCGAGAGCCGCGCGCCAGCGTCTACTTCCCGCTCGCGCAGTCGATGGTCGCATTCACGCCGACAACGCTCGCCATTCGCACGTCGGGATCTCCCGCCAATCTCATCGCCGCGCTGCGTCGCGTCATCAGCGGAAGCGCGCCGGGCGTGGTGCTCTCGAACGCTGCGCCTTTCGACAATTATGAAGCAACGCCACTTTCTCAGCCGAGGTTGAACGCGTTTCTGCTTGCGGTGTTCGCGCTGGCAGCCCTCGTTCTGGCAGCGGTCGGAATCTTCGGAGCACTCGCGACGATGATCCGCCAGCGCACCCGCGAGCTCGGCGTGCGGATGGCGCTCGGTGCGACGACGCGCGATGTGCAGTCGCTGGTGATGCAGCGAGGCTTCGTGATCGCGGGTAGTGGCGTATGCATGGGGTTCGTGGCGGCACTCGCCAGCAATCGCATGTTATCGTCGCTGCTCTACGAGGTGAGTGCGACGGACGTTCCGATCCTTGCCGCGGTTGGAGCGCTCCTGTTGATCGTCGCCGGAGTGGCGACCTTCATCCCGGCGCGGCTGAGCGCCAGAATCTCGCCGGCCATCGCGCTCCGTTCGGACGGGTAGACGGCGAGGCATCATGGACTGGCGCTGATGCGAGTGCTTTTCTAGTGTTCACACACAAGCAAGTTGTCGTCTCGACTTGCTCATGTGCGCCGTCTCCTCGCATTCCGCTGCATCAATGCCGTATCGCGCTGCCGTTCTCGCCATTGCCGTTGGCGTCAGTGCCTGTGGCACGAAGGACGCCGCGACATCGATCATTCCGGGGGACACGATCCCCCGCTCCCCTACGATCACGCCCGCCGCCGTGACGCTGCAGCCGAGTGACACGTTTCGGTTTCGCGTCGAGTTTCCGTTCAAGGTGACGCCCACGCCAGTCATCCGCTGGTCGTCGTCGGACACCAGCGTCGTCGCCGTCGATTCCCTCGGCGGGCTGGTGCGAGCCCGAACGAAGGGCGTGATCACCATCACGGCTCGCGTCCAGTTGCTCGGCTGGACCCCTGGCGCCGCCGTCGTCGCGGTTGGCAATTTTCCGCCTCCGGCATCAAGCCGTCGTTAGAGTACTCTCACGGGAGTCGCCACGTCTCCACCAACCACTTCATCGTCTGGCGGATCGACAAACCAGTAGCGCGCAAGACCAACTCGGCGAGCTCGCGAATGCTGAGGCTATCGCCACCGAGACGCCCACCGCGGTCACACTCCCCTCACGGTTGCGACAGGGGCGCTAACGCTAGCGGAACGAGACCTAGCGCTGATGGAAGGAGCCCTGACGCAGGTGGAAGGAGCCCTGACGCTGGTGGAAGGAGCCCTGACGCTGGTGGAAGGAGCCCTGACGCTGGTGGAAGGAGGCCCGACGCTGGTGGAACGAGGCCCGACGCTGCGTGGAGAGCGCTCTGACGCTCTGTGAAGCAGCCCTGATGACGGTGGAGACGCCTGGCTCCGCGCGGGAGTGACGTCGTGACGCGCCGGCATGGGGCTGGCTCTCCCGTGACATGGGACTGCTCCTGCTCTGGACTGGCCCCTTCGCGGTGCAGCAATCGACCAGCGGGGCGCGGGAAGCGGCTCCTGCTCTACTGCAAGCAGGCGATTCGCCACTGGAAGCCACGGTTTCGCTGCGGACAACGGCTCGCACGGCATTGCCGGCGACACGAAAACCGCTGCTCTGGGACGACGACTGTCCGGTAGCGACCGACTCACTCGGGTGACAGATGGCGCTCCCTGATCAACCACGCCATCGTCGAACGAATCGTCTCCTCCGCCGAGCGGAACTGCACGCCGAGCTCCCTGCGAGCACGTGAGCTGTCGACGAACCAGTACCGCGTCGCATACGCCACGACGTGAGGATTGAACGGCACGGGCACGCGAAGGCGCGCGACGGTGCGTGACATGGGTCGCGCCACCCAGTTCGGCACCTCAACGATCCACGCACGACGCCCGATCACGCGCAACACCAACTCGGCAAGCTCGCGAATGGTGAGATTGTCGCCGCCGAGGATGTAGCGCTCGCCAGATGCCCCGAGTGTAAGCGCCGCGAGAATTCCGCTGGCGACGTCGTCCACGTGCACGATACTCGTTCCACCTGAGCACACGAGCACCGGCGTGCTCGTCGCAAAGTCGAGCAGGTTGCCAGCCGTTCCGAGCGCCGTGTCGCCCGGACCATAGACCTCCGCCGGATTGACGACGACCACATCGACGCCGCGCGCATGCGCCTCCATGGCGGCACACTCGGCCGTGTGTTTCGCGTGCGAGTAGTGCAACGAGCGATCGCTAACGGTGAATGGCGATCGCTCATCGAAGACGCGAGGCGTCGTCGAACAATTCACCGCGGCGGTACTGGAGACGATCACGACGCGATGCGTCCTCACCCCCGCCGCCGCCGCGAGCACGTTGCGCGTTCCTCGCTCGATGACGTCGTGAAGGACATCCGGTGTGTCGGCGTCCCACGAGCCGGGCGCAGCGAGATGAATGGTCGCGTCGCAGCCGGCGATCGCGGTGCGCAGCGAGTCCAGATCGCGGATATCGCCGCGCGCGCGCGTGATTGGCAGGTCGTCGATTCGTTCGGTGCGACTCGTTTCTCGAAGGAGGCACACCGCGTCGTGCCCGGTCTCGACGAGACGTCGCACGACTACCGAGCCGATGAAGCCGTTCCCGCCCGTGACGAGAATCCGGCGACGCATGCCGCCTTACGCCGCGACGAGATCCGCGAGCGCAGCCACCACGCCCTCGATGTGCGCCGAGGTGTGATTGGCATTCATGATGAAGCGGAGACGACTCATCCCGGCACCGATCGCGGGAAACACGATGGCATCGACGTGATAGCCGGCATCGCGAAGCCCGACGGCAATGCGCACGCACGCCTCCTCGTCGCCGATGTGCACGGGCACGATCGGCGTTGCATCGCACAACGGCTCGATGCCACGCGCACGCAGATGCGACACGAAGCAGCGCTGATTCTCCCACAGGCGCCGTCGCCGATGCGGCTCGTCAGTCACCATGTCGATCGCCTCGAGCAACGCCGCGGCCTGATCGGGCGGCAGCGTCGACGTGAAGCCAAAACCCGAGCAGCCGAAGCGAAGAATCTCGGCGATGTACGATTCCGTCGCCACGAATCCGCCGATGCAACCGTACGCCTTGCTGAGCGTCCCCATCTGAATGATGCGATCGCTGTCGATGCCGAAATGCTCGGAAGTACCGGCGCCCGTTGGGCCCAGGACGCCCGTGCCGTGCGCGTCGTCGATGTAGATGACGGCGTCGTAGCGCTCCGCGAGGGCGAGCATGTCCGGGAGCGGCACAATGTCGCCGTGCTGACTGAAAACGCCGTCCGTGACGATGATCTTGATGTGCGCGGGCGACGCGCAGAGCTTGCGCTCGAGATCCGCCATGTCGAGATGGCGATAGGCGAACGCGGGTACGCCAGACGCGCGGATGCCTTCGCGAATGCTGAGATGATTGAACTCGTCGGTGAAGTACGCGTGCTTCCACGCGGTCGCCGGCGAGTAGCCGAATGCGCGGGCGAGATTCGACGACTTCACCAGCACCGGCAGCACACTGAGGTTCGTGAGATATCCCGTCGCGAAAAGCAGTGCCGAGTCCTTGTGCTTGATCTCGGCGAGGCGGGCCTCGAGTCGCTCGTAGATCTCGAGATTGCCCCCGAGCAGGCGCGATTCGCAGTTGGCGACGCCGTAGTAGTCGATGGCGGCGCGCGCTCGCGCCTTGAGACGCGCACTGGTCGCGAGCGCGAGATAGTTGTTCGAGCTGAACGATACGAGCCGCCGCCCGTCGGCACAGAACTCCGGATCGGGCAGCGTGGTCGGGATCAGGTCGTCGCGATGCGTGCCGCGCGCCGCCATCCAGCCGGCGATGTCTTTGAGATCTCTCATTCTTCTACAACTGGGGTCGCTACGACTGATACGCTCGAGCCACGAGCACTGCGTTCATTCCGCCGAACCCGAACGAGTTCGACATCACGGCCGAGACGCGCGTGGCGCGCGCCTGATTGGGAACGTAGTCGAGATCGCAGGCAGGATCCGGCTCTTCCAGATGCGCGGTCGGCGGGATCACGCAACGGCCGATCGCGCCGATGGAAAGTACCAGCTCCAGCGCGCCCGTCCCGCCCATGAGATGTCCGTGCAGCGCTTTCGTCGACGAGACGGGAAGCGCGCGCGCACGATCGCCGAAGACGCATTTGAGCGCGGTGGTTTCGACGACGTCACCGATCTGCGTTGCCGTCCCGTGCGCGTTCACGTAATCGATGTCGTCGGGATTCGCCCGAGCCTCGGCGAGCGCGGCGCGCATGGCGCGAACCTGTCCGTCCGCGTCGGGTTTCGAGATACCGCGTGCGTCCGAGGCGTTTCCGTACCCGGCCAGCTCTGCATGAATGCGCGCGCCGCGTGCCCGTGCGCGATCTTCGCGCTCGAGCACGAGTGCGGCTGCACCTTCACCCAGCACGATGCCCGTTCGATTCGCCGAAAATGGTTTGCAGCTCCGCGAGGCATCGTTGGCGTCGGCGTGGGCGAGCGCTTGCATCGCGTCCCACGCACGAAGATTCCCATCGGTGATGAGCGCTTCGGAGCCGCCGGCAACGATGACGTCCGCGTATCCAGCAAGGAGCGCTCGATACGCTTCACCGATCGCGGTCGCCGACGATGAGCATGCGGTCGACACGTTGAGCAGCGGCCCGCGCAATCCATTCGCGATCGAGATCTGTCCCGCGGCCGCGTTGTTCATTCCCATCACGACCGTCGTGGGACGCACGCGTCCGCTGCCGAGGAGCAACTGTCGATACGATTCCTCGATGGACGTCGCGCCGCCGAGGCCCGTGCCCCAGTACACACCCGCACGCAGCGATTCCTCATCGCTCAGATACAACTCGGCGTCGGCGATGGCTTGTGCCGCAGCAATGAGCGCGAGCTGCGCTGCACGATCGAGCTGCGCTCGTTGATGCGCGGGCCAGTAGCCGGAAATGTCGGTGCGAACTCGAGCCGCCGCGAGCGATGCCGTGCCCGTGTACAGCTCAGCGGGTACACGCTCCACGCCGGAGCGCCCGCACACCGCCGACTCGAAGCACTCCCCGGGGCTCGCGCCGATGGGCGCGATCGCCCCCATGCCCGTCACTACGACCTTCGTCACACCAGTTACGCCGGCGCTGCCGGTCGTGCGGCAATGAGTTCGTCGATCACGGTCGCGAGCTCGCGCAACGTGCGAACGTGTGCCACCGATTCCTGCGGGATCGGAAAGCCCATCGCATCTTCGAGCTCGAACAGGAACTCCAGAAATCCGAGAGAGTCGATTCCGAGTTGATCGACGGGCGCGTTCTCGTCGATCGCGTCTGCCTCACCGCCGAACTGCTTCGCGGCAAGCTCCTTGATGGTCTTGATCGTGTCCATGATGGCTCGGGACGGTGGGAAGGTCCGTGTCCATCATACATCGTTCGCACTGGTGTTGTGCCCGATTTGATACAAAACTCCCTTTGTGTTCCTGACGTGACACTTTCGGCTCGTGCCGTGGCCGGCGCACTCTCCGCTCTATTCGTAATTCAGAATTCTTTATATCCTCAGCAGGCGTCGCCGGTCGGATTCTGGAACACGATCAACGACACCGATGGACAACCGACGGCCGTCGTCGAGATTCGTGAGGTCGATCACGAGCTCACGGGAACCGTCCGCGCACTGCTCGTCCCCGCCGATTCCGCCGACAGTATCTGCACGAAATGTCCCGGCGATCGCCGTGGCCAGCGGATCGTCGGCATGGAGATCCTGCGAGGTCTGCACGCCGACGGCGACGAATGGACAGGCGGCGAGATTCTCGATCCAGTGAGTGGCAAGACGTATCGCGCCAAGCTGAAGCTCATCGATCACGGAGAGAAGCTCGTCGTTCGCGGCTACCTCGGCTTCTCGATGTTCGGCCGCTCGCAGACGTGGATCCGTCGCCCTGAGTGACGGATCTCGCCGGCCGCGCGACGCCTCGTCCGTTCGTCATCGGCATCGCGTCGATGCCGTACGGATGTTTCAATGGGCTCATCACGGTCGCGCTGCCCTACGTCCTCCGCGGCGACGGTATCGCCGTCAGCCACATCGCGACGATCGCCGCGGTCGTTCAGGTCCCCGCCATCTGGTATTTCCTCTGGGCGCCGATCGTCGACGTGCGCCTGCGTCGTCGCACGTGGATCGTCGCGCTGAGCGCGCTGAGCGCGGCGTGTGCCGGCGTGGCAATCGGACGATCCGCGTCACCCGACGTGCGCTCGCTGACGACGCTCCTCGTGGCCGCGTCGGTCTGCAATCAACCCGTGTCGAGCGCGATCGGCGGGCTGGTCGCGAGCATGGTGCCGGATGAGCTTCGCGGACGCACCGGTGGCTGGTCGCAGGCGGGAATGCTGGCTGGCGGTGTGTTGGCTGGCGGCGCCGCCATCTGGTTGGCGGGACATGCGCGACCCGCGGTGCGAGGACTCGTCGTGGCAGTCCTCATTGCCACACCCTCGCTCGCGGCGCTGGCTGTCCGCGAACCGTCGCCGTCCAAGCAGTCGATCAACGCGCATATGGCCGCGATGGCGCGGGACGTCTGGGCCGCACTGCATCGACGCGACGTTCGCCTGGGTTTGCTCTTCTTTCTGAGCCCGATCGGCGCCGGCGCGCTGACGAATCTGTTCTCCGCGGTCGCGCCCGACTTCAATGCGTCGACTGGTTTCGTGATGATCGTCGTCGCGATCGGCGGCGTCCTGACGCCCTTGGGCGCGATCCTCGGCGGCATCATCTGCGATCGGTTCGATCGTTGGCGCGTCTACCCGATCGCGGGGCTCACCGCTGCGGCCAGCGCCGGTGCGATGGTCTTCGCTCCGCTCGTGTCGGCGACGTACGTCGCCGGCGCCGCGGCATACGCACTGTCGACCGGCTTCTGTTACGCGGCGTTCATGTCGCTTGCGTTCGAGCTCGTGGGCGCCGACACGGTGGCGGGTGGAACGCGCTTCACGATCTTCATGGCGGCAGTCAACGTGCCCGTCGCCTACATGCTCCGACTCGATGGATGGGGCAACGCGCACGGCGGCGTGCACGGGATGCTCGCCGTGGATGCGGCATCGAATGCGATCTTCGGGACAGCCTTTCTAGTCGGAGTTCTCGCATTGGGTTCACCACGCTCGCCGCACGGTCGTAATCGAGCGCGTTGATCGTCGCGCGCTCGATCACGACGCCGCACGTCAGTCGGCGATTTCGGTGAACATCGTGGTCACCGGCGAGCCACCCGCGGCGAGCGATGCCATCACGTCGGCGGTGCCCGTGGACGAACCGAGCGTGTAGATGACGGTCGCGACGCCGTTCGCGTCGGTGAGCGTCGTCGCGCTGCTGAACGTCCCGCCCGCGTCGTCGCTCCACTGCACGGGCGCGTTCGCAACCGGATTCCCGAACGCATCCGTCACTTTCACGCTGAGCGCGGAGCTCAGCGTCGACCCAGCGGTAGCCGTCTGATCGTTGCCCGACACCACCGCAACGTTGGCTGCGGCTCCGGCAGTCGCCGTCGCCACGACGACGGTGGTCAGCGTTCCGGCGCTTGCGGTCAATGAATCCGCGCCTGCCACGGTGCCGAGCGTCCAGTTCACCTGCGCGAGGCCGTTTGCGTCAGTGGTCACCGATGCGGACGAGACCGAACCGCTCGCGGCGTTGGGTGTGAAGGTCACGGCGACACCGCTGACGGGCGCACCGCTCGCGCTCGTGATCGCGATGACGACTGGCGCGGACAGCGCCGTATTCACCGTGGCCGTCTGTGCGCTGCCGCTCGAGACGGCGATGGCGCTGGGCGTCGGCGGTGATGTGGTAGCGTTGTCGCTGCTGCACGCGGCCGCCGTGAGCGCGACGAGCATGAGCGCGATCGCGCGATCGACGCCATCGAATCGGACGCTGTTGTCGGGTGATTGCATGACACGTGTCTCCATGAGCAAAGCATGAATCGCTTGCCGCTCGTGCGAGTGGACACGAAACGTCGTGCGGGGCCGCCCAGGTGCGGCCCGATTGATGAGACACGCATCCCGAACGCTCGTTAAACGAAGCGCGTGGTTTTTGTAGATTCTTTACGCTCTTAGCGTTCTCTCAATTCGAGTGCACATTGGCCACCGCGAACCGTGAAGCCGGCGCCGGCCGTCGCACCGGGGCTTGCTGGCCGGGCCACCCGTCGGCATTATCGCGGTGCGGTCGAGTCTGACGACGCCGCTCACGTGGAGGTGGACATGGCACCGGAAGCAGCCCGACGCTGGATCATTCTCAGCTCGCTCGGGTTCACCGCGGTCTTCTTCGTCTTTTTCACGCTCGGGCCCGTGCTTGGCTACCCGCTGAGCTACGCCCAGGCCACCCGGCTGCTCGAGATCGTGCTGCCCGTATTTCTGGGCTATCTGGGTTCGGCCACCAGATACCTCTTTGGGCGCAAACGGCATCTCGCCGACGGGCCGGCCGACCAGCTCCTCGGCTACGTCGTCCGCGGCGCCTTCTTCGTGTTCGTGTTGTGCCTCGCGGCCACGCTGTTCGCCTTCGCGTGGGGCAATCGCGCCGCGGCGCCGGCTGGCGAAGGGATGAGTGTCGATACGCTCGCGTGGCTGCTTTCGGGCTTGCTGGGGCTCATGGCGGTGACGACGGGCATCGTAGCGGAGAACCTGTTCGGGCGACACGAAAGTGCGCATGCGTCGCTCGAGGGCCGGGTCGAGGCGCCGCCGCTGGCGGGCGCCGAGCCATGAAGCTTCATGATGGCGCTTCACGCGCGATCAGATACGCAGCCGTCGTATCGATGGTCGCGTCGGAAGCGCCTGCGCAGTCGACGCCTCTGGTCCGCACCGCGATCGATCAGTACACGCCGATCGAGGCGGTGTACAGGTCGTTCGACAATGCGCAGATCCGCCAGCGCGAGTGGTCCGCTCGTGTCGGACGTGCGAACTGTACAGCGATCACGACGGGCCCCTGCTGGGCGATCGATCTTCAACGGTGGCGAGCGATCGGTTCGCCCGCGCCAGGGGCCGGTGTGCTGCTCGGACCGCCCTACCCCGTGGACGTCGACCCGGTCGACTTCGAGTACGTCGCGCTCGCGCAGCTCCCCGAGGACGGCGCGGTCTTTCGGAAGACCGTGGCCTGGGTTCCGGAATCACAAGTCTCTAATGGAGCAGCCCTGACCGCGACGTGGCGAAACGAGGCCGACACCGGCGAACACACGGACTGCGACGCGAAAGGCTGCCACATCATCGTCTACGCGGTGCCTCGCGGTGCCTGGACGGCCGCAACCCTGAATCCCAACCAGCCGAGCCCAGCGAAAGCGCCGTCCGCCAGCCGCCCAGCCTCGGAAGCACCGACCGTCGACGTGAGTGACACGTTGCTCGCGCGCTGCTACGCCGAGCGGATCAACACGGAGCTCGGCGTGCCGCAGGATTGCGTGCACATCGCGACGTTCGCCTCCAACAAGCGCTGGGTGCGCGTGACCCTCGGCTTCTATGGAGACGGGTCGCGAGTCAGCGCGGTCGTCAGCGGGCCGGAACCTCCCTCGCCAGACTTTCGATTGATCGCCGCACGATCGGTAACGCTTCCGAGAGTCATCGCAGCCATCGAAGCCGCGCTGCGTGCACCGCCGCTGGATCTCGAGACGGACATCATCGGCAACGTCGTTCGCGGGCTGTCCAAGCCGAAGTATCGCGTGTCGAGTGTGCTGCATCCGCCGCCGACATGGCGCGAGGTTGTACAGACACATGTCGTCGCCACCGAGAGCGGGTCCGGACCATCGCGTGCGGTATCCGTGACACTCGATGTCAGCGTGAATGTGAATCGCCAAAACACAACGGGCGCCGAGGACTGGCACCTGCCCACGGACCAGCAGCTCGACCTCTATCGCGCCGCGATCGAAGATCGCATTGCGAAGGCGATGTCGGCCCTCTGCGGAACCGCCACGGTTGTCGATTCGCACACGCGCCGGTGCAAATCCTGACGACTTCAAAGCACACTCATCGTCGATACAAGAAGCGCCGGCGTCCCGCGTTGGGGGCCGGCGCTCCGAATTACATGTAGGCGGGATCAGGTCGTCGCCGGCTCCGGCCGTTTCGCGCCAGGCAACTGCGCATCACTCGGCGGCGAGACCGCCACGCCATGCTGGTCCTTTGCCTTCCGGCGCGAGAACCGCTGCTGCCACTCGTCCAGGTACGTGTAGAACACCGGGGTGACGTACAGCGTGACGAGCTGCGAGAAGGCGAGACCACCGACCACCGCGACGCCGAGCGGGCGACGCGTGGATGCACCCGCGCCCCAGCCGACCGCAATCGGCACCGCGCCCATGAGCGCCGCCATCGTGGTCATCATGATCGGCCGGAAGCGCACGCTCGCGGCCTCGAGGATCGCTTCGGTCGGCGAACGATTCGCATCACGCTGCGCCTCGATGGCGAAGTCGATCATCATGATCGCATTCTTCTCGACGATGCCGATCAGCATGATGATGCCGACGAAGCCGTAGATGTCGAGATCGAGGCCGCAGAGAAGCAGCGTCACGAGCGCGCCGAACGCCGCGAACGGCAAGCCCGTGAGAATCGTGATCGGATGGATGAAGCTCTCATAGAGCACACCGAGGATCACGTAGATCACGAACACCGCGAGCAACATGAGCAGCAGCAGCCCCTGCTGCGTGCTCACGAACGCCTGCGCCATGCCCGAGAAGCTCGCCCCCACCGTGTTGGGCAGGATCTCGCTCGCGACCTGCTGCACCTCTTTCACCGCCGTTCCGATCGACGTGCTCGGATCGAGATTGAAGGAGACGGTCACCGACGGAAGCTGACCCGAGTGGTTGACCGTCACCGGCCCGACGCTGTAGCGGAACTTCGCGACCGTGCTGAGGGGCACGAGCGGCCCGCGCGAGGAACGAACCCACAACTTGCCGAGGGCGTCGACGTCCTGCTGGTATTGCGGCAGCAGCTCCATCACGACCCAGTACTCGTTCGTCGACGTGTAGATGGTCGAGACCTGCCGCTGGCCGAACGCATCGTACAGCGTGTTCTCGATTTCACTTGCCGAGACGCCGAGCTGGCCGGCCTGTTCCCGGTCGATGTCGACGGTGACCTGCGGGTTCTCGATCAGCAGGTCGCTGGTGACGTCGATGAGACCGGGGAGCTGGCGCATGCGACGCTCGAGCTCCCGCGCCGAGGTATTGAGCGCGTTGATGTCGCCGCTCTGAAGCGTATACTGATACAAGCTCTTTGATGCCAGACCACCAATGGAGATCGCCGGCGGATTCTGGATGAAGACGGAGATGTTCGGCACCGACTGCACCAGCTTCATCAGATCGCGGCCGATCTGATCGGCGCTGCGTTTCCGTTCGTTGATCGGCTTGAGATCGATCGTGAGCTGGCCCTGATTCGCGGCGGCGGTCGTGCCGACCGACGACGTCACCGAACGAACGTCGGGATCCTTGGTGATGACCGCGGCGACTTCCTGCTGATGCTCCACGAGCGCGTCGAACGACACGCCCTCGGCGGCTTCGGTCGTCGCGAGCAACTGGCCGGTGTCGTCCGTCGGGAAGAGTCCCTTCGGAGTCGACCAGAACAGATAGCCGGTCGCAACGAGAATGACGAACGAGAACGCGAGCGTGAGCGGCCGGCGCTGCATTACCCACGCGAGCGTGCGCTCATAGAGCTTGAGCCACGCGTCATAGAAGTTCTCCGTCGCCTGATAGAACCGGCCGTGCTGCTTCCCGTGGTCGCTCTTCAGGAATCGGCTCGACAACATGGGCGTGAGCGTGAGCGAGACGAAGCCCGACACGAGAATCGCCACGCCGATCGTGACGGCAAACTCATGGAACAGCTTGCCGATGATGCCGCCCATGAACAGGAACGGAATGAACACCGCGGCAAGCGAGAAGGTCATCGAGAGAATCGTGAAGCCGACTTCGGCCGCGCCGTCGATGGCGGCCTGCATGCGCGGCTTCCCCATCTCGAGGTGGCGGACGATGTTCTCGAGCATCACGATCGCGTCGTCCACCACGAAGCCGACGGCGAGCGTGAGCGCCATCAGCGACAGGTTGTCGAGCGAGTAGTGCAGCAGATACATCATCGAGAACGTGCCGATGATCGACATCGGCAGCGCGAGGCTCGGGATGATCGTCGCTGAGAAGTTCCGGAGGAACAGGAAGATCACGGCGATGACGAGGAACAGCGTCAACACCAGCGTGAACTTCACGTCGTCCACCGACGCCTGAATCGTCGCCGAGCGGTCGTAGAGCGTGGAGACCTGCACCGAAGGCGGAATCTCCGCCTGCAGCTTCTCGATGGCCGCCTTCACTCGGCTCGCGACTTCCACCGTGTTCGTGCCCGGCTGGCGCTGGATCGCCAGCACGATCGACCGCTCGCCGTTGTACCAGCTCGCCGTCTTGTTGTTCTGCACGTCATCCGTGATCCGACCGATCTCGTCGAGGTGGACGGGGGCGCCGTTGCGATACGCCACGATGACATCGCCGAACTGATTGGCATTCTCGAGCTGGCCCGTCGCCTGCACCGTCAGTGCCGTGCGAGGCCCATAGAGGACGCCCGTCGGCATGTTGACGTTCTGCTGGATCACCGCGTTCGCAACGTCCTCGAGCGCGATGTTGCGCGTCGCGAGCTGCCCCGGGTCGAGCTGAAGGCGCACCGCGTACTTCTGCGCGCCGTAGACGAGCACCTGCGCGACGCCGCCGACCATCGACAACCGCTGCGCGAGCGTCGTCTCACCGAACTCGTCGAGCGTCGACAGCGGCACCTGATCCGACGTGAGCGCCAGCGTGAGGATCGGCGCATCCGCGGGATTCGTCTTCTGATATGAGGGCGGAATGATGCCCTGCGGCAACTGACGCGCGGTCTGCGCGATCGCCGCCTGAATGTCCTGCGCCGCGGCGTCGATGTTCCGGTCGAGCGCGAACTGCACGACGATCTGTGTCTGCCCGAGGCTCGACGTCGACGTCATGTTGTCGATGCCGGCAATCGTCGAGAACTGCTTCTCGAGCGGCGTGGCGACCGTCGCCGCCATGGTCTGCGGGCTGGTGCCCGGCAGCGTGGCGCTGACGGTGACCGTCGGGAAGTCGACGTTCGGCAGATCGCTGACCGGCAACTGGCGGTAAGCGACGATACCGAAGACGAGGATGCCGATCATGACGAGCGTCGTCATGACGGGCCGTTTGATGAACAGCGTTGTGAAATTCATCTACGACAACGGAGGAGATTCAGGGCAGGTCGAGAAACCAGAAAACCAAACAGCTCACCGCAGAGGCGCGGAGACGCAGAGGAAACCAGAGATTCGAAACGAACAGCTTCCTTGCTCAACGAGCCCGGACGAACCCTTCTTTGGTGACTGCCGCTCGGGATGCTTCTGCTAGCGTCCCGAGCGGATGTCCTCAAAATCATTCCCGGCTCGTTGGATTGGAGCTGTATTCGGCTGACGAACTCCTCTGCATCTCTGCGGTGAGACCTTGCACTTTCGCCTTTCACCAACTCAATCGCCAGCCACCGGCACCGGCGCCGCGACGGACCCCGAGGTCGCACGCGACGCCCGACGCCCCAGCCACGCCTGGAACTCGTCGAAGTACGAGTAGAACACCGGCGTCACGTAGAGCGTGACGATCTGCGAGAACGCAAGCCCGCCAACCACCGCGATGCCGAGCGGACGCCGCGACGCCGCGCTCGTGCCCACGCCGATGGCGATCGGCAGCGTCCCCACGATCGCCGACACCGTCGTCATCATGATCGGCCGGAAGCGCACGCTCGCCGCCTCGATGATCGCCGTCGCGGCCGACACACGCTCGGCGCGTTGTCGCTCGAGCGCGAAGTCGATCATCATGATCGCATTCTTCTCCACGATGCCGATCAACATGATGATGCCCACGTAGCCGTACACGCCCAGCTCCACGTGCGTGAGATACAGCGCGAACAGCGCGCCGAACGCGGCGAACGGCAGACCCGTGAGAATCGTGATCGGGTGGATGAAGCTCTCGTAGAGAATCCCGAGAATGATGTAGATGATGAAGATCGTGATCAGGAGCAGCAGGCCCATGCCTTCCTGCGCATCCTGGAACGCCGCGGCGGTGCCCGCGAACTGGCCGCTGATCGTCGCCGGCAGCATCTGACGGGCGGTGCGCGCGACTTCCTCGGTCGCCGCCCCGAGCGACACGCCCGGCGCGAGATTGAACGAGATCGTCACCGACGCCATCTGTCCCGAGTGCGCGACGCTCAGCGGACCCGTCGTGTGCTCGAAGTACGCCACGTCGCTCAGCGGGATCTGCTTGCCATTCGCCGCGGGCACGAAGAAGTGATCCAGTGCCGATGCATCCAACTGCGCGCTCGGCACCGTCTCCATGACGACGAAATACTCATTCGTCGGCGTGAAGATCGTCGAGACCTGCTGCTGGTTGTACGCGTTCGCCAGCGCCGACTCGATGCCCTGCGGCGTCGTGCCGAGCGCGAGGGCGCGCTGCCGATCGATGTGAATGCGAAGAATCGGGCTGCGGTTGAGCAGATCCGACGTCACACCCGTGAGGTGCGGATTCTCCTGCAGCTTTTCCATCAGGCGATTCGCCTGGTCGTAGAGCTGCGTGATGTCCGAGCCGTGCAGCGTGAACTGATACAGCGTCTTCGTCCCGCGGCCGCCGATGCGAATGCTCGGCGGATTGGTGACGAAGATCTGCACGCCCGGCACGCCGCTCATCACCCGCTGGAGCTCGTGCACCATGTCATCGGCCGGCGGCCGCTGGCCCGCGGGCTTGAGCGTGATGCTGAAGCCGACCGAGTTCGATCCGCCGCCCGGGCCGCCGCCCACGTTCGCGGTGTACGATGCCACGTTGCTGTCCGTCGCCAGCTTGGCGCTCACCTGCCGCGAGATCCGAAGCATCTCGCTGAAGGTCGTGCCCTGCGCCGCCTCGGCGGTGGCGTTTAGAGAACCTGTATCATCGGGTGGGAACAAGCCCTTGGGAATCACCGTCCACAGCAATCCCGTGAGCCCGAGGATGACCGCCGAGAACGCGATTGTCACCGGCCGATGGCGCATGACCCAGCCAAGCGTGCGCTCATAACCGGCGAGAGCGCCGTTGAAGAGGCGTTCGGTGAAATTGAAGAAGCGGCCATGCTTCTCGTTCGCGCTGTGCGGCTTGAGGAGCCGGCTGCACAGCATCGGCGTGAGCGTCAGGGCGACGAGGCCCGACACCAGCACGGCGACGCTGATCGTCACCGCGAACTCCCGGAACAAGCGGCCGATGATGCCGCCCATGAACATGAGCGGAATGAACACGGCCGAGAGCGAGAGGCACATCGAGAGCACGGTGAACCCCACTTCCTCGGCGCCCTCGAGCGACGCCTGGAGCGCCGTCTTTCCCATCTCCATGTGCCGCACGATGTTCTCGAGCATCACGATCGCGTCGTCCACGATGAAGCCCACGGCGAGCGTGAGCGCCATCAACGACAGATTGTCGATGCTGAAGTCGAGCGCGTACATCACCGAGAACGTGCCGATGATCGCCAGCGGCAGCGTGAGACTCGGAATGAGCGTGGCGACGGCGTTGCGCAGGAAGAAGAAGATCACCGCGACGACCAGCGCGAGCGCTACGAGCAGGGAGAACTTGACGTCGCGCACGGCGTTCTGGATCGAGATCGAACGATCGTACTGCACGTGCACCTTCAGCGTGGGCGGCAACCCGCGCTCGATCCCGCCCAGCGCTTCCTTCACCCGCTTCGCGACCTCGACGGTGTTCGTGCCCGGCTGCCGCTGCACCATCAGGTTGATGGAGCGCTCGTCGCCATACCAGCTTGCTGATTTGTTGTTCTGAATGTCATCGAGGACGTTCGCGACGTCGCCCAGGCGAACCGCCGCACCGTTGCGATAGGCGATGATCAAGCGGCGGAACTCCGACGCATTGTTCATCTGCCCCGTCGCCTGCACCGTCAACGTCTTGTCCTTGCCGTACAGCACCCCGGTCGGCAGCATGACGTTGTTCGAGCGAATCGCGTTCGCGACCTGCGACACGCCGATGTTGCGCGTGGCCAGCTCGTTCGGATCGAGCTGCACGCGCACCGCGTACTTGGCCGAGCCCCACACGCCAACCTGCGCCACGCCCTCGATCATGGAGAGCCGCTGCGCGATGTTCGTCTGCGCGTACTCGTCCACCTGCTGCATGGGCAGCACGTTCGACGTGAGCGCGATGTTCAGAATGGGCGACGCGGCCGGATTCGACTTATGGTAGTTCGGCGGCAGAATCGTGGACGGCAGGAACGGCAGCGTCTTCCCGATCGCCGCGTTCACGTCCTGCGCCGCCGCTTCGACGTCGCGATCGAGGTCGAACGTCAGGTTGATGTTCGTGCTGCCGAGGCTCGAGCTCGACGTGATCTCGTCGATGCCCGCGACCGCGGAGAACGCTTTCTCGAGGGGAGTCGCGACCGTGGCCGCCATGGTCTCCGGACTGGCCCCGGGCAGACTCGCGCCGACGTTGATGTTCGGATAGTCGACCGTCGGCAAATCGCTCACCGGGAGCTTCCGGTATGAGACGATCCCGAAAACGAGGATGCCGATCATGAGCAATGTCGTCATGACCGGCCTCCGGATGAAGAGAGCCGTGAGGTTCATGCGCCTCCCCCTCCGCCGCCTCCGCGCTTTCGACCACCGCCGCCGCCAGCCTCACTGCCCGGCGCGCCGGCGCTCTGGCCGTTGCCGTTGGCACCGTTTGTATTGTTAGCCCCGTTGCCGCCGCGCTTCCCGCGACGCCCGCCCGGAACGCCACCGCCCGGACCCGCATCCGACGCGCCGCGCAGACGCACCGGTGCATCAGGCGTGAGACGCGCCTGACCGTCGATCACCACGCGATCGCCGTCGTGCACCCCACTCGAGATGATCGCAAGACCGCCAGCATACCGCTCGACCGTCACCCCGCGCTGGCGAGCCGTGTCGGTTGGATCCACGATATAGACGTATGCCCCGCGCTGGCCGGTGACCACGGCCTGCTGCGGCACCACGAGCGCGCTGTCTTCGTCGAAGAGATGCAGCGACGTCGATGCGAACTGACCCGCCCAGAGGCGGCCGTTCTGGTTGTCGAACGTCGCCTTGAGCTGCACGGTTCCGGTCGATGTATCGACGGCGTTGTCGATGAACGACAGTCGGCCCGTCACACGCTCGCCACTGAAAGCGCCCTGCTGCACTACCGAGCCAAGCGCACCAGCCGCCGAGCCAACCCCACCCGTCGCTCCCGGCGCTCCCGCCGGCCCGCGGCTTCCGCGTGCCGAGCCGTTCGTGCCCTGCGCGTCGGACACCGGATCCGACGCCGACGCGGCGAGAGAATCGATCGAGGGCGACGGCGGTGCGACGCCGCCCGGGACGGCCGCCACGGGCAAGCCGCCCTTCGCACCGTACTGAAGGACGAGATTCAACTGCGACGACGGAATCGAGAAGCGCACGAGGATCGGGCGCACCTGGTTGATGACCACCAGCGGAACGCCACCACCGGCGCGAACGAGGTTGCCGCGCTTCACAAGGAGAGCGCCCGTCTTCCCGGAGATCGGCGCGCGAACCACCGTATTCTCGAGGTTGAACCTGGCCGTCGCGACATTCGCGCGATCCGCGCGCACCGTCGCGTCCGTCGTCGCGGCCGTGGTGAACTGCGCCGCTCCCTCTTGCGGCGTGATCACGCGCGCATCGAGCAGTTTCTGATAGCGCGCCGCCTCGCTCGTGGCATTCGCCGCGTTCGCGCTATCTCGCGCGAGGACGGCAAGCGCCTGGTCGTACGCGTTCTGATACGGACGCGGATCGATATGGAAGAGCGGCTGCCCCGCCGTCACCTCCTGGCCTTCCTGGAAGTCGACCGACGTGACGATGCCGTCGACCTGGGGCAGCACCGATACGCTCTGCATCGGCGTGACGACGCCATTCGCCTCGATCATGTAAGGCACGCTCGCTCGGCGAGCGGGCACGACGGCCACCATCGCCGCCTGTCGAGGAGCACGCTCCTGCTTCTTCGAGCAGGCGGAGAGCACAATGCTGGCGAGAGGCAGCGCAACTGCGAAATACAGCAAGGATGCGCGACGATCGCGGAATCCGGTCATCGTGGACGTGAAGGCGTGTGAGGAGAAGCGGCGCGACTGAGACGCGCGTGGCGGCAGGCTCGGCCCACACGTGACATGGGCCGCTCGAGACACACAGAATGTACTACGCGGAAGGCCCGCTCGACGTTCGATTTGGATCGCTTCGAGTCAGCGTCGCAACTGACCGAGGGCGTGGCGATTCGAGATCGCCTCGCGGCACGAAGCCTTACTTGTTGTCGTGCACGGGGAAGCCTTCCGGCGGCGTCCGGCGAACGGTGGCTGCCGAGCGACACCAATCCTCGAGTCGCGAGCTCGACGCCTCCGACCAGGCGTCGGGGATCGGGCTCAATCGGCGACGCGCAATCTTGGAATCGAACGTCAGCCATCCGGCCTCGAGACTGCCGAGGCCGGAGCCGAACGCCGGGACAGTGCTCCACACCACCCAGCGGATTCCGTTCGAATCGGTGAACTCTCGGATTGCCATTGTGGGTCCGGCAAGCAAGACGAATTCCAGTCGGGCTCGGTCGTGATGAGGGTCACGATTGGCGTCGGATGTTTCACGTGCCCTCTGGCAGCGGCCCGCCGCCAAGCCAGAGGAGCGCCGAGTCGATCTCCCGAAATACTTCGACGGTCTGTGCACGCGCCTCGCTGTACAGCGAGAACATGCGCGCCATCCCGAACTGGAAGTCGTTCCCGACGACGAACGCACGTCGCGCCCCGCGGTCGAAGATAGAAACGTACGCCAGCGCGCGGACGGCATCAGCGCTCAAACTAATCTGTTGCGCGCAACGCATGTCGAACAGTTGAACCATCGACGGATCGAAGTCGGGATGCGCGCGGATCGACCCGCGAGCGAGATTCACCGCCTGCTCGTCGAGCACGCCGGCGACACGCATCACGACGATGCGGTCAGAGGAATTGATGTCGAACGTGATGGGCATCGAAAACGCACCGCGGCGTCGCGCGAGAGATCGCGCGACGCCGGTGATTATCAGGAAGTGAAGTGCTTAGTTCGCGTCGCCGGCGGCGACCCACGGATCATTTGCTTCCCACTGGGCATTCGGCGCATAGAGGAACACGAGCGAGCCCTCCGCGAGCTTCGGCAGAAGCTTCTGCGCGCGGGCCGGCTCCATCGCCGGACAGCCTTCGCTGCGGCCCGCCTTGGTCGGCGTCACGTACGGAGCACCGTGCGCGACCACGCCGCGCGCCAGCGCGTTGGTGTTGAAGCCGGTGGAAACGCCGTCGAGACGCAGACCGACAGACCTGTACGTGTGGCCCGCGCTGTGGCCGGTGAACGCGTAGATCGCCTTGGTCACGTAGAGTCCGAGCGACGTCGCGGCACTGCGCGACGCGTTCGAGAACTTCGTGGGCAGACCGTACTTGGACGTCGATGAGCCGCGACCGTGCGCGACCGTGAAGGGACCGTCCACGACACTGAGCGCGTTCATGTCGAACACGTAACCGCGCGCCTCCGTGCTCGGCAGGCCGTAGTCGACGAAATAGAGATACGGCTTCTTGACGTCTTCGGGATGCGCAGCCTTGTAGGCGAAGTAGCTCTGGAACGCATCCGAGAGTGCCTTGGGCGAGCTCAGCGAGCTCGTCAACGACTTGAACGCCGTCAAGGCGGACTGGATCTTCGCTTCGAGCGGCGATGCCTCGGTCGTCTTGGCGGGAGCATCGGTGTTGCTGGACGCGCTCGCAGTCGAGTGGCCGGTCACAATGGTCGAGGCTGTCTCGAGGACCGGGCCCGACTTGGCCATACTCGGAGACACCTTCGAACCAGCGAAGAGAACGGCGGTCGCGCCGATGAGAACGTTCTGCAAATACTTGTTCTGACGCATCGAGCCCTCTCACGGCTGGGGCTCCGGACTCGACATCGAGGCCGAAGCGCATGACGGACTGGAGAGGGAGTCTGGATCTCCCTCTCTTCATATCCTCGGTTGGGTTGGTCTTCTGAAGCTAATGGGTGTTAGACGCGATATAAAGGCTTGTCGTTAATGGATTTAAGCCGGCTGATCAGCCCGCTTGTCAACGCCTGAGGATGGTGTTGCTAACGCACGCCGTTAGCACGCGCCGTTGGCATGCCCGCTAGCAACAAACAGAAAACGGGACCGACTCACGTCGGCCCCGTTTTTCACCTTCAGTCAATTACTTCGCGAGCCGAATCCGCTCGATCCGCCGCGACTTGGCGGGCACGTTGTACACGCGCACCGACACCAGCTCCCCGCTCTTGTACTTGGAGAGCGCCGCGCGAAGCTGGTCGGGCGTCTGAACCGCCGTCCCTTCGACGGAGAGAATGATGTCCGGACCACCAGCGTCCGGCGTCGCCAGATGCGTCGCCGCCGCGGTACCATCTTCCGTGCCCGTCACGAGCACGCCGTGCACGTCCGACGGCAACTGAAGCTGACGCGCCGTCGCCGCATCGATCGCCGAGACAGTCGCGCCAAGCGCGTGCATCGACGCACCGTCAGCCTTGTCGTTCGACGCAGGCTCGGCAGGCGTGGACTCCGCCGTTGTGCCACCAACGCGCTGGAGAGGAACGCGAAGCGTCGCATGCTCACCACCCTTGCGAGCGACTTCCACCGTCACGACGTCGCCAGGCTTGCGGAACGCGATCATCTCCTGGAGCTGCGCAACGTACTGCACCGGCTTGCCGTCGACCGCGACGATCACGTCACCCGGCTGCATGCCAGCCTTCTGTGCCGGCGAATCCGCGCCGCCGAAATCCTCGACGAGCACGCCGCCGATCTCCTTCAAGCCCACGTACGCGGCGTCGTCGGCGCTGGCGTCGCGCACCTGCACGCCGAGCGCGGCGCGCTCCACGTG